>Ga0224535_1000294_pt1 | contig 14775 bp, 10 predicted proteins | sample 714E13034metaG_FD_179898 | JGI IMG/M metagenome (GOLD analysis project Ga0224535, IMG submission 179898) | Peat soil microbial communities from Stordalen Mire, Sweden - 717 E1 30-34 | ecosystem: Environmental > Terrestrial > Soil > Wetlands > Peat | place: Sweden: Norrbotten County, Stordalen... | reverse complement strand
TTAATCTATTTCCTTTTATATCCTTAGATAACTTGATAATCGGCTTATTTTTGTTAGATCATCGTTTTAAAATCACTTTATAAAAATTAATATAACACTGTCACTATAGTTATATTTAATAATTTTAGTATCATATCTCCTGGTAACACAATGGTTAAATCTAATGAATTTATCAATAAACTAGAATCAAATCGTAAATATTCTGAAATGTTATCCAATATATTTGAATTAACACCAGATGCTATTTCACTTACAAGGGTATCTGATGGTGAAATTATAGATTGTAACCAAGAATATTTAGATCAAACTGGATATTCACAAAGCGAAGTTATTGGACATACATCATTAGAACTTAAATTATTTAGTTCTGAAAAACGTAATGCTTTTGTTGATGAGATTAAAAGAAGAAAAACTTTAACCAATTATGAGATTATGGTTAAACGTAAGGATGATAGTTATATCTATGTTTTATACTCATGCAGATTCATCACCATCAATGATCAAAAACTCATACTGAGTATTGGTCATGACATTACTGGACATAAAGAAAAGGAATTACTGAGTAATTCTTTAAATAAAATTTATGCCAAAATTAATTCTTCATTAGATTACGATATTATTATGCAATCAATTGTGATAGAAGGAGCTAAGGCTTTAGATGCAGAGTCTTCAGTGGTTAATATACTGGAAGGAGACAAATGGATTGCTAAATTTATGTATAATTTCCCGGGGGATATTGCTGGCCAGATCAGATCAGATCAAGAGTCACCAATATCGGAATATGTGGCAAATAAAAGGAAAGCAGTAGCATTTAATGATGCACAGAACGATCCTAGAGTTGATATTAATACAATGAAATTACATGGAATAACATCTCTACTTGTGGCCCCAATTATATTATATAATGAAGTTATGGGGATAATTGCTTTTTATCATCATAAAAAATCAGTTGTATTCAGCGAATCACAGATTGACTTTGCAAACAGAGTAGCTTCGTCATTATCACAAGCCATAGAAAATGCTGATTTAATCAATGAAATAAAAAAAAGTGAAAAAAAATATCATTCACTCTACTCTTCTATGAATGAAGGTGTAGCACTTCATAAAATCGTATATAATCAGTATGGTGAAGCCCAAGATTATATTATTACAGATGTAAATCAGGCTTATGAAGATTTAACTGGTAACAAAAGGAATGATGTTGTTGGAAAAAAAGCTTCAAATGTGTATGGTACCAAGATACCATTATATATTGATATTTATTCTAAAGTTGCTGAAAAGGGTGAGTCCAATCAATTTGAAACATATTTTAAACCATTCAATAAATATTTCAGTATTTCAGTGACATCACCTGAAAAAGGAAAATTTTTCACAATATTTGAAGATATTACCCGGAGGAAATTAGCCGAAAAACAAAAACAAAATCTTTTAGAAAATGAACAACAATTAACAGAGGAATTAAAGGTTTCAAATGAAGAACTTCTTGATAAGGAAAATAAATTAATTCATATAAACCTTGAACTTCAAAAGAGTGAAAAAAAGTATAGAAGAATCCTTGACAATCTTCAAGATGCATATATAAAAGCAGATAATGATGGAAATATTATTATTGCAAGTCTTTCAGCAGCCACTATGTACAGATTTAACTCACCCGGGGAAATGATTGGTACTTCAGCCAAATCCTTTTATAAATATCATGAAGATAGAACTCATGTCCTCGAACAACTAATGGAAAATGGTAAAATAGAAAATAATGAAGCCATAGCATTGCGGAAAGATGGCACCACCTTCTTAGCATCTCAAAATGCCCAATTCTATTACGATGATCATGGTCAAATTAAAGGTACAGAAACATTAGTTCGTGACATAACCGAGCGCAGAGTTGTAGAAGAGAAGGTACGGGAACATGCTAAAATTTTTGATGTAATTAATGATGCTATAATAATTATTGATAAGTCCCATAGGATCATTTCATGGAATGTTAGGGCTGAAAAACTCTACGGTTGGAAAGAGGAGGAAGTATTGGGCAAAAATCCAAAGGATGTTTTAAGGTCAAAGTTTATAAACAGAGGACGAGAGGAATCATTAAACATAGTAGATAGCAGAGAGACTTTAACAACGGAATATATTCAGTATACAAAGGACAATAAAGAACTGATAGTTTCAGAATACAGTGTTCCCATGCTTAACCATGAAAGGAATATAACCAGTATTGTGACTGTAAATCAAGATATAACCCGCAATAAGCATGCAGAAGAAGCTTTAAAAAAGAGTGAAGCAAGGTACAGGACAATTCTTGAAAATGTTCAAGATGCGTATTTCAGGGGGGATATGGATGGAATAATCCTTATGGCAAGTCCATCTGCCGCTCAAATGTTCAGATATAATAGCCCCAAAGAGATGATAGGTACTTCATATAGTTCGATATTCAAAAATTTTCATGATAAAGATCCTTTGCTTAAAAAAATGAATAAAAATGGTAAAGTAGATGATTTTGAAAGTGAAGCAATACGGAAGGACGGAACAAATTTTTGGATGTCAGTGAATTCTCAATTTGTTTATGATGAAAATGGTCAGATATTAGGTGTAGAAGCATTTATTCGAGACATTACAGAACGAAAAAAAACAGAAGAACAAATTGAGTATCAGGCATATTTATTGACCCAAGTTAATGATGCTATATTTGGGGTTGACACTGATTTTAGGATAAACTATTGGAACAATTGTGCTGAACAGATGTTTGGTTACACCCAAGAAGAAGCATTAGGGACTGGATCTGTTGAACTAATACGTCCAACATATTATCCGGGTGAAAGGGAAAGTAAAGTAAAAGACTTGGAGCAGACCGGTGTTTTAAGAACCAAAATCTATGCTAAACATAAAAATGGAATTGATATTATTGTTGAACAAAATTCTACTCGCATCACCGATGAACAAGGAGTACCAGCAGGGTATTTGGTAGTTTACCGTGATATTACTCAAAGAGAAAGGATTGAAGAAGAAAAACAGGAACTTTTAGAAAAGGAGTTAAAACTAACAGAAGTACTTAAATTTACGAATGAAAAGCTTCATAAACAAGGAAATGAATTGTTACGAGTTAACCAGAAAATAAATGAAATATTAGAAAGTATTCAAGATGATTTCTACGTGCTGGACCATCACTGGAATTTCGTCCATGTTAGCAAGCAATTTTCATCCAGAATAAACAAAAATCCTGAAGATTTTGTTGGAAAAAACATATGGAAGATGTTCCCCAACCATATAGGAACAATACTCGAAGAAAACTTCAGTGCAGCAATGACAAATAATGAGATTCGACGGTTTGAAGTGGGTGGTAAATATACAAATGCATGGTATAATATGAATGTTTTTCCTTCTGCAGAGGGTATAACTGTGATAGGTACAGATATTACAGATCGTAAAGAGGCGGAAAAGAAAATTGAAACAACTTTGAAAGAATTAAAACGTTCAAATAGAGAGTTAGAGCAGTTTGCATATATAACTTCTCATGACCTTAGAGAACCTTTAAGGATGATAACAAGCTTCTTACAATTATTGGAGAGAAGATATAAGGATGAGCTTGATCAAGATGCCAATGAATTTATAGAATTTGCAGTTAATGGAGCTAAACGGTTGGATGCAATGACAAACGATCTTTTACAATATTCTAAAATAACCAGTCAAAAAAGAGAAATTAGCCCCGTAAATTATGAACTTGTATTGAAAGAAGCTTTAATAAACTTGAAAGTACCTATTAAAGAAAATGATGTTATTATTACCCATGATCCTTTACCAGTTATTGATGGAGACGAAAGGTTAAAAGTTCAGTTATTCCAGAACATAATAGGAAATGCAATTAAATATAGACGCCAAGAAATTCCCCATATCCATATAAAAGCTACAAAGGAAAAAAGTCAATACCTTTTTAGTATTAGCGATAATGGTATTGGAATGTCTTCTGAGCATTTAAAACGTATATTTACCATTTTTAAAAGACTTCACACTCATGAGGAGTATGAAGGAACAGGTATTGGACTTGCAATTGCACAGAAAATTGTATATCAACAGGGTGGGAAGATATGGGCAACAAGCAAACAGGGTGAGGGTTCAACATTCTACTTCACAATACCAATTAAAGATTAAACATAAAAAATTTTAGATAGTCTCATTTTATTTATAAATAAATATATTTTTTAAATTTTAAAAAGAATAAATTTGTTATAGGTTTTTCCTTAATTTTTAGAACCTATTTGTTTATATTTCTGTTAAAAGATTTAATTTAAAGTAAAATTTTTAGTTTATTATCATGCGTTTTGGTGGTTTATAATTAAATTAATATTTATTGGATAAAAGATTTTTATTAAAAATTATATGCTAAATGAGTACTAAATTATGCTTAATGTGTAAAGTTTTTATATGATGATATTCAATTTAAAAATAAGGGATAATGATTCCTGGAACATATAACAAAATTTTAGGAAGTCTTTGATTGACAAATAAAACACCAAAAGATGTCAAAAAATCCCGTTTCATAAACAATTGAATAATTAGGAGCCTTCAGTGTTATTTTATTAAAATCTAGGAGGCACAAATAACTAATAATGCCCATAGGTGAAACAGATGCAAAAAAAGATAATTCAAATTTCTGATCTGCATTTTGGAGAATTTAAATTCTGTAACAGACTAAAAGATAATCTAAAATTTCAAATTGAATATGAAAACCCTGATCTAATAGTCATTGCTGGAGATATTACTTCAATGGGATACCTTGAAGAATATAACATGGCTAGAGATTTTATAACCGATTTAAGTAACATAGCAGAAACATATGTAGTTCCTGGAAATCATGATTCGTGTAATGTAGGATTAATACATTTTAGAAATCTTATTGGTGACAGAAAATTTATTGGATCTGATAAAAGCGATGATGTAATTATCATCGGCCTAGATTCTTCAGAGCCAGATATACACGATGGAAAGCTTGGATTTGATCAGCTAGAATGGTTAAATGATGTTTTAAACAGAATACCAAGTAGTAAATTCACAATTGTAACTTTTCATCATCATTTACTCCCTATTCCCCAAACCGGGCGTGAAAGAAATATATTACTAGATTCAGGAGACACATTAAAGTTATTGGTAAGCCATAAAGTAAATCTTGTTCTAAATGGACATAAACATGTTTCTAACTCATGGAAAGTTGAAGATATGGTTATTTTAAATTCAGGCACTGCAACAACAACAAGGCTTTATGGTGATAATTATCCTGCCTATAATAAAATCTTGATAAGAAATAATGAGATATCAGCGTACCAAATAAAAACAGAAACTGGACAGGAAAGATTCTTGGCACATTACACTATTGATCAAAATAATAAAAACAAATCTGACCTTCCAAAATCTTGTTTTACTTATTAATTTTCTATTTTTAATTATACCATCTAAAAATCAATTTGATTTAAATTAAATTATTCAGAAATTAATATTTTGATATATCATAAAACAACAAGTAAATCCAATAAAAACTTACTTGGAATTCCAGATATCTATAGTTTAAATTAAAAAGAGTTTTATAAGTACAAACAATAGTATATTTGATATTAAAATAGAATTAATTATATTATGTGATATTATTTGGGATAATTAGTGAGGGTTATTAAAATGGTTAAATCATCAATTAAACTTATCTGTTCTGTACTGATTTTACTTGTAATCGTGTTTAGTGTAGATTATCTATTTTTCAGACATCAATTCTGGCCACGACTAAGCATCAATATTGGAATTTTCCTGATTTATGTTATGATATATTATAAATATTCATCTAAAGAATAAAAAAGCATCCGTTATGGTAATAAATTATTTTATCTTTTTTAGATTGATTATATAGGACTGAAGCTTAGTCAAAGATATTGAATATTTAATTAGGATATTCATGATCTTAAAATTTGTTTTTCGGCATTTCTTTCTTTAATAGCTATTCCAATGATTCCACCAAGTAAACCCATTATTAAATATATTACAAAGGATAAAAGAGCCCCTAAAATTATAATACTTGCTGTAATAATTCCAGACTCACCATTTAAGGACATTGGAGCAATATTCATTGAAACAGCTGCAGCTAAAGCAATTCCTGAATTTAATACGATTACTATTATTGTATAAACAAAACCAGCAAGACCTGCTGAAAGTCCACCGTAGATAATACCATTTTTGTAACTTCCTCCCACCATATAACCCGCAACGATTCCACCTATAATCGGGGCTATGGGCGTGTCTAAGTGTGGTATATATTTTCCGAGATAGGCAAGTGTAAGTGTGATAATAACTCCCAAACCTATTGCTTTCCAGTTAACCATTTTTTTTAAGCCTACAATTTATTATGGGATTAAATAAAAGCTGTTAAATTTATTGCTGTAGTTCCAAAATATCTTAAACTATTTTTTTAGTATTTTCAATCATTTTTGTGAGCGCATTAATTATATTTTGTTTTTCATTTAACGAAAAACCTTCAAATAACTTTGCATTCCATTCTTCAGATAGGTTTTGGATTTCATATTTAATGTTTTTAGCCTTATCAGTTACATATACTCTTTTATAAATTATCAAAGTTTATCTATTGTTAAAGGTCAATTAAATGAATACAAAAAAATAGAATATGCAATAGATGGTGCTGATGTGGTCATGAGCATGTTAGGCCCTACATGACTGGTAAAGTAGTTGGCATGCCTATATCAGAAGGTACACAAAACATAGTAAATGCAATGGAAAAGCTTGGAGTAAAACGTCTTATAACAATAGCTACTCCTAGCGTACCGGATCCTAACGATCTGCCTACGATCAAAATCAAATTAATCAGAGTATTTGCTAAGATTGCTATGCATCATGCTCATTCTGAAATACTCAATGTAGGCAATATTATCCAGAAGTCAGATCTCGAGTGGACGATCATCAGATATTTACAGCCTACGAATGATACTAAAAAAGGTGAAGTATATCATGGATTTGTTGGCCGGACAAATCTCGGAATGAAAGTAACACGCGCTGATATAGCAGACTTCTCTTTGAAACAACTTACTGATAGGACTTATATTCGAAAGATGCCTGCTATTAGTTATTAGTTAAAATCATATAATTCATAAAAAAATTATTATAGAGTTCTAGTTCTGATCTGTGGCTGGTTAATTGAACATAGAATTTATTATGCTCGGGGTTGAGCAACATTGGTTAACATATGTTCCTTAATTTATATTATTTAGCAAATTAATCATTTAACCAATGATATGTTAAATGTTAACTAATTTCCATTTAGATAACTATTTTGGTGGTTCTCTTAGTACGAATGAATTTCCATATAGATCTGCAATTATTGCTTGTGTTCCATATGGTTGAGTTTGTGGTTCCATCAATATTTTTACGCCTTTTTTCCTTAAATCTTCAACTGTGCTTTTACAGTTATCCACTTTAAATATATATGAAGTTTTTCCAACTTGACTCATCAAATCGGCTGCCATTTCCTCTCCCATTATCTTGGGATCAGGAACCTGTAATAATATTTCAGTATCCTTTCCTTCTTTTGGTGCTACAGTTAGAAAATGTATTGGACCCTTGACATCGGTGACTTTCTCGAAACCTAATTTTTGAGTATAAAACTCAAAGGCTTCATCCAAATCTTTTACTATCACAGGCACAATTGAAAGTCTTAGAATCATATTTAAAATCACTCCTTTTTTGTAAAATTTTTTATATATTAGAGTTAAACATTAAAATATTTTAACTTTTAGTATTATAATTATTATTGATCGAAACATGAATTATATTGAACATAGTTTAATATTTCTTGTTATAACTTGATTATTATTCATAAATTAATTAAATATTAAAATTAATAACATAATCATTAGTCTTTCTTAAATTGAATATTATTTTGGAAAATAAGGATAATCACCACAAGTATATATACTACCTCTTATCAATTTATTGATATCAAAAAGTTGATATTTATTTTTGATATTATAACTGGGAAGTAAACAGTCAGAATTTTAAACTACTATGGTTGAAAAAATATTATGTCAAATAATAAGGACGATAATCTTAAAGAATTTCATGAAAAGGGAGGATGAGGAATGAAAGAGGTAGGAGGATTAAGAATGTGGATACTTCATGTAATAGATGAATTTGGACCTAGTAATGGTGTAGAAATTATGGATAATGTCCAAATGCATTATGATTTGCAGTATCCAAAATTGAGGGAGCAATTCATTATGCAACAATGGCATAAAGATATCCATATACATCCACATCGTAAGGGCAATGTACAATCGAAAAGACTTCTACCGGGTTCCATATATCCTATGCTAAAAAAGATGGTATCTGAAAGTTTAATAACCAAACATGATGATGGCAAATATGATTTAACTGAAGAAGGGCAAGTCTTAATAACAAATTTATTTGAACATTTTCAATCACGTAATGAACAAGTGGATCGTAAACCAGTTTCAATAGAAAATTCATTAGAGGAAATGAATTGGCAAATATCTTACATGGAAAACATTGATACAAAGAAAATTGCTCCTCACAAAGAATCAATTGACTTATTGATAGAAAGACTTAAAAAGATAAAAGAAATGCAGAAATAACTTTAAATTGGATTATTATATAAAATCACTAGAAGAAACGAATTTACTACCTATTTTTATGTTTATTTTTAGGTAGCTACGGCTATATTCAAATTTCGAATTAAGACCAGAAATGGATTGAAAAACATGACAAATGAAATTAGATGTAAATAGCGGGATTGATTTAATATTAAGGGTGAATTTCATATGGATACAGAAAATGATGTTTTAAAACATTTTAAATTGATCTTATCGGGACTTTTGATCAGTCTCTTAATTGTTTCATTAGATAGTACCATTACAACTACGGCTATGCCTAAGATTATTGCAAGTTTGGGTGGTTTACAATACTATGTTTGGCCTTTTACAATTTACCTTACAACTGTTATAATTTCTGCTATGCTTTCAGGTAAGCTATCTGATTTTTATGGTAGCAAAAAAATGTTGATAGGCGCATTAATAGTCTTTGTATCCGGTTCAGTTCTTTGTGGGTTTTCACAGAATATGACAGAACTAATACTATTTAGAGCACTACAAGGATTAGGTGCAGGTATAATTGTAACTATACCAAAGAAAATTGTTGCCGAGATGATCCCACCAAGACAGCGCGGAAAATATATGGGTTTATTTGGTATTGGAGGTGCTATTTCAAGTGTTATAGGCCCTACGCTAGGAGGTTTTATAACAGATTCACTTGGATGGCAATGGATTTTCTTTGTAAATGTTCCTGTAGGAATCGTTGCTTTAAGTTTACTTATTCCATATCTTCCTGAGTTCGGAGTGATTGTAAAAGAAAAAGTAATGGATTATCTTGGTATTATAACTTTTACAAGTGCTTTAACATCATTCTTAGTGGCATTGACTTTTAGCCAGCAAAATACTGTTATTTATCCAGCTTTACTGGATTCATTATGGATATTCTCAGTAATTATGCTTTTTGGATTTATATTTGCTGAGAGAAAAGCTAAAGAACCTATATTACCATTATATTTATTCAAAAACTCTGTATTTACTATTTCGACTGTTTCAGTGTTTTTGTTAGGTGCTATAACTTTAGCAGGTACGGTTTACATTCCACTTTTCTTACAATTGGTACAAGGTCTAAGTCCTTCAGCTTCAGGTGCATATCTAACTGTATTAATGTTTGCCATGATCATAACTGCAATCTCATCGGGCCAGATAATCTCAAAAACAGGTACTTACAAAAAACTTGCAATCATATCCTTTGCAATAGGCACTGTGGGTATGTTCTTACTTTCAACATTGACTCCAAACACATCTACCCTAGAATTAATTATTTATGAAATTATTGTAGGAATAGGTGCAGGTTTAGCAATGCCACTTTTCACTGTTGCAGTTCAAAATGCTGTGAGTAAACGAGATTTAGGTGTTGCAACCTCATCATCAATGTATTTCGAACAACTTGGAAGTGTAGTTGGTTTAGCAGTTTTAGGGACTATTGTAAACATAACATTGAAACTTAATTTACAAAATATCACAGTAAATGTTTCATCATCCCTATTAGTTACAGCTATCCATAATGTATTTTTTATAGGAGTAATATTGAATATAATTGGATTAGTATTATGTTTCTTCTTAAAAGATATATATATGAGCAATGAGATGGAGGAAGAAGAAATAGGCTATGAAAATGTTCCAGGAGAAATTTAAACATGAGTAAAATCCTTTATTATTGAAATAAAAATGGTGTTATTATATTAAATATTTACACCATTTTTAAATCAATAATTGGAATATCAACAAGATTGATTTGAAGTAGATTTTTTTTAGTCAAAACTATTTATCAGGTTGTTAAAGTAGTCATTACTGTAACATAAAATAGAATTTTTAAAAAAAATATATAATTTCTTTTTTAACTAGTGGGATATTTTTTATCGCTTTTAAAAATTCAGAATGGGTTTTTTTTACGTCCCGCTTTCACACCATAGTGGTGACATTTTCCTTAATTTTTCAACAACCTCTTTAATAGCGGTTATTGCATAATCTATGTCTTCTTCGGTATTTTCTATTCCTAGGCTTATCCTTAGTGATCCATGTGCTTCTTCTTTCTCAAGCCCAATAGCCAATAAAACATGTGAAGCTTCTAATTTAGTAGATGAACATGCTGAACCGGTTGATGCAGCTATACCTTTAAAATCTAGATTAAGTATCAATGATTCACCTTCTATAGCATCAAATCTGAAATTAGCATTATTAGGTAAACGTTTAGTTCTATGACCATTAAGATAGGAATCTTTATTCTCTGCAAGTACAGCATCGATCAGTTTATCTCTTAAGTTTGTGAGTTTACGGGCATTGCCTACAATATTTTGACTTGCAATTGAACATGCTTTACCAAGACCTACAATTCCAGGAATATTCTCTGTTCCTGGTCTGAATCCCCTTTCATGTCCTCCACCATACATGAGTGGTTCTATTCTAACACCCTTTTTAATATAGAGTGCTCCAATTCCCTTTGGACCGTATAATTTGTGTGATGATAATGAGAGCATGTCAACATTCATTTCAGTAACATTAACAGGTATTTTACCCACGGTTTGTACTGCATCGGTGTGGAAGTATATACCCCTTTCATTTGCTATTTTTCCTATTTCAGCTATTGGTTGTATGGTGCCTATTTCATTGTTTGCATGCATTATTGTGATTAGAATGGTTTCATCTGTTATTGCTTCTTCGAGGTCCTTGACTCTTACAATGCCTTCTTTATAGACTGGAAGGTAGGTTACGGTATACCCATTCTTTTCAAGATACTTACAAGTTTCATCTACTGCTGGATGTTCAATATCACTTGTAATTATGTGGTTTCCTTTGTTTTTAAGTTTACGGACTGTTCCTAATATTGCAATATTATCTGATTCAGTTCCACCACTTGTAAATATAATCTCTTTGGTGTCTGCTCCTATTATTGATGCAACTTCCTGTCTTGCAGCTTCCATTGCATTTTTAGCTTCCCTTCCGAGGGAATATAGTGTAGAAGCATTTCCAAATGCATTTGTAAAATAGGGTTTCATTGCTTCGAATACTTCGGGATCTACCGGTGATGTTGCTGAATGATCCATATAAATCATGTTCTAAACCTCTCATGCAGTTTTTTGTTTAAGATATCAATATAATTTTTATTCTCAGGTAATACATTATATACAGTTTCAAGATCATATAAATTATTAATCATTATAACTATAGTTATATTTAAATGTTCATTATATACTATTTTGGAGTTATTATATACTAGTAGTTAATAATTTGTGTTAGATATTAGAACTAACACAAATAAACTTTAATTACCTCTATCAGTAAATTATTATATATCTTAAGGATTTCTTATACTTTTGTAAGATATATTAAAGAACAATAATATTATTTTTTTTAATTGAATAAATTCTAAAAATAAAATTACTAGAAGATTTATAAATAAAACTATGAGCTCTTCATTAATCTGCAATTAGAATACTTATATGATTTGTTGTTACAATTCCAACCACCTTCTGATTTTCATCAACTACTGGAAGTGATGAAATATTATATTTCTTCATTTTCCTTGCAGCAAGCTCTATTGGATCTTCTGGACTGACAACTATAACATTCTTGGTCATTATTTCATTCAGTTCTGTATAATTTCTTGCAACAGATTTAGAAATATCCCAAGCTGTTACAATACCTAATAATTTGTTTTCATCTGTAATTACTGGTAGATGTGTAATCTCTTCGTGTAACATGGTTTCTGCAGCGTTTTCAATGCTGGATTTCTCTTTGATTTTAGCAAAGTCTCTACTCATAACATCCTTAACCAGTGTGTGGGATAAAAATCCTGCTATTAAATAATTTAACTGGCCTGCTTCAATAAGAAATGCGTCATGTCCATAGCTTGATTTGATTTCACAATAGTTTACATCTATGTCGTTCGCATTTAATCCCATTACAATATCTTTTGATTGTGATGGAGGGTATAACCAATCTGAATCGACTGAAATGACTAAAAATTTGATTTTTAGACCGTAGAATGCTTCTGCTAGCGAACCTTCACCTGCAAGATCGAAGTAGTCTATGGCCTTTGATATGTATAAGTAGGAGTTAGCATCGAATCTTTTGGTAAATGAGTGTCCCTGATAATGGAGGTAGTTTTCTACTTCGAAATCTGTTTCAAAGTCAAATCCGTATTCTTCTTTATCTTGAAGTCTTCGACCAAATTTTTGGTACATTGATTCATTGCTTAGGTAAGTGATATGGGCGATCATTCTGGCTAGTGCTAGGCCATCGTCTGGAAATTCTGATTCATAGTAGGATCCATTGTTCCAGCAGGGGTCTGATATTATTGCCCTTCTTCCAACTTCGTTAAAGGCTATTTGTTGAGGTGATGAATATGCTGTGGTTGCTATAGGAATTGCAGATCTAACCATTTCAGGATAGGATATGCACCATTGTAAAACCTGCATACCACCCATGGATCCTCCAATAACAGCAAATAGTTGTTTAATCCCTATTGAGTTTACAAGTTTTTTCTGGGCATTGACCATGTCTTTAATTGTTATTATAGGAAATTCGAGTCCATATGGTTTTTTAGTGTCGGGATTTATTGATGCCGGGCCTGTTGAACCTTTGCATCCACCTATAACATTTGAACATATTATGAAGTATTTATCGGTGTCAAGGCATTTGCCCGGACCAATAATTACATCCCACCATCCAGGTTTTTTATCTCCCTCATACCAGCCTGCAACATGTGCATCTCCTGAAAGTGCATGACATACTAATATAGCGTTACTATTTTCTTTGTTAAGCTTTCCATAGGTCTCATATGCTATTTGTACGTTTTTAAGTTTTTTACCATTTTCAAGGATCAAATCATCGGCTAATGAATGAAATTTAGTTTCTACAATTCCGATTGATTCGTTTTTCATATGTATTAACTCCATAATATTATAATAATTTAAATCTGTTTTTAACTTTATCTACAACTAAATCTTTTCTCATCCAAGTATTTTATTATATCCACATTTAAACCCCTTATTTTTTTCTTTTTTTATTGTTATTTTACTCTTTATCCTAATGATTTAATTAAGATTTTTTAGATCTTTGATAGTGCTTGTTCAATATCTGCTATGATATCTTCTACATCTTCTATCCCGATTGAGAGTCTTACAAAGTCCTCTGTAACACCTGTTGTTTCCTGTTCTGCTAGGGTTAACTGTTGGTGTGTTGTGCTTGATGGGTGTATTACTAGGCTTTTTGAGTCTCCAATGTTTGCTAGGTGGGAGAATAGTTTAACACTTTCAATGAATTTTTTACCGGCCTCTAATCCACCTTCAATTCCAAATCCTATTAATCCTCCATAACCACCTTTAAGGTATTTACTGGCTATTTCATGTTTAGGATCGTCTTCTAATCCAGGATAACTTACCCATTTGACTTTTGGATGATCTTTTAAGTATTTCGCAACTTTCAGTGCATTTTCAGCGTGTCTTAATACTCTTATTTCTAATGTTTCAAGTCCCTGTAGGAATTGGAATGCATTGAATGGGCTGAGTGCTGGTCCGAGATCTCTTAGAAGAACAACTCTTGCTCTTATTGTAAATGCAATGTTTCCTGCTTCCGGAAAGTCACCAAATGTTTCCCAGTATTTAATTCCATGGTAACTTGGATCAGGTTCTGTGAAATGTGGAAACTTACCATTTGACCAGTCAAAATTACCAGAATCTACTATAACTCCTCCAATAGAAGTTCCGTGTCCTCCAATATATTTGGTAGCTGATAAAACTGATATATCTGCTCCATAATCAATAGGTTTTACAAGTCCGACAGTTGCTGTATTGTCTACTATTAAAGGTATACCTGCGTCGTGGGCAATTTTTGCTAACACTTCAAAGTCCGGTACATCGAGCTTAGGGTTTCCTAATGATTCAACATATAATGCCTTGGTTTTTTCATTTATTGCTGCTTTAAATTCTTCAGGTTTTTCTGAATCTACAAAAGTCACAATTCTTCCTAATCTAGGTAATGAGTAGTTGAATAATTCATAGGTTCCACCATATAAATTGTCACCTGATACAATGTTATCTCCAAGTTCGGAGACATTCAAGATTGCGAGTAATATTGCACTCATTCCTGATGCAACTCCAAGAGCTGATGCTCCACCTTCAAC
>Ga0224535_1000293_pt1 | contig 14847 bp, 14 predicted proteins | sample 714E13034metaG_FD_179898 | JGI IMG/M metagenome (GOLD analysis project Ga0224535, IMG submission 179898) | Peat soil microbial communities from Stordalen Mire, Sweden - 717 E1 30-34 | ecosystem: Environmental > Terrestrial > Soil > Wetlands > Peat | place: Sweden: Norrbotten County, Stordalen... | reverse complement strand
AATCGGTTATATTTTTTCCTATATCCATTTTTTTTAACCCCCTTTAATTTGGCAAATGCCATATTATTTTATGGAAATTATTCCATATAAAACCTTGGCGTTAGAAATCACCCAAAATAAGAATGTTAACAAATTTTATCATTTTCTTTTGAGTTTAAAAATATATACCAGAATCAGCCAAAAGAACAACCATACTAATTGTATTTTTACCAGGACTCATCACAACACTAGGCTACACCACCAAAACAGACCTACAAAAGCTATCCGAAAAATAAAAAATCTAAGACCCTATAACTCTTATTATTCAAATCAAGAAGTTTAAAAAAATTAATATAACCAAAGACAACGATTAGGAACACTCCCCGGATCAATTTTTGAAATAAGAGTCAAAATTTATATTTTTAAATATTTGATAATCCTTTTAAGCTCGACAATATTTGCATTGGTTTTTAATGATGTTGGACTGAAATGGGTTCTTGAAACAAAAAAACCATCTTCTCTGAGTTTATCCATAACATCTAATATGGGTGGTGCACTTGTCTTCAGATTTTTACAAACCTTATGGATCTCATAATGAGTTTGAGGGGCATTTGATTCTTCTAAACATTTATTCAATAGTTTAATAGTCTTATTTGCAGTGTTTAATGATAAACCTTTTACTGTGTTGATCATTAAGGTAACAAAATCTGCATCGTACATATCTCCACACCATAATGGTCCTCCAATATTCAAGTTACCCCCGCATACTGGACATTGTTCAGGAATGGATGGAGCTAAACCTTTAATTACAATCCTATAAAGACAGCCCTTACAGTGTGCTATATATCCCAATGATCGTAATGATTCGTCTGTATTTGCTGCTCCTTTACCAATAGTTGCGTAAATTCTCATGTAATGTTCTGTGCTGTGTGAAAATTTCACATCAATGAATTTTTTGTACTTTGAGAATGTTCTCGCAACAAATCCAGCAAGAATTCTTAAACCATTCTCATGACAATATTCTGTTTTAAGGGGTACTGAGCTATATTTACGGATGCATGGTTCTGAATAAGTTCCACAAAGAGCTGATGTATCAGTTGCAGTTACACATATCATACCACCCGCTCTTAGACTAGCTGCAGCAGAATCAAGATATGGTGATGGTGTTCCAAATGGATCTATATCAATTACATCAAATTTGCCTTTACATTTCCTGAGGATCATATTTGCATCTTCTTTGCAAACAATAACATTTTCTAACTGGTTAAGATCGATATTTTCCTTAGCTAATTCAACTGCAAGAGGGTTTAAATCATTGACAATAGCATTTTCAATCCCTTCTATTTCTTTGGCGTACCTTATGCCTCTTATACCTGTACCTCCAAAAGCATCGCATACAGTTATATCATGATCAATTCCTTTTCTGTATACTGTAAGAGCCGCTACAGAAATATCTCTGTTTAACTCCATGGCAGGATTATAGAAAACAGATGCCTTAGCTGTAATTTTATCAAATTCAGGAACTAATAATGCGACTTTACCTTCACGAATTGTTTTATTGCCCATTTTTTTATATCCTTTAATACATTATGTTACTTTAATTATATTGTATCCATTTATGATATTCGCGGTAGATTAGATGAATTATATGAATTTAGGTTTATAATAAAATTTATTAAATCTGGTGAATAGATTAAATGCATTATTGAATTAAATATTCTGTAATTTAGATGGAGATAAACTAAAATGTCTAGGATAAACTTTTTAGATAACGTTAATAATGGTAAAAATACTAGGAGTAGCTACCTTTTAACCATTTTTATTACTGTAATTGGGGGTACAGTTGCTTCTATAGTATTCCTCGTCCTCTTCATGTTACTATATTTTTCCAGTTTGGGAACCACTGGAATGGTTGGAGAAATAAATATCCTAAATAATCCAATGTTAGTTCTAATATTTATTGGAGTAACTTATGGAATATTTGCATTACTGTTCTACTTGTGTATAAGTTTTATCCACAAAAAGAATTTTCATAAACTTATAAATACTGGAAAGAGCATTAAATGGGCTAGAATATTAAAGGGTGCAGGATTATGGGTGGGAATACTCGCGATTTTTACTTTAATTTCTTATATCTATGATAATAGTACTTTATCCTTTAATTTTAGTCTTGTTCCATTTACCTACCTTTTAATAATAAGCATACTAGTATTCCCTCTTCAAGCATCATTCGAAGAATTATTTTTTAGAGGATATCTAATGCAAGGATTTGGATTACTTTCAAAGAAACCTATTGTCCCATTAATATTAACAACACTTATTTTTGGTTTAGCCCATTTTTATAATGGAACAACCCTTGAGATGAGCATAACAATAGTTGTATCTGCTTTAATATTAGGGCTGATGCTTGGAATAATTGTGCTTGGTGAAAATGGTATTGAAACTGCTATGGGTGTTCATATAGCAAATAACATGTTTATTGCACTATTTTTAAACTCTCCAACTTCTGGTCTCGGAAATTTACCTTCATTATTCACATCGCCTTCATCCACTTCATATTCCGGTATCCCATTATTAATAGCAATGGCAGCTTTACTTATCATAATCCTGTTCTGGAATAAAAGGGAGAATATATACAGAATATTCAGATAGAATGTATTAAATATAATTTTTTTTAAGAATTCATATTTTATCAATATCATCAAACATGATAACAGTATTTATATTAAAAAATCCATAAATTTAATTGAGTTCTTAAAAATTTAATCAAATAATTTCTTTTATTAGTACTGCAGGATCTAAACCATAAAATTCTTGTTTAGTAGATTGAATTTTTCTGAGATAATGCTAAATTTTATTTAAATGTTTAATAATGAATTTTAAGGTGACAAAACAAAATGATACCAATTGCTAAACCCATTATATCCGACGAAGAAGTAGAGGAAGTAGTAAAAGTTTTAAGATCGGGCTTTCTTGCCCAGGGGCCTCGTGTAGCAGAATTTGAAGAAAATTTTGCAGAATATGTAGGTGTAAAACACGCAGTAGCATCAAGTTCAGGAACAACCGCCCTTCATCTGGCATTACTTGCAGCGGACATTGGACCTGGAGACGAAGTTATAACAACACCATTCAGTTTCGCTGCAACTGGAAATTCTATACTTTATGTAGGTGCAAAACCAGTTTTTGTTGATATTGATACGAAAACTTACAATATAGATCCTGAAAAAATAGAAGAAGCAATTACAGAGAATACAAAAGCTATTATGCCGGTTCATCTCTATGGCCAACCAGCAGACATGGATCCTATCAACAAAACCGCCAGTAATCATAGTCTTACAGTTATAGAAGACTCTGCACAAGCACATGGTGCAACTTACAACGGGGAAAAAACTGGTAGCCTAGGTGATATGGGATGTTTTAGTTTTTATCCAACAAAAAATATGACCACGGGCGAAGGCGGGATCATAACAACAGACAACGCTGAAATGGCTGAAAAAGCCAGGATATTAAGGGCGCACGGTGAAAGTGAACGGTACACACACGTTGTTTTAGGATATAATTTCAGAATGACCGATATAGCAGCTTCAATAGGCATAGTTCAGCTTAAAAAGCTTGATATGTTCAACGAAAAAAGAATTGAGAATGCAAAATATTTAACTGAAAAAATAGACGAAATAAATGGTATCAACTCACCATATGTGGCTGCTAATGTGAAGCATGTATTCCATCAATTTACTGTAAGGGTTGAAGAATCTAATCGGAATAGTTTAATGGAATTTTTAAAAGATAGGGGTATTGGTACTGGAATACACTACCCAAAACCAATATATCAGCAGAAAATATATCGGGAACTTGGGTTTAATGGGTACTGCCCTGAAGCAGAATCAGCGTCTTCAGAAGTTCTTTCATTACCAGTTCATCCCTCACTGGAAAAATCAGAACTGGAAGAAATTGTTTCCGCTCTTAGGGAATCATCCAAAAACTTTTGATAATATATTTTTTTTTAGAATTGGAATTATCCAAGTTTTTGGGTTACTGAAGAGACCTTATCTTCTATTGTCTTTTCTACATCCCTTCTTTCATCTATTTTTATATTTGTTGCAACTCTATCAGCGCCTTGTTTAAAAACAGCTTCGTGGGCTGCTGTGATGGCAGTAAAAATTTTTCCCAGATCATCAGACTCTAATAATGTGCCCATACCGGTTAATTCATATTTAATCCCATCTCTATCTAAAGCAATTACAGCAGCTGAAATATATTTACTCAAGCTGGTTTTTGACGTCCCAATTGGAATTATTGTAAGTTCGGCTGTTATCATACCTTTATTTATGTTTATGATTTCATATAATTTTTTATGAAATCCGTTGATCAATTTGAGTTCAATCAGTATATTATGGACACAGCAAGGGGTGTTATACAAGATTATCATTTAATAGAACCTCATGATAAGATCGCTGTAGGACTTTCAGGCGGAAAAGATAGTGTTTTAACATTGCATCTACTTGTAAATTTAATGGAAGAACTCGATTTCGAATTAATCGCTGTATCTATCGATGAAGGTGTTTGTGGATATAGAGTTGAAGGTATAAATGCTGCAAGAACAAATGCAGCTAAACTTGGTATTGAACTTGTTGAGGGATCTTTTAAGAAGGAATACGGTTTCACACTAGACCAAGTAGCGGACCTGTACCAAAGTGCTTGTATACCCTGTGGCGTGTTCAGGAGACAGCTTTTAAACAAAATTTCTAATGAATTAGGTGTTGATAAACTTGCTACAGGACATAACCTTGATGATGAAATTCAATCATTCTTAATGAGCTTTGCCAAGGCAGATTTCCGAAGGTTCTCAAAATTTGGGCCGAAGTTAGACCGGATACATCCTAATTTAGTGCCCCGTATAAAACCCCTGTGGAAACTTCCGGAGAAGGATGTAGGGATGTGGGCTGTAATGAATAATGTAGATGTACATTTTGCAGAGTGCCCGTACTCTCATACCTCTTTAAGGTCCAAAGTCAAGAATTATTTAAACCAGCTGGAGGGTAAGAGAAAGGGAACCAAATTATCAATCTTAGAATCATTCTCTAAAACTTTCAAATTTGAAAAAAAAGAAATAAATATTGGACTGTGTAAACTTTGCAACGAACCCTCCTCATTAAATATCTGCAAGGCATGCGAGATGGTTGAAGATATTAAAAATCGTATAAAATAATAATGAAGATTAAATATTCATAAAAATATTATATAAAAAAAATAAAAATTGGTTTAGAAATTTCGATTATTGGATGATACGTGTTATGGTACCAACTCCTTTACTTCGACCTTCACGAAATATTAGTTTTTGTCCCACTTTTATACTACATGGACGATATTTGAATTTCATTTTAATTTTTCCTGTGTCCCCTGCAGACATATATTCGCTCTCAATTGGTTCAAATGTCATTGTTTCAGCAATTGTTTCAATGTGGGCTATACATTCATATCCCTTTTTAATAGTTGTTGGATGTACTAGTATAGCTACTTCGGCTTCAAATTCTCTTACAGAAGGTGAAGGATATTCTGGACTGCAGAGTATCATACCTCGTCTAATTTCACCGATGTCAACTCCTGTTATAGAAATTCCAACGACCTCTCCAGCTTCAGCAGTATCTTTCCTATAATGATGCATTTCCATTGATTTGGAACTGGTTTCAATGAATTTTCCAGTCTTTGTCGGTCCTAAACGGAGTTTATCGCCTTTTTCGACTTTACCCTGCCTAATAGTACCACTAACTACAGTTCCAACCCCTAATACTGTGTATATCCTGTCTATATACATCATAAAAGGTTTTTTTAGTTCTTTGCCATTGGAGGGGATTTTAAGTTTCAAAAATAATCTATCCAACAAGTCTAAACCAAATCCAGTAACCGGAGAAACCTTAACAACTGGAACTATATGTTGATTCATATGTTTCGTTACAAAATCCGCATCATCAATGGATTTTATCATGTAAGGGATTCTTCCAACAAGTTTAAGCAGATCAAATATTTTCTTTTGTACGTCGATGATCTTTTCGGATGTTACAACGTCTATTTTTGTCATTGCAACTATCACAGGCAATTCCATTGCAAGAATGATTCCTAAATGTTCTTTAGTGATATGAGTTGGTCCTTGGTCCGCAGCAATTGTCAGAAGACCATAATTAAGTTTTTGACCCACTATACCCCTGATGGTTGTACGCAACCATGGTTCATGTCCTACAGTATCAACGAATGATACTACCTTATCGCATTTTTCAACTAGTTTTGATTTTTCCTTCTTTTTTAATGGATTATCAACTCTAATTGCCTGGTCATTGCAAAATCCATAAACAGCAAATGAAAGATCGGCTGATAATCCTCTTTCTATTTCATGTTTTTGTACATCTAAAAATATTCTGCTTTTTCCAGATCCATTATCAAGTGTTCCTGTGGTCAATGTACCTACCAATGTGCTTTTACCATGATCAACATGTCCGGCAACTCCCACAAGTAAATGTTTCTTTTTGTTTTTCTGGGATTTTCCTATTCTTACTTTGGCAACATTTCCATGTTCTGCAGGATGTTTTTCGATATCCAGTATTTCAGCACTAATTTCCTGTGCTATACTCCTTAAAACAAAAATAGACTCATCATATTCTGAATCTGGCAGTCCTATTAAATGGCCTTTATCATGAACGCCAATAAAATAAATAGCTTCTCCATCCCCTTTTTCCATTCTGTATTTCATTTGGGATGCAAGATGTTGTTTCCTGTCTTTTTTCAAATGATAATCTACATTAAGATTTTCTTTAAACTCTATATTCTTCCTTTCCCCATACTTCGTAATATCATAGATACTATTTGTCATGGTACCGTTTTTAAAATATAGTATGTTCAATGTTTATTAGGAACTTTATCTGCAGTTGTGAAGTAAGCACCACCATATTTCTCTTCTTGAAGTTCTCTGACCATATCTGATGCTTGTACAGCTTCTTCTACAATGGCAAGGATACGTCTATCTTTAACTTTAATGGTTTTACCGCATACGCACTTTCTAGTGGCAACACCCTTTTTGGAGTACACAGCCCTTCCACAGTCGCATCTAAAAATCATGTACATTATTACACTCTCTTTCTTTACACCATTAACTTTTATCTATTCATTTTCTGTTCTTGTAAATATAATATGTTATCCAATTGTTAGACACAAAAAAGTTTAATATAATATTCTTAGCAGTAGACATTCTATTCATTTAAATATTAAAAATAGAAGTTTTGATCATATGAAACATGATTATAAATTAAATTTAATAAGGTTTTAATTGGGATGATTTTATATTCATTATCTCATAATCCAAAGATCTTGTAGAATAATGGAAATATTACTTTTGGTATTGTAAGGAAAAAAACCTATAGATGCGCCAATATCAGTACCTATAACAACTATTAGTACTCTGAAAAGATTATTACCTAACAATTCCCTGAAGGTTTAGACTTTACTAACTTTTACAGCATCATCCATTGATACATGACGTAATTTGGCTTCAAATATTCCTGAAACCCATCCTGCCGCAAGAAGGTGGTGTAGTGTGGTTATAGGTGCTACTAAAAAAGCATTAAGGGCAGAATAAATCTTTGAACCGGACAGTAATGATCCAGCAAATGCAAGACCACCAGTAAGTAATATGAATGTTGTAATGCTTGTTTCGATATTTATTCCTTTAATTATTGCCAATGCAAAAATAATAACAAAAATGGTGAGTATTGAAAATATTACGAGTTTACATACTGGAATTTTTAATTTTTTTTGATATTAGTCCATCAATAGGAGGAATTTTCTCTGGATGTTCCATGTAATCTGAGATACCATTTTTGTGTCCTGCTCCAACAACAACAACTACATTTTCAGCTTCTATATCTTGTAGCATATGTGCCATGTATGCATCTCTTTCTGTAACAAGAACATCGTATGCTTTAGGAGACATTTCCTTAAAATATTCCATAACTTCGTTTAAGGTGTCACCATCTTTAATACTCTCAACATCATCTATTTCTTCACCGCTGAAAAACGATGTTATTATTCCCCAAACAAACTTGAGCTTTTCAGATATACTCATCTGGTTAATGGCCCTTTGTAGCGTTAAACTAATATCTCTATCAATTAAAGCAACCTTAGCACCAATTTCTTCTGCTGTTTCTATGGCTGCAAGCATTTCTGAACCAGGTTTAACTCCTAAATCATCACCAATTCTTTTCTGAAGAAAAGAGAGGAACATACTAACTAGGAAAATGCCAAGTTTATCCCCCTTAATTACTTCCCTAATATTCACATCCTGTTTTTCTTCACCATTTTTTTCAGCCATCATATTTTGATAACGGTTTATATCAAGTTCAACCGCTACAATATCGGGTTCATTTGTAATAATGGCTTCTTGAACCTCTTTAATACTTTCTTTTGATACATGGGCTGTACCAATTATCTTTAAATTTTCTGGTGCCATATGATCCTCACAATTTATAATTTTGATTAAGATTTTAATATAATATTTTTTTATAAGACTATTATGAAAAGAACAAATCTAGAATTAATTCTAAAATAATCATTAGTAATATTCATATATAACTATTTTAATATTTTGATACCATCAATACTTCCATTTTGATATACTGGAACAATGTCATATATGTTCCGTCTCATACAAAAATCAACATCATTTGAGAGTCCCAATTCAACAAGCCTGTGTGCAGATCTGGAGTTTATTATGGCATCATGTACCATATTATGGTTGCAAGAAGACATATGTGCTGCAAGGGCCATTTCATCTAGATTACAGTCAATTAAATTTCTTATTATCTCCCCAGCTCCTAAAAAATCTTCTATTGCAAACCTACCATCTACTCCCGCCATGACAATTTCAATGTGGTTATCTGCAATATCCATCGCTTTTTTGGCAACCGCATTAGCATTTACAAATGAACCTATAAGGACTTCTGCTTTCATACCCTCTAATATCCTGGTGCCATTGCTTGTGGTAATGACAAGAACTTTTCCATTAAAATTAGAAATTTCAACTGGGGAATTTCCAACATCAAACCCTTCAATTGCTGCACCTCGACGTTCACCTGCCAAAACAGCATCATATTGGTCTGCAAGTTTTTCAGCTTCTCCAATACTTTTAATGGGTATTATCTGACTGAAATTTTCCATTGCAACGGTCATGGTGGTGCTGGCTCTGAGCACATCTACCATTATTGCAACATCTTCAGAATATGATTTATCCAAGCTTAGTGAAACCTTCATAAACAACACCAAAAATAGAATTAAAGAAAAAGAAAAAAAGTCTTAAAATCCTTAGGAATCTACTCAACCTTTTCAGCAAAGGCAAAACGTCTTCTTACAGATGTTATTTTGACTTTAACTTCATCTCCAACTTTTGTATCCGGTACAAACACAACGAAACCTTCAACACGAGTTATGCCATCTCCTTCTTTACCTACATCTTCAATTTTTACTTCGTATTCTTCCCCTTCCTGAATGGGGGCTGTTTTTGGGCTTTGATCCATTTTAAACAATATATTCACTTCCTTAAATGAACAAAAAACGGTTCTAGTGTTATTTTATTTGTTTAATTTATTATATAAATCTTTGTAGGATTGATAAATTGATGTTTTTTTTATTTGAAATATTAATGATAACATATAATAATATTGAACATTGAGTTAGTGATTCAACGATATTAAATCGTATTAAATATAATTATATAGTGTTAAAGAAGAATATTGAGGTTAAGATGAAGATAGTTACAACCCCTATGTGTAAGGATGTTTTGAAGCTTGCAGGGATCATGGAATTTGATACTAACTCCTATCCTGATTCTACCAATGCAGACATAGCAGTTGTTTTATCAGAAACTGATACAACAATGAAATCCGTAAAAATAAAACTGAACACTTTTACTCAAATTAAAACTAGTGTGGATATGCTTCAAGAAATGTTTGATACTTCTGCCATGGAATTAAATTTTGATAACAATAAATACCTTGAATTTGATCGATCAAAAAATCGAAACATAAAAGTTAAAGTTTATTCAAATTTTCTAAGGGACATAGTAGCTGATCTTGGATTCACTATAATATATGAAGATCCGGATTATTTAGTCTACCCAGATTATATGAGGGATTTATTATCAAATGAAATAGTCACAATGGGGGATCGGGTAGTTGAAATACCATCCCACAAAAATGCACATAAAAACCCCATTAAAAGAGCTGAAACGCGTTACAAACTACTGGAGAAAAAATTATGTATGAAACCTTAACTTATACTGGTGGAATTCACAAGCATGAGGAGATGAAAGAACTAATTGAAGATCTTGGGGGTTTTGTACTTCAGGAAAACGTAAGTCAGATGGATCTAGTTCTCAATCTTGCTGTCCCAATTGAGGATGTTGATAGAGTCAAAGAGAAGGCTAAAGAACTTCTAGGTACCATAAAAGTAGCTCCAATGGCTGGTACTGAAATAGCAATTATCTCCCCAACGCTTGCACGTCAACATTTACCCCACTCCGCATGTGATATATCTGAATATCTCAGGCGTTACGGTGCAAAGGATAATATGATAGGACTTTCAAGGGGAGCAGGTAAGGGCATATCCAGAATATCTGAGGATGAAAAGAAACTCATTGAAGAACACGATTTAGCAGTATTTGCACTTGGAAGTTTCAGAGAATGTATAACTAATAAAACTCATCTATTCGAACGTATTGAGATACCTGTAATTGTTACAGGGGCTCCTGAAATTGATTTGAAAGACATTCCCGGAGCCGATGCATATGTTTCGGGTCTTGGAAGAATTCCAAGAAGGCTCAAGAGGGGAGAAAATATAAGGGCACTTAAAAAGTTAGTTGAAGTTGTTGAAGATATTTTGGACAAAAGGAGAAGAGAAATCTCTGACGATCCGCCAATTGTCCCATCCATACTTGTTAAAAGGGAAATTGAGAACCAGATACCTGCTATCAATGAAGTTTACTCTCCTCTCCCAGTTGTAAGTCAGTTAAGGGGAGTGCGTGTGAAACTTAAATACGATGATTATCACAACGAAATAGAAGATGTAATTGTTAACGATCGCCGTTTGGGTGATATATCTGAAGTTGTCAAATCTAAAATGTATGGTTACACATTGGTAAAACTTTTATCAGAAACTTCAATAATCTGATTTTATATGTATATGGGGTTAAAATATGAGGACAATTATAAGATTTGCCGGATTTATGTCAGTATTCTTTATTGGATTCCTAATCGTTAACTACTTCATTTTCTATGGAATCGCATCTCTCTTCAGTATAAAACCCGGTTATATTTTCTATTCTCTACTTATTATAGCAGTAATCTCTTATCCTGTAGCAGCCATGATTGAAAGGGCTGTTTCAAATACTGCAACAAGAATTTTTTATACAGGAGCATCTGCATGGATGGGAATATCATTTTACCTTCTGACATTCATAATAATTTACTCCCTGTTATCTCTGGTCTTTAAAATCCCAAATGAAATTGCAGGAATTTTAATTGTTTCATTAACAGGAATATTAAGTGCATATTCACTTATTAACAGTTTATATTTAAAAATAAATGAAATTGATATACCTCTAAGCCATTTAAAGGATGATATGAAGGTTGTTCAACTTTCAGATATACATATTGGATCTATAAGAAATTCAAGTTACATGGAAAAGATTGTAGAGAAAACCAATAAAATTGATCCTGAAATTATTTTTATAACAGGAGATATGGTTGATGGAAGTGCAAGATTACACACCAACACCTTCAATGCAATAAATAAATTAAAAGCACCAGTTTTCTTCATAACTGGTAACCATGAAACCTACGAAGGACTTGACGAGGTTTTCAGGGTGTTAAGAAATACACATATGAGAGTTTTAAGGGATGAAATGGTTGAATGTAATGGTATTCAAGTAATTGGTGTTGAATACTCCTTTGAATTAAACCATATGGAAAAAGTCCTCGCAACACTTAAAATCGATATGGAAAAACCTTCAATAATGTTGTACCATCTTCCAAGGGAGCTAAAAACTGTTGCAAAAGCAGGTATTGGATTACAACTTTCTGGACACACACATGCTGGGCAGATGTTTCCATTCAACTACCTTGTCAGATTAATGTTTAAGTATATGCATGGTATCTACAAATATGATGGGACTTATCTCCATGTTTCTCCAGGTACAGGTACATGGGGTCCTCCAATGCGTCTAGGATCTAGATGTGAAATCACTGTTATAACTCTTAAGAGCGGAAAATGATTTATAAAAAAAAGAGGAAGTAAAAACCAATAAATTTTTTTTATTTATTCATTGAATTAATATAATAATAATTATTTTTTACGGACACCAAAGAAGTTTATAGCTTCAAGAAGGTCTTCAAATGCTATTAATTCTTTTTTAAGAACATCTTCACGACTTAATGTTCCACTCATTTCACCATCGACTGAAAGTTTGTCAGGGCCCCTTGTAACGATCCTGTCGATACCATCCCTACTAAGTATGTCATGGGCCATTTTGTCATGGACTAATGCACGGCCGGGTATTAATACAGTTTCTTTCAGATCTTTTAGATCGACTTCTTCGAGATCCCGTTGTGTTATTAAACAGCCAATGTCCTGGTCAACTGCAACAACATTTACAAGATCATCTGCATCTATACGTTTTATTATCTTTTCTATGAAAGGCGCTGCAATACTACTTGTCAATATGGTAGCTTCAGAAGTGACATCTGTAAGTATATCTAAATATTTACTGTTTTTTTCCTTTGAAATTGCAAATGGGGTGTCATTTTCAGGATCACATAAAGGTGTCCCTGTTACCCTGAAGTTAAACTCATTATTTATCTTACGTACTAGGGTTTCAAATTCTTCAAGTGAGTGTGGAGTCACACCATCAAGTATTGGTTCATTTCCAAGAATCAATCCCTGATTTCGGAAATTAGCAAATCTCATAAGTATAAATGCTTTTGCACCCCAATCTTCAAGGGTGCTACAAGTTTCATATAATTTTTCCCCATCGTTAACCCCAGGCACTATTACTGAAGCTGCATGAACTTCAGTTGACTCACAGAAGAGCTTTAATGCATTCAAAGATTCTCCATTGGTTGTGTCACCAACCCATTCCTTTCTCATTTTCTGATCGGTTGAGAAAACAGTGAAGGTTACTTCATCAACCCCAAGGGATATTAATTCTTCTGCCATTTTTGAATTTTCAATACCTTTTCCACTAGTGTATCCGAGGTGCATTGGAAGGTTGAATTGGTTGAATGCACCTGCAACTTCCATAAGGTGAGGATAACAACTCACATCTCCTCCTCCGCTGATATTGACTTTAAGGTTTTTATCTTTGATATCTCCCATCATCAAAGAATTTTGCACAGAACCAACCACCATGAAAGGGTGAATAAATTCGTTTTTTACTTCTCTTATACCGGTGGTACAGCTTTCGCATCCAACTGTACCTGGAGTGCAGTATCTACATCCAAGGGGATCTTGCTCTTTAACTTTTCTAAAATAACAGTATTTACAAAATCCTTTGCAGTCTTTACCGGGTATTCCGCCTACATCTGCTATAATCTGCATATTAACCACTTTTGAACCGAGTAAAATAAGTAACTATGTATTAAAAAATCAATGTTAAAACTTGTGAAAAGTTAGGATATAGGATCATATAAACCTTTCTAATTAATTCAAGAAGAAAGTTTAATAACATATAAGACTATAAATGCAGATTCGTATATCAAAAGGTACCATGGGGCAATATCCCCAAAGTGAAAAGAAACAAATCTGGTCACAAATTTGAATTGGTGCATGAAATTGGTGTACAAGAATGCGTAGGAGGGAAAAAATGGCAAAGTTTGATGATAAGATCGACTTGTACGACGACAGAGGTAATCTTGTTGAAGAGCAGGTCCCGCTAGAAGCCCTCAGTCCATTGAGGAACCCTGCGATTAAAGCAATCGTACAAGGTATTAAAAGGACTGTAGCTGTGAACCTAGAGGGTGCAGAAAACGCTTTAAAGACCGGTAAACTCGGTGGAGGCAAAATCTTAGGTAGAGAACTCGACCTAGACATCGTGGGCAATGCAGAAGCTATAGCAGCTAAAGCAAAAGAAATGATACTGGTAGAGGAAGGCGACAACACAAATGTAGAATTATTAGTTGGTGGAAAAAGGGCTCTTGTCCAGATACCAGAAGCTAGATTCGAAGCAGCAGCTGAATACTCAGCAGCTCCATTAGTAACTGCAGCAGCATTTATCCAAGCAATAATTGATGTCTGTGATGTTAGCATGTACGACGCTAACATGGTTAAAGCAGCTATATTAGGAAGATACCCACAATCAGTAGATTACATGGGCGGAAACCTAGCAACCATGCTCGACGTACCTCAGAAACTTGAAGGACCAGGTTATTCATTAAGAAATATCATGGTCAACCACGTTGTTGCAACAACACTCAAAAACACCATGAACACAGCAGCGTTATCCAGTATACTGGAACAAGCAGCAATGTTTGAAATGGGTGACGCAGTAGGTAAATTTGAAAGAATGCACTTATTAGGACTGGCTTACCAAGGAATGAACGCTGACAACATGGTCTTCGACCTTGTTAAAGCTAATGGTAAAGAAGGTACAGTTGGTTCAGTCATAAACGACATGGTCGACAGATCCAAAGCAGACGGTGTTATCGGTGTAGAAAAAGATCTTAACGGATTTAGTGTCTACGGAACTGACGACATGGCAAAATGGAACGCATATGCAGCAGCCGGTATGATGGCAGCTACTATGGTGAACCAAGGTGCTGCACGAGCTGCACA
>Ga0224535_1000291_pt1 | contig 14864 bp, 15 predicted proteins | sample 714E13034metaG_FD_179898 | JGI IMG/M metagenome (GOLD analysis project Ga0224535, IMG submission 179898) | Peat soil microbial communities from Stordalen Mire, Sweden - 717 E1 30-34 | ecosystem: Environmental > Terrestrial > Soil > Wetlands > Peat | place: Sweden: Norrbotten County, Stordalen... | reverse complement strand
TCCCGCTCGATGGCCTCGACCACCGGCGGAAAGGCATGGCCCAGTATCATCGGCCCCCAGGAGCCGAAGTAGTCGATAAAACGGTTGCCGTCAGCATCGGTGAGCCAGGCGCCCTGGGCGCTTGCGACAAACGGCGGTGCGCCACCCACTGCGCCGAAAGCCCGCACGGGCGAGTTTACGCCGCCGGGAAAAAGGCGCTCGGCGCGCTGCTGGAGGGCTTGGGAATGAGTGCGATTGGAGGCTTCGGTCGAGGAGCTCATGGTGGGTTCAGTATAGAAGGCGAGAGACTCGCGCCGCGGGCAAATTGAATCGTGCGGCTTTCAGCCGGCATCCCGATGAAGGTGAAGAGCGTTACAAAACTCGGCGACCGTCTGGTGGTCGTCTTCGATGGCCATTGCGGGCTGTGCAATCGAGCAGTACGGTGGCTTCTGCGCCACGATGGACGAGACAGGCTGCGGTTTGTGGCTTCAGAGTCGGCAGCGGCGGCCGGGTTGCTGGCGCGACACGGAATCAGTGCGTCAGGCCTGAAATCCGGCCCTGAAACAATCCTGGTTGTGAGGAAGGCCGCCGAAGGAGGAGAGCAGGTGCTGGCGCGGTCAGAGGCGGTTCTTGCCCTGCTGCGCCAGATGCCGCGCCCCTGGCCGGGGGTGGCTGCGGCGCTGGGGTGGATTCCGCGGCCGGCGCGCGAGTTGGGCTACCGGCTCATCGCCCGTTGGCGCTACCGCATCTGGGGGCGCGTGGAAAGCTGCCCGCTTCCTACGGCCAACGAGCGACAGCGGTTCCTGTAAAACACAGCCAAGGCCTCGCAAATGCTGCTAAAATTGACATTCCCGGCCAGCCGCGCCGCACGATAAATCCATCCCTGGGAAGCCGCACCGTGTCTGACGAATCCAAGCCAAAATCCGTGCCCCACACCGACGTAGGCGTGGACCTCAGCAATGGCGAACGCGCCAGGGAACGCATCACATACCTGGCGCAGAAGACCTTCAACCGCAATGTATTGAGCGGTCTCGGCGGCTTTGGCGCGCTCTTCCGGCTGGACCTCCAGCGATGGAAGAACCCCATCCTGGTGAGTTCGGCCAATGGAGTGGGCGCCAAGCTGAAGGTGGCCTTCGAGCTGGGGATGCACCGCACGGTGGGCGCTGACCTGGTGAACCACTGCATCAACGACATTGCCGTGCAGGGCGCCACGCCCTTGTTTTTCCTTGACTACCTGGCCAGCGGCAAGCTGGACCCGGAGGTGACCGAGAGCGTGGTGACCGGGCTGGCAGAGGCCTGCAAAGCCAGCGGGTGCGTGCTGATCGGCGGCGAGACAGCGCAGATGCCGGGCTTTTATACCAGCGCGGAGTACGATCTGGCGGGCTTTATTGTGGGCGCGGTGGACCGTGACAAGATGGTGACCGGCGCGGAGATCAAGGCAGGCGACGTACTGGTCGGGCTGCCCTCGACCGGGCTGCACACCAACGGCTATTCGCTGGCCCGCAAGCTGCTGTTTGACGTGGCCGGCTACCAGCCGATGCAGTACGTGACCGCCATCAAGGAAAAGGCCGGTGCGGCGCTGATCAAGACCCACCGCAGCTACCTCCATGTGATTCAAAAGCTGGTGACGGCCGGGGTGACGACCGGCATGGCGCATATCACCGGCGGCGGCATCACGGAAAACCTGCCTCGCATCCTGCCCAAGAACACCGCGGCGCAGATCGAGGTAGGCTCCTGGCCAGTACCTCTTATCTTCGAGCACCTGCGCGCGCTGGGTAATATTTCGCAAGAGGAGATGATGCGCACCTTCAACATGGGCATCGGACTGATTGCGGCCATTCCGGCGGCCAAGTTTACGCGGACGAAAAATCTCTTCGACCGGGCCGAGGAAAAGTTCTACGTGATCGGACGCGTGGTGAAGGGCGAGAGCCGGGTGCAATACACCTGAGCCTGCCCGCAAGCAGACCGCGAGGGGCGCTTTTTTGCCGCCAGCTTGCGCTGTCAAGAGTAGAAAATTCCAAATCTTCTTTTTTTTGGTCAATTAGGAACAGAATATCCTTCTGTCTTTGCCGAATATATGGGACAGAGTGCCTAGGCTATTAAGTAGCCAGACAAGAGGCGGAGGTGCCGCGCTCGGCGAATGGGTTCGCCCTCCCCAGCGGAGGGTTCCGGGGCGCGGGACCGCCTCTATTTTGTGCTACAGCGGCTCTCCGCCGCGAGCCTGAACCGCAACCACGGTGGCGCTCGAATTCGGGGAGATGCGACAAATCGAGACCAGCGGCAGGCCCGGAACAAAGCCCGCCGCTGGTCTCGATTTTTATTGCGCGGAAACGGGTTTAGCCTCTTCCGTGCTAGCCAGATCCCATATACCAAGGCGGCCATGGCCGCCTTTTTCTTTGCAAGGAGCTTTTCGAATGAATTCCATTTCGAATATTTGGAACCACCCCAAAACCTCGGCCGCCGGTCTGCTGATTGCGGTCGTCACCATTGCCAGTGTGCTTTCGCAGCAGGGCATCACGCTGGGCACGGCCGGCACAAGCACCGTTGTCACGCTGGTGAGCGGCCTGGCCACCGCCCTGTTGGGATTGCTTGCCCGCGATCCCGTCAGCGTTAGCCCCAACCCTGGCTCGACCGCCAAGCTGGGCGCGTGGGCGCTGATTTCCCTGCTGTTGCCGTTGCCCTTCCTAAGCGGCTGCTCGGGTACTACTGTGGCGCAGGACATTGTGAACTGGACGCCAGCTCTGGAAAGCGCGGTGGCGACGGTGGATTCCGCGGCCGCCATGCTGGCCCCGGCGGAGGCGCCTATTTTTGCCGCGGCAACAGTTGGTTTTGATGCGGCCTCGAACTTGCTGGTGGCGCAGGCCAAAGCGTACCTGGCCAATCCGACGGCCAGCGTGCTGGCGCAATTGCAAGCCGCCGTCGTGGCCTTCCAGCAGCAGGTCAACGCATCGCTGCTGTCGGCGGCCAAGATTGCCAACCCCGTCAGCCAGAAGCATGTACTGAACGCGATCAACGCCGTGGGAACAGTCGTGATTGCAATTCTTGCGCTGGTGCAGTCTGTCTCGAGCAAGGTTGCGGTGGCGGAGATGGCCTCTCAGTCAACCATCAAACTGGCCATGGTGCGCCCCTACCTGGATGAAGGCAAGGCTGCCGCAATGGTAGCTGCTCATTATGATGAGCCTATTGAAATGGCGCGGGCTCAAGTGGCACAAGTGGAACTCAGCGCGGCACAGGCCGGACTCTAGAGCAAAACCAGAGTGAGTATGCCCTTGTAGAGAGCGTGCGAGGTGGCCTTTTCTTGAGAAAAAAGCCACTTGAGGGCATTGCCACAGGGCACAGCAACTCTGGCTTTTTCCAGCCTGGATGGACAAACGGCGGTCTCAGCGCGGTTCAGAAAGCGCAAAAAGCTTTCTGGCCGCGTCCCGCAATTGGGGATTGTCTCCCCGCAGTGTGATCTGAGTCACGGAGCGAGAGGAGCAACACTGGATAGCCTTGGATGGTTGGCGCATGGTTCAGAAGCGCCCAAACAACCAAGGAGTTTCATTATGGCTTATGTAATTACCGATGCGTGCATCAAGGACTTTGTCTGCGCGGCCGAGTGCGCCACAGCCGCCATTGCACCCGCGGCAGCCGACGATCCGGCTGCCGGTTCCGTCTCTCAACTGTTCATCAACCCGGATGAGTGCATCGACTGCGGCAACTGCGCATCGCTCTGCCAGCAAGGCGCAATCTTTTCGAGCGACGAGCTGCCGGCGGACAAGGCGGAGTTTGCCGAGAAGAACAAGGCCTATTTCAACTAGGCCACTGACCGCGTGATTTCGTATCTTCAGGTTTGTGCTGCCCCGCCCTTTCACCAGAAAAAAGTGAAAGGATGGGGCACGAAAGATGGTACATAAACTAGCGGTCAGAAACCTAAAATGCTTGCGGTCCTCCCGCAAGAACCAAATTGCGCTGGAGCCTCAGCCCCGGCGCAATCCAGAAGTGTAATTCAATCAAGGCATCGAATCCCTATCAGCTCTCAGGCTCGGTCTTCACGGGCGCTGGCGGGGTTGTGACCGGTGAAGCCGGGGGTTGAATCTGCGCGGGAATAGTCGGCTCCGCAATCTGCTGCGCCGTCAGCGAACTCATGGGCATCACCGGCAGGGTCAGTGTCTGCACCGTCTCCGGATCGTCGCGCAGCTTCAGGTAGAGAACGCCGTTGACCGGATGGGGAACGCTCAACTGGGTTCCCATAAACTCCGGCGGAACGTCGGTGGCATTGTTGAACTCCGGCGTGGCGGCGATGGACGCGGCCAGGAAAAGATTGCTCCCGGTCAGCGTACAGGGTCTGGCCAGGGAGCGCGGGCAGTGCAGCTCCTTGAATCCAGGCAGCCGCACCAGCGTTCCCAGCTTCAGCCAGTCGCCGGTGACCCCGGTGGCCGAAACGGCGCGGACCTGCAGCGGCCCGAAGGCCGATGAGCCGAAGCGAGCCAGCGGCGCCACCGCACCCAAGGCGGTCTTCGCATCCTCAAGCATCAGACCGCCGTCAGCCAGCGACAGCACAGTGTGAAAGCTGCCGTCGGCCGCGGCTACCTCGATCTTTTCGTCACGGGGAAAGTTTGCCGGCTGGCTGGAGCGAAGGAAGAAGACCAACTGCCCTTCGACAGGAATGTCGTCGGAACTGCCCAGATGCACGTGCGAGGGCGCGGCGGAGAGATCGTTCTGCGCGGCCCTGCTGAGCAGAGTGACCTGCGGGCGCGGCGGCCCGACGCTTACCGGCACCCGCAACAGGCGGCCGTCCTGCAACTCCACGCTGGCAAATTCATGTTTCGCGGGCTCCAGAGCGGCTGTCGAACTGTCCGCCTTCAGAACCAACTGGTCGAAGTCCTGCACACGGCTCAGCGCGGCCGGAGTCCAGGTGATGCTGCCCAGGCTGGCTTTGGCCACTTCGTCCAGGCGCTTGCCTTTCAACAGCGCCACCGTGTCTCCCTGGCTCAACGTAAGGCGGTCCAGCGCCGCCGCCTCGGCGTAGGCTTTCAGCGGCAATTGGTCCGGCTTTTGCAGCCCGAACTGGTAGATTTCCAGGTTGACCGGCCCCGGAGACGCGTCTTTCATGGGCACGGCAACCTCCAACTGCCCTGGCTTGGGGGATTTCCAAACCAGCTTGAGCGGGCTGTCCGTGGCCGTCTTCTCCCCTATCCGGTAGGCAATCTGATCAACGCATAACGAATTTTCCCCGTTGATGTGCAGCGTGTCCTCGCGGCCCACTACCAGGGCTGACTGGTCCGCTGCCGCCACAGTCCACTTGCCCGGCTGGGCCGCGCGCAGGTGAAAGCGGGGGCCCTCCCAGTCGTCAAAGCCCCACTTGCAGCGCAACACGCCGGTCAGGTCGCCCTCTGGCAAAGGGGGAGCGGGATGCAACAGCACCAGCCCGCCCAGCGATGCATCGGCTTTCACGGGCAGATCCACGGCACCGCCCTTGACTTCGATGTGCAGCGTGAACCCGTAGGCAAGCTGCGTGGCAAAGACCAGCGGCGCGCCCTCGGCCGGCAGCACCAGACCGGGTTTCTGAGCACAGAAGTTGTCCGCGGGGTTCACCGGACGCAGTGACGGCAACTTGGCGGCGCCTACCGGCGGCAGCGCCACCACCACCACTGACTTGGGATCACGGAAGGAGGGCGGCACATTCAGCCGCAGATTGAGCGTATCTTTTACCGGCAGGGCCAGAGCGGGGATGTACTGAAAATGCGCCGTGTGCAACGAGGAGAGAATCTTGGCCGTGTCCACGATGGCACCGATATAAGGGCTGTAAGCGCCTCCCCGCATCATGCTCGAGTAGCTGAGCTGGTTCATCAAGTCCACGCTCGAACCGCTGGTCAGTTGCGCCACTCGCGATTGCGTATTGGTGTCGTCCAGCAACAGCGTGTCAGTGTTCTGCACCAGGCAGGGAGCCTGCTGGTCAGTGGGCTTGTCAAAGCATTGCTTGTCCAGCCGTATACCCAGGCTGCGCGCCGCCATCTCGGCGCGTTCCTTGAGCAGCTTGGGGTCGGTTTGGGAAGTCTCTTTGACCTCGGCCAGGTAAGTATCCAGGCGCATACGGTCCCAACTGGCGGCCTGCAAGTCTTGAACGGCGCGCACAAAAACGCCAGGCCGGCTGGTCACGGCCTTGCGCAGAGTGCTGAAGTCGCCGCCGGTCTCCGGCGCGAGGAAGATAAGCGCCTGCTGGGCTTCAGGAGGCACAGTAACGAATATGCCTTCGCTGCGCACGTCGCGCGCCCAGGTATCCACGCGGGTAAACCACTCCGGCGGCGGCGGGTTGGTGGCCCCGCGCAGAAAAGCGATAATCAGCACATAATGAGCCGACTGGCTCTCAGGCAGGTCGGGGTGAATCCAGAGCCGGTCTCCAGCCAACAGGTTGGGGACCTCACCAATCGGCAGAGTGACCTCGCCGCGCTTGATGTGTACATCCACTTTCGGCCCGGAAAGGTCAAAAGCCGCATCGGCGGCGTGCAAGCCGGTTGAAGCCAAACAGCAAAACAAAAGCAGTTGCAAACAACGGCGCATATCTCTATTGTACGAAGTTGGCCGCCGGGAATAAATTATGGCGGTCGAGCAACTTTTTCCGGGCGGAGGGGTTAACGAATCAGGTGCGGAGCATAGAGACCATTTGCGCCATAGCAAACCGGGCCGACTTGATCGGTTACACTAATGGATGACTAATTTCAAACCAAGGGATTAGCTAGAGAGTCTCTGAATATGTTGGTGTTTTGAAGAATACGAGCTTTAGCCCGTGCGTAATCCCGGTAACCGGTAAAATGAACAGGGCTTGAGCCCTTGAAAAAAATGTCTACTTGAAAAAGAGGACTTGTTCGAAGGTCCCTGAAGTATTTCTTGAATTTCAGCGTGTGGAACAAACAAGCGGAAACGAGTGAAGTTTAGAACTAAGGCTGCTCCCTTTTTCCCGAGCACGACCGGACTTCGGAATCAGGCCATGAAGCCTGCCGAAGACGGCGTCGGCGGAAGCGGGGAGCGCATACGGAGAAGAAAGAATGAAATCGACAAAAGCAGCCCCAAGTAGCGTAGACGTGAACAACCTGAGCATTCCCGACGCGGAAGAGATGATCGAAGAAGCCTTGAACGAACTGGCATTCTCCTCGGACCCCGGCCTGGCGCGCTCCTTGCATTTCCTGGCTCCCGCTGGCTACCAGGCGATTGTGGAGCTGTGCGGCGAAAACGGCCGCAGCAAGCGCCGCAACGCCACGGCGGACTCGTGGACCCCGGAAGAAGATGAGGTGCGCATCTACTTTGAACGCATCGATGGCACTGAGGCGGCGCCACGTCCCGCGCGCACGCCGCGTGCGGCCGCCGAACCGGCCTTCGACGAGGACGACGACAGCCAGGAGGCGCTGATTCCCGCAGACCTGGAAGCGCGCGTGAAGGAACTCTGCGCCGCGCTGGCTGAAGCCGAGCGGGGCGGTCACGCCTTCATCGCACTCAAGTGGTTCCGCGACTCGTTCCTGCCGCGCAAGGCCTTCCGCTGGAATCAGCATCCTGAATCGCGCCAGGCTGTTCTGGCCGAGGCCATCCAGCGCGGCGTCGTGGTCACCAGCAAGATTGCCAACCCCAAGACCCCGGCCTATCCCACCACCACCATTCGCCTCAACCGCGCCGAAGCCGGAATACCCGATGAGGCGCAGCGATTCCATCCAGTCGAAGCGCACGGCGACTCCATCGCCGAAGCCATCGAGGAAGAACGGGGGAACCTGTGAGCTGCTACTTTCTTGAGGCCACGGCCTTCGCCAAGCTCTTTGTGCAGGAACAAGGCACCGACGAGCTGATCCGCCTGATGGAGGCCGTCGAGGACAACCGCAAGCTGATCTCCGCCTCCACGCCTCTGGAAGTCTACGCGGCCATCCGGCTGCGGGAGAGGTCAGGCGCGATCTCCGCCGAGAACGCAACGGCCGCGCTCGATATTCTCCGCCTGGAAGCCGCGCGCATGGTGCAGGAGCCACTGAATCCAGCCGTGCTGGAAGCCGCGCGCCAGCTTCTCGACCGCACCACCCTGCGCTGGCCCGACACCCTGCAATTGGCCGCCGCCATTGTCGCGCGCGATATGTTCCAGGGCACGGAAATCATCTTTGTGTCGTCTTCGACGCAGTTGATTGAAGCCGCCAAGACAGAGGGCTTCCACACCCTCGACCCGGCCAAGGAAAAGGCCGAGCCGGTGGAAGACGCGGAACAAGAGTAAGCGAATCCCGCATCTCGGAAGCGAGATGCGGGGCAGCGTGCCCGTCGCATCACCAAGGCCGCCAGTATTTAGGTGACTTACTCCCGTCGAAAACGATTCGCCTGCTCAAACTCCGCACGCAACTCCGGCGTGCGCAGGTTTTCGCGCAGATGTTCCAATCGCTGTTCGAGCGCCAGCAGCGCGGCCTGGATGGCTTCAGTATTGGTATAGGCGATATCGCGCCACATGGAGTAGGGACTGGCTCCGAGCCGCGTCATCTCGCTCAGGGCGCGTCCGCCCACATCTTTCAGCTCCGGCGCGTCACCGACTTCTTCCTGCAAGAGAGCGCTCAGGGCCGTGGCCAGGAACTGCGGCAGATGGCTGACCCAGGCCACTAACTCATCGTGGCGTGCAGGCTCCAGATCGAGGGTTTTCGAGCCCATGGCGGCGACCCACTCCCGCCAGCCCTTGACCAACTCAGCCGAATGCGCCGAGCGCTGCCAGGTTGCGTCGTCGGTAAAGAGCCAGACCGCACCGCGAAAGAGATTTGCATCACCCAAAGATGCGCCGCCCCGCTCCTTGCCGGCCATTGGATGCCCCGGCAAAAAGGCCGCGCGCTCCGGCGTATTGAAGAGACGGCCGGCGGCAGCGGTAATCTGCTCCTTGGTGCTGCCCACATCAGTAACCAGGTGATCGGAGCCGAGTACGCCGGAAAGCTTCTCCATGAAGTCGAGGGTCGCGTAGATGGGCACGGCCAGCAGAACCACCTGGCTCTCCCGCGCCGCCTGCAACGGGTCCGTTGCAATCGAGTCGAGCGCGCCCATAGTGAGCGCCGTCTGCGCCCCCTCCGGACTTCGGTTCCAGCCGGTAATGGAGCCGTGGAAGCCCGCCGCGCGCAACGCCAATCCAACTGACGTGCCCAGCAACCCCGTGCCTAGAATGGCGATGCGCTCGATCATTTGTTCTTCCCTGACTCCAATTGTATTGAACAGGCGGAGTTGGCGGTGTTCGCGAGGTTGGCGGTGTTAGCCGCGCTACACGCGTGTATGCGGCGCTTGGTCTGTGACCGGATGGTTTCGTACCATTGAATTCGCGGTTTCCCAGGTCTCAGAATCGAGACCCGGGGCACCCAGTATTGGTACAACTTCAAGCGGTCAGAGTCCTGGTCCTTGCTAGCTCCGCGAACTCCGCAAACTCCGCTCTTCAAAACATTACAGTGTTCGCCCCACCGCTGTGGCGATAACGCGCAGCTCGCGCATCAACTGTTCAAACTGATTGAGGTAGAGCGTCTGCGCCGCATCGGAAAAGGCCTTGTCAGCGTTTGGGTGAATCTCCACCAGGATCGCGTCCGCGCCCGCAGCCACCGCGGCCTTGGCCATGGGAGCCACCATGTCGCGACGGCCCGTGCCGTGCGAGGGGTCGGCCACGATGGGCAGGTGCGAGAGCTTGTGAATCACCGGAATCGCGGAGATATCCATGGTGTTGCGCGTGGAGGTTTCATAGGTGCGGATGCCACGCTCGCAGAGGATCACGTCGTAGTTGCCGCCGGCCATGATGTACTCGCCGGAGAGCAGCAGTTCCTCAATGGTGGCGGCGATGCCGCGCTTGAGCAGCACCGGCTTGCGCACCTCGCCCAGTTCGCGCAGCAGATTGAAGTTCTGCATATTGCGCGCCCCCACCTGGAAGCAATCCGTGTAAGGCAGCATCGGTTCAATCTGCGAAATCTCCATCACCTCGCTGACCGTGAGCAAGCCATATTCCTGGGCCGCTTCGTGCATCAGTTTCAGCCCCGGAATGCCGAGGCCCTGAAAGGCGTAAGGCGAGCTGCGCGGCTTGAAGGCGCCTCCGCGCAAAAAGCCCGCGCCGGCGGCTTTCACGCTGGCGGCAATAGTGAAGATCTGCGCGCGGTTTTCAATGGCGCACGGGCCAGCGATGACCGCGACCTGGTCGCCGCCGATTTTGGCGCCGTTGGCAAACTCCACCACCGTGCCCTCCGGGCGAAATGCGCGGCCAGCCAGTTTGTAGGGCGAGGTGATGCGATGTACGTAGAGCACGCCCGCCAGCAGTTCAAACTTGCCCAGTTCCACGTTGGCGGTAGGTCCCACGCCAGCCAGAATCGTCTGCGTCGCGCCCGTGGTGCGATGAACATTGACTCCAACCTCCACCATGGCGTCGATGACTGCATCGATCTGTTCCTCGGTGGCTTTTTCCTGCATGGCTACAATCATTGCTTGTTCCCTGTCTCGGGCGTCTCAGCGCCTGTGCCTTGGCCCGGCTGAAGCGCCTGGGCGTTCTTCTCCAATGCCAACTCGTTCATCTCCAGGGATCGCATCACGTCAATGAGGCGCTCGAAGATGCGCGTAAGCTCGATGTCAGGCAATGGGCCTTTGTTGGCGGCGCGCACGTTGGCATAGACCGCCTTTTCGCGCGCCGGTTCATAGATCGGCAGCGCGGCGGCAGCCTTCAGGTGGCCAATCCGTTTCACGGCGCGGGCCCGCTCGCTCAGCAGTTCGACAAGCTGGCGGTCCAGAACATCAATCCTGTTTCGCAATTCTTCCAACGTCATTTCATCCTCGTGTTGCGTCCAGTGACCGGCCCCATTGGATGGGAAACGGGTACACCGGGGCCATAGAATCAAGAGTTGAACAGATACTCACGGCGCTAGAGCCGCAGGCGGGGGTGTTGTCGGGCCGGTACCGCCAGTTATAGGCGGAGGCCCTTGATAAATCGAGCCACTGCGCCGGGCGACGTCTCAGGAGTTGACCGTTCGATCAACTCCACAATTGCGCTGCCAATTACCGCGGCATCCGCGAAGCTGGCCACCTGGGCGACATGTTCCGCGTTACTGATGCCGAACCCCACGGCTATCGGCAGCCGGGTCCATCGCCGGATGCGGGCAACCAGCGCCGAGGCGTCGGAGGTCAGGCTCTTCTGCGTTCCGGTAACTCCAACGCGGGAGATGGCGTAAACAAAGCCTTTGCAGTGGGTGGCGATAGCTTCGAGCCGTTCGTCTGGACTGGTGGGCGCGGCCAGAAAAATCGGCGCAAGACCAACGCGCTCCATCTCGGCGAGATATTCATCCGCCTCTTCAACAATCAGGTCGGTCACCAGCGCGCCGTCCACGCCAGCAGCAGCGGCGGCCTCGGCAAAGTTGTGCAGGCCGTAGCGCAAAATCGGATTCAGATAGCTGAAAATCACCAGGCCGGCGGCAGGCCGCGCCGTGCGAATCTCGCCGGCAAGCGCCAGCACATCCTTGAGACACGTTCCACGAGCAACCGCACGCTCGCTTGCGCGCTGAATCACCGGGCCATCGGCCATCGGATCACTGAAAGGCACACCCAACTCGATCACATCGGCGCCCGCGTCGATGGCCGCCAGCGCGATCTCGCGCGTGCCTTCGAGGCTCGGGTCGCCAGCCGTCAGATACACAACCAGTCCGGGTTTGTGATCGAATCGTATCGCCATCGGAATCCGCGGTTACGCTCCCTGGATCTTCAACTCGTGGGCCAGAATGCCCATATCCTTGTCGCCGCGTCCAGAAAGGTTCACTACCAGTATGTCATGAGAATCCATCATGGGAGCAATCCGCAGGGCCTCAGCAACGGCGTGCGCACTCTCCAACGCCGGCAAAATTCCCTCGGTGCGCGAGAGTTTCACGACCGCGTCGAGGGCCGCCTTGTCATCGCACACAACGTACTCGGCGCGTCCCGAATCATGCAACTCCGCGTGCTCCGGGCCGATGGAAGCGTAGTCGAGCCCCGCTGAAACCGAATGTGTGAGCGCGATCTGGCCGTTCTCATCCTGCAAGACGTAGGAGTACGTCCCTTGCAAAACCCCCGGCGCGCCGCCGCTGAATCGCGCCGCGTGATCGCCCAGCGCCGTGCCGCGCCCGCCGGCTTCCACGCCGATCAGACGAACTTGTTTATCGGGAATGAACTCGTAAAACGCGCCGATGGCGTTTGACCCGCCGCCCACGCAGGCGATAACGGCGGTGGGCAGCCGGCCTTCTTTCTCAAGGATCTGCTGCTTCATCTCGATACTGATGATGCGCTGAAAGTCACGCACCATGGTCGGATATGGATGCGGACCCAACGCGCTGCCCAGCAAGTAGTAGGTGGTCCGGACGTTGGTGACCCAATCGCGCATGGCCTCGCTGATGGCGTCTTTCAGCGTCTTCGAGCCCAGCGAAACTCCGCGCACCTCGGCGCCAAGCAGCCTCATGCGCAGGACATTGAGTTCCTGGCGGGCCATGTCCACATCGCCCATGTAGATCACGCACTCCAGGCCCAGCAGCGCGCAGACCGTCGCCGTAGCCACGCCGTGCTGCCCTGCACCTGTTTCCGCAATCACGCGCTTCTTGCCCATGCGTTTGGCCAGCAAGCCCTGGCCGAGCGCGTTGTTGATCTTGTGCGCGCCGGTGTGCAGCAGGTCTTCGCGCTTCAAATAAATCTTGGCCCCGCCCAACTGCTCCGTGAGCCGCTTGCAAAAGGTGAGCGGCGTCGGACGGCCGGCATAATTCTTCAGCAGATCGGCCAACTCGGCCTGAAAGGCAGGATCAACCTTGGCCAGGTTGTACTCGCGCTCCAGTTCGTCCAGCGCCGCCACCAGCGTCTCCGGCACATACCGTCCGCCATAGACGCCAAAGCGCCCGGGATGCGACGCGGATGAATCCAAATGCCCTGCTGGAAGAATTGTCGATGCCATTGAGGACCTCCTGCGTGCTTGCTTCTGAAATTGGGGGAACATTTTAGTGTACTCGGGACGAGCCATCGCGGAGGATGCGCAGGGTTCCCACATCTCGCAAGAGACGTGGGATCGCAAGGCCGCGCATCAAGCTCTTTTATCTCGCCGCGATGCCTTCCCCGTGGGCTGCGAAGCGACAAGCACCACCGGCTCCTGGTCCGGGAAGGTCGCAATCATCGTCAGGTGTCCGCCCATCGCCGCCACGGTGCGCGCCATGGTGGACAAGCGCGGATCCTTGCGCTTTTCAAGCCGCGAAATCTGCATCTGGCCGATTCCGAGAGCGTCGGCCACTGTTGCCTGGCTGATCTTGCGCCCCTTGCGCAGTTCGGCAAGGGTCATGCGACGTCTCACCTTGGCCACCAATTCAGCTCCCCTTGCCGCAATGGCCTTTTGCTCATCCAATGGCAAGGCAGCGATCACTTCTTCAACCGGAATGGGTCTGTACATCGCAGTTACTCCTTTGACTCAAGATTTTCGAGATGTTCCTTGTACCGTTTGTCGGCCTTGTCAATCAGCCGTTTGTAAAACTTCGTTTCGCTCATACCCGATTTGTCTCCCGCGACGAGCAAAATCGCATTGCGACGCGGGTCGAAGGCGAAAGCGACGCGCCAGACGCCTCCATCGGCTCTGAAACGAAGCTCCTTCATGTTCGCGTAGCGCGAACCGTTCAGCGTGTCTACGTCAGGCCGTCCCAAGGCTGGCCCAAGCTCCCTCAACGGCGCTAGAGACGCAACAAGCTCAATTCGCACTGCTCTTGGCAGTTCAAGGACTTCTTCCTTGAACCATCGGATGGAACTCAGTGGACCAGCTCATACATCCATTATGCCACATAGAGCATTATGTGCAATAGGGCATTACTCGGCGTGGAAGGCAACGGTGCGCATCCGCCTACGGGCGGTATCATCAATCTGTGCAATCTGTGCAAGCTGTACAAACCCTTCCGAAGCTGGGCGACATCCTGGCCAACGCCATCACGCATGGCATCGGCGCGGTGCTGGCCATCGTTGGCGCCGTTTACCTGATTGCCGCATCGACGCAAGGGACGGCGTGGCACGTGGTCAGTTGCACCGTCTTTGCCGTAACGCTGGTGCTGGTTTATGTGTGCTCCACGCTCTACCACTCGCTGGTGCGGACGCGGGCGCGGCACGTCTTTCATATCCTCGACCATTCGTCGATCTACCTGCTGATCGCCGGCACCTACACGCCATTCTGCCTGGTTACGCTGCACGGACCGTGGGGCTGGACTCTGTTCAGTTGCGAGTGGGCGCTGGCCGCGGCCGGGGTGGTCTTCAAGTGCTTCGCCGTGGGCCGGTTCGAGGTGGCCTCGGCGCTGGTCTACCTGGCGCAGGGCTGGTTTATCGTGATTGCGGTGGGACCGCTGATCCACACCCTCGGCTGGCACGGGCTGATGTGGCTGGGCGCGGGCGGCGTGGCGTACACGCTGGGCATCATCTTTTTCGCCCTGGACCGGCTGCGTTACTTCCACGCCACCTGGCACCTGTTTGTGCTGGCCGGCAGCATTGCCCACTACTTTGCTATTCTTTTTTATGTTGTTCCAGCACGGTTCTGAGCGGCCACAGCCGAAAACAGAGCGAGAAGGTTAAATTCGTCTTCCTCGGCGCTGCACCATTTCAGGTGCAAATTGACCTTTGCCCTCTAAAGCCGGTACACTACTCTAGTTTGGCGATTCCTGCCTGTGGCCGTGGAGCCAGACGTTCTCCCGGAAAGTGACGGGGCTTGAGCGTACCACGGTACAGAAGTTTCCGCCCGAGCTATTTTTGGAATGCCCAAGTTATTTATTTTGGGTGCGCATCGGCCGAGCCGGACTGCGCTGGAGGGTTTATGTACGCGGTTATTCGCACCGGTGGTAAGCAGTATCGAGTCGCGCCTGGCGACGTGGTGAAGATTGAAAGCGTAATCTCCGAGGACAAGAACG
>Ga0224535_1000287_pt1 | contig 14914 bp, 11 predicted proteins | sample 714E13034metaG_FD_179898 | JGI IMG/M metagenome (GOLD analysis project Ga0224535, IMG submission 179898) | Peat soil microbial communities from Stordalen Mire, Sweden - 717 E1 30-34 | ecosystem: Environmental > Terrestrial > Soil > Wetlands > Peat | place: Sweden: Norrbotten County, Stordalen... | reverse complement strand
CCGCATCGAAATGAACAGCGCCATCGGGCCGTACAAGGGCGGACTGCGCTTGCACCCCTCGGTCAACCTGGGCATCCTGAAGTTCCTGGCCTTCGAACAGGTCTTCAAGAACTCGCTGACCACGCTTCCCATGGGCGGCGGCAAGGGCGGATCCGATTTCGACCCCAAGGGCAAGAGCGACAACGAAGTCATGCGTTTCTGCCAGAGCTTCATGAGCGAGCTGGAACGCCACATCGGCCCCGACACAGACATCCCGGCCGGCGACATCGGCGTGGGCGGACGCGAGATTGGTTTCATGTTTGGGCAATACAAGCGGCTGCGCAATGAGTTCACCGGCGTTCTGACCGGCAAGGGCCTCGGATGGGGCGGCTCGTTGATTCGTCCCGAAGCCACCGGCTACGGCTGCGTGTACTACGCCGACGAAATGCTGAAGACGCGGAAAGACTCGCTGAAGGGCAAGGTTTGCCTGATCTCCGGCAGCGGCAATGTTGCGCAATACACAGTCGAAAAGCTGCTTGACCTGGGCGCGAAGCCGGTCACGCTGTCCGATTCCGACGGCTACATTTACGATGCCGACGGCATTGACCGTGAGAAGCTTGCCTTTGCCATGGATCTGAAGAACAATCGCCGTGGCCGCATCAGCGAGTACGCCGTGAAGTTCAAGAAGGCCGTCTACAAGGCAACCGACAAGAAGCTCGGCTACAACCCGATGTGGGACATCAAGGCCGATTGCGCCTTCCCGAGCGCCACTCAGAACGAGATCAACGCCAAGGACGCAGCCAATCTGCTGAAGAACGGCGTGAAGCTGGTCTGCGAAGGCTCGAATATGCCGAGTTCCCTCGAAGCAACCAAGGCGTTCCTGGATGCCAAGGTTCTTTACGGGCCGGCCAAGGCCTCCAATGCCGGCGGCGTTGCCACCTCAGGGCTGGAAATGTCGCAGGATAGCATGCGCCTCTCCTGGACTCGCGAAGAAGTCGACGATCGTTTGCACAAGATCATGATCGCGGTTCACAAGAATTGCTACGACACGGCCAAGGAATACGGCACGCCGGGCAACCTGGTGAACGGCGCCAATATCGCGGGCTTCCTGAAGGTCGCGAATGCGATGCTGGATCAGGGCTTGGTCTAAGCCTAATTAACGCTGGAAAACTTATAGCGGGAGGGAGCAATCCTTCCCGCTTTTTTCTTGTGCCGGGCTGGTTTCCAAGAGGCTATGTCTGTTTCACAAATCGCGCCTCTGACCTTGTTGCCTGACTTTTTATTTGGCCTTGTCCGCCGCGCGCGCCTGGGCGTCGAGGCCGTGGGTGGGATCCCGGTGAAAAAGCTTCCGCGAGATGTCAGGCCAGAACTCCTGGAAGATAGAGCCAATCCCGCCCTCCGCGGTCACCATCATCCCGTTGGTGATGGTCTGGCCAACTCCGGAGTTATTCGACGGATAGTAAAGATTGGAAATTCCGCCCGCGGCGAGATTGCCCAGGACATTGGAGTAGCTGGGCTCCCACTTGCCGGTGTTGTCGTGCTTGCAGATGACGTTGGTGGCCAAGGCATAGAGCAGACGGTGGCTGGTGGTTCCGTGGCCCAGACGGAAGTAGCGCGGGTCCTGGTGCAGAATGGACGGCAGGATGCCGTTGCCGATCATCGTGCCGTCAAAGGCGTCCAGATAAGCCGCGCCGGACCGCTCTCCATAGCCCTTGATTCCCCAGGGGAATCCGACATCGTCGTGCATGGCTTCGTGGTAGCCGGCCACCAGAAATGCGGTGCCAAAAGCCACTGGATCGGTCGTGGAGCGGAAGGCGAGGCGCATCTTCTGCCCCGCGGTCAGGGAGACGGCGTCACTGCGGTAGGAAACATTGAAGGCAGGCAGGATTCCCGCGGTCCGCTGCTTCTCCTGCTCCTTGATCTGCTCCTCGGCCTTTTCGTGCTGGCTTTTCTCAGCGCCGGGCTGTTGCACGGGGAGTTGAGAGCTGGAGCTGCCTTGGGCAGCGCCGCTCTGGGCCGGCTGCGGAGCGGTCTGGCTTTGATCGGCAGGAGTCCGCTGCGGCTCAGCCCCAGGCAGCGCAAACTTCGCCTGTGGGGCCTCGGGAAGCTCCACAACAACGGTCAGCCCCGAACCCGGTTTCTGAGCACAAGAAGTGGAGGACAACGCCAGAAGGCCGAAGCCGGCCACAAGCGTTGCAGGGAGAAGAGAAAAACCTAAGCGCATCCATTCACCAGTTTGAGAGTTGGCTCCCGCCAGAGCGGCTCACCTCGAAAAAAGCGAATCGGACCGGGGCTATCTTCAGGGTAAATCACCCTTGCCAGAGCCTTCCTCAGGGACGGACTCCAGGGGCTACTTTCCATTGCGGCTAAACAGTACCTGTTTGTTAGACGCAACTCCACGCCCGGGGATACAGGAGTCGGCGTTATCGATCCCAAGGGCCACCTAATCAGGATGGTAAAGGGATAGAAGTAGGCGGCAAAATCCCAGTCTCAAGAGCGAGACCTGCGGCACCCAAATTTCGTGCGTTTACTCTTTTCGCGTTCCTTGCGGAAAAAGGGAAAATTGCGCTACTTATGCGCGGGTTTGCCCTTGGCCGGCGCCCAGGACTTGGCAAGTTCCTCCAAGTCATTGACCAGCCCCTGGGTAAGAGCCGTGGAGCGCTCCTGCACGCGCTTCATCACCATCGGCATATACTCCTGCATAATGACCGGCTGCGCATCGAGCAGATGCTGACCGGCGGGCGAGCTATAGAAGGCAATGAGCGCATCCACATCCGTCCGGTTGATATGACGCTGGTAGATAGCCGTCATGTCATCGAGCATCTCGTCGATGGTGATGATGTTGAATGCCTTTTCCATGAACTGATTCATCACCTTGTTGAAAGCCGCTTGATGCTCCGGCTTCGACAGATCGCACTCCGGATGTTTAGCCTCAATTTCTTTGGCCTGGGCCTGCATCTGCTGTTGAACGAGGGCTGGCATCATCTTCAGTACAGACTGCGCCTGCTCCCGTACCCGCATTACCTCGAAGAGCCTGGCCAACTGCTCCCTGGTGGGTTGCTGATCGAGCGGAATGACCGCTGCCGGGGCGGCTGAGGCTTCAGGCTGTTGTACAGGCGCCTGCGCGAGCGCCCAGGGCGCCAGTGCCAACCCAATTCCGAGTACCGCCGCAAATTTGCATCTTCTGTTCATACTCTCCTCATCTTCCGTTTTGAGCATTGCACAGACTGTCACAGCGCGAAGTCGATAAACCCGCGCTGCGGGTCGGTGGAGATCAGCTTCACCGTCACCCTGTCTCCCACGTCCAGGCCCTTGCCGCCTTCGACCAGCATCCCTTCCACGTGTGGCTCAAGGGTGCGGACGAAGGTGCCGTAGTGGTTGACGCCGGTGACGACGGCGCGGAAACTCTGACCAATGCGCGGGTGCAGGACGACGGCGGCGATGCGCTTCTGCATCTCGCGCTCCACCTTGCGGGCGTTGTCTTCCATCAGCGTGCAGTGGACCGCGATGGCGTTGAGGTCGTCCTCAGAGTAGGGTTGCGGCCCCTTGGCGAGCCACGCCTTCATCAGCCGCTGCGTCACCACATCCGGGAAGCGGCGGTTGGGGGCGGTTGAGTGGGTGTAATCCTGCACGGCCAGGCCGAAGTGGCCGGGCGAGACCTCGTTGGGCTTGACCAGCACATACTCGCCGGGGCCCATCAGCTTGACCGTGGCCAGCGAGAGGTCTGGAAAGTGGTCGGGATCCTTCCGCTTCTGAGCCAATAGAAAATCATTGAGTGCCTTCGAGTCCGGCTCGGCGGGCAGGGTTGCGCCCAAGCCCTGAGCCATCTCGACGATGCGGTCCCAGCGCTTGGGGGTGCGCACGATGCGGCGGATGGAGGCCACACCGGCGTCCTCGAAGGTTCTGGCGATGACGCCGTTGGCCGCCACCATGAACTCCTCAATGAGCGACGTGGCGCGGTTCTTGTTCTGGCGGACAATTTCGACGGCTTCGCCGGCCAGCATTACCGGACGGGTCTCGATGGTTTCCAGATCCAGCGCACCGTGCTGGAAACGGCCGCCGACCATTCGCTGGGCCGCCGCGTCCTGGAGCTTCAACTGCGCGGCAAGATCTGCGCTGGCTGCCACCTTGGGCGGCGCAGGCGCTGTGCCCTCCAGCCAGGCTCCCACGGCGTTGTAGGCCAGTTGCGCGCGGTTGCGGACCAGCGCACGGTAAGCCTTTCCGTCCGTGGCCGTGCCCGCGGCATCCACGGCATACTCGATCACCACCGCCACGCGGTCTTCGTTCTCGTTCAAAGAGGTAATGCCCTCAGAAAGCTCGGTCGGCAGCATGGGGAAGACCTTGACGCCGGTATAGACCGAGGTCGTCTCGCCGCGGGCGTGGCCGTCGATGATTGATCCCTCGACCACGCGCGCGTCCACGTCGGAGACGCCGATGAGCACGCGGATGCGGCCATCGGGCAGTTGCTCGGCCCACTCAATCTGATCCAGATCCTTGGAAGTATCGTTGTCGATGGAGGACCAGAGCAGGCTGCGCAAGTCCTGCGCGCCGGGGACGGCGGGCGGCGCGGGATGGGCCTGGATTGCGCCCAGTTCAGTGTCGGTTCCGGCGGGAAAATCCGGCTGGAAGCCGTGCTCGATCATGGAGGCATGGGCCGCGACAACAAGATTGAAGTGGATTGGGTGGCTACTGGGGTGGACTGGCTGGCTATTCGAGTGGACTGGCTGGCTGGAATGCATAGGGAATCTGGCTCCTTCAAACTGAAGAGCCAGCCTATCACCTCCAGGGGGCCGTGGTCAGTAGCCACCTATTCAACTTATGCGCAATATATGGGCGCCGAAGGTCAGGCGCGGGTAAACTGAGGGAGACTCGCTCAAGAACGGGGCCACAAACGGAAATTACCCGCCGTATGGGGGCCGTCCATTTGGAGGAGGAATAGCCTGATGATGGATGCGAGGATAGTGAAGCGAGTTTGCGGAATTGCCCCGATCGTGATGTCGCTGATCGCGTTGGCACTGGTTATTGAAGGAGTTATTGAATTCGGAAATCACCCGCCAGCCGACGAGGGCTGGCAGGCGCATATATTTCAGATTTTGATGATCGCTGAGTTACCTGTGATCTTTGCGTTTGTGTTGATGAATAGGTACTCGTGGAAACGGATCTGGCCAACACTCGGAGCGCAGGTGTTGCTGTGGCTGATTGCCGCCGGGGCCGTGCGATTCTTTTCCCTCTAGGAACTTGTTGAAATAGTAACTTGGGGTAGAGTTTCGCACTCAGGGGCTAAAGCCCACATTGATTTTGCGGCATTTACGGCACGACTGAAGTCGTGCCCTGACACAAAACCAGGTTTTTCAATAAGTTCCTAGACACTACCCGCAGCTTGCCCAAGCTGCGGGTTGCCTGTTATTGGATGCCGAGATCGGAGAGCACCTTGGGCTTGGCTTCATCCACGACCAGCAGGTTGTGGCAGGCCGAGCAGTCCTGGGTGATGCTGGCGCCGGTCTTGGACGCGTGCTCGCCATCATGGCAGCGGAAGCAGCCCGGATAGCTCATGTGGCCGATATGGTTGGGATGGGTTCCCCAGGTCACCTTCATATAGGGAAAGACATTCTGGCTGTAAAGGGTCACCAGCGCATCGCCCGCGGACTTGACCTTCGCTGCTTTGGTGGCCAGCACCTCGGGATGCTCGGAACGATAGAAGGCTTGCAGCCCGGCGGGAATCTTGGCGCGCGCCTCGGCTTCACTGGAGTAATTTGCCTTGAGCAGTTCCAGACCCTTCTTGTGCACCCAGGGCAGCTCAGGACTCACCGCGCCCTCCGCCATGGCCCGGTTGAGCGCGTCTTCCGCGGTCACAAAGGTGTGCGCCGCGCGGTTATGGCAGTCGATGCAGTCCATCACGCGCCGTTCGCCCCGCGGCACGCCGTTGCCCGCAGCGGAAGTGGCGAAGACAGTCTCCGAGCCGTCGTCGTTCCGCTTCTGCACCCAGGGGATGGAGGTCCGGGTTGGATCGGTGGCCACGTATTCGATGTGTCCCAGGTGAACACCGTGAATGCCGCTCAGATGCGAAAACGAATCCCGCCCGCCCAAGTGCAGCACAACCACCGTCTGGGTCTCGGTGTTCGCTTCGTCATCAGCAAAGCTCGACTTCACCAACAGCTTTTCGCCAATGAACCGGGCCGGTGTGTGGCAGCCCTCGCAGATATATCGCGCCGGGCGCAAACTCTCGACCGGCGACGTAATCGGCGTGGGATAGCGATCGAACGCGACTTCGAGAAGTTGCTTGGTGCCGTTCACCTTGGCGCTTAAGTACGCTTGGGCACCCGAACCGATGTGGCACTCCACGCACGCCACATGGGAGTGCGCGGAGATTTTGTAGGCTGTGTACTCGGGGTGCATCACATGGCAGGACTGGCCGCAGAACTGCGGCGATTCCATGTAGGCCGAGCCGCGATAGCTGGCCATGGCCACCACCAGCAGATTGATGATCGTAGTCACCAGCACGATATCCAGGCCGTGACGGAAGATCGGGTCGTTGAGATCGATCTTGGGGAACTCAGCCGGGATCTGCCCCGCTTTTTGCAGCTTTCTGCGGCGCAGAAACAGGCCCACCGGAATCAGCGCCAACCCCGCGATAAACACCGCCGGAAGAAGCAGGAAGAAGATGATGCCGAGATATGGGTTGTCATTGAACCGGCCGAACAACTCCACCAGCCAATAACCGATCATGGTCACGCCGGAGGCGCTGGTAATGGCTCCGCCGGCCAGGCTGATGGGATTGTTGCCGAAGAACAGCGCCGGACGCACCCAGCCTTCACGGAATTTTTGAAACACTGGCACAGTATTCCCCCACACTGAAATGGCAGGCCCGCCGAGGTCGGCGGGCCTGCTTCAACTTCTCGCCACGATTGTACTCGCTACTTCAGACCCTTGTAGTACTCAACCGCTTCCTTGATCTGAGCGTCGGTGAGGCCGGCGACCGGCTTCATCTTGCCCTTACCGTTCTTGACGACGGCACTCATCTCGGCCACGGTGAGCTTCTTGATGGCCGGATCGGAGACCGGCTTCACGCCCATCGCCTTGGCCATCCCAGCGCTGGGGGCGCCGGTAGGCCCATGGCACGTCGCACACTTGGCTTTGTAGATCGCCTGGCCGCCGGACTGGGCCAAGCACACGGCGCCGGCCAGAGATACCGCGGCGGCCAACACCAACATGGATCGAATTGCCTTTGTCATTGCGAAACTCCTTGAGTCCTTTAATAGCACAAAAAAGAGGAGGGAGACTGGAAGACACCCAGCCAGTCCCCCCCCTCGCTGATTAGAATGCGTATCTCACACCCAGGGTCAAAATGTCCCCTTGGGTATTGCGCGGCGGAAGAGTGCCGCTCCACGGGCCCTGCTCGGAATATGAGTCGCGGGTCCAGTTGCCATGCCATGCCCAATCCGACGCAATCTTGTACTCCACATCGGCAAAGGGCGTGTTGTAATGCGATTGCAGAGCGCCGGGAACCATCAGCGGATCAAGCATCTCCGCCGTTCCGCTCGTTTCGTTAAACCGTACGCCGCCGTTGAAGTGCAAATCCTTGGTCGGCGCATAGTTGATCGTACCGGAAACGAAGTTTGAGGGGGCGCTGTAATTCCCAGTGCCCAGATACAGGCCGGATGCGCCGCCGTAGCCGGCGGGACTATTCGCAACCGTGCAGGTTCCCATGTTGTAGGCGGTCGAGGGAAGCGTAGCGTTCGCCGTCGCGGTAAAGATGTAGCAGATGTTGGTTGACGAAAACACGTTATCGTGGGCGTAGTTGAAGTCGACGCTCAACTGCTCGGTGGGATGGATTGAAGCGGCGAAGCTGGCGTCGTCGTTGTGCTCCTTGTGGTTGACCATCGGATCGTCGTTCCTGGCCGTGTAATCGTTGGCCGTCCCCGCCAGGTCGAGCCACTTGAATGGCTTGACTGTTGCGCGCACCCGGACGTGATACGACCTGTTCGGCGCTTCGCGGGTGAACGTATTGCTGGGAAGCAGTGCCGGCAGCGTCGCCGTCTCCGCCTCTATTGCGCTCCCGCTGGCATACGCCGATTTCATCATGTCGTAGTTGACGTTGACCCGCACAATCCTGGACGGCTGGATCACAGCGCCAAACAGTCCCCAGTTCTCGTGCCAAGTCAGATTGGTCGCGTGAGGATTATTGATCTCACGAACCTTGAAGCGCCAGCCACCGGAGACCTTGAGCTCCGAGTTGAGTGTCGCAATGCCCAGCGCAGTGTTCTGCGTGATCTTCTGATTCAGGAACGCCGGGGCGGTGGAGCTGCCTGCCCATGTCGCCACGGTGGTGGTTGCGGTCGAGGTGGTAATCGACGAATCGGTGAGAGGCGTCAGCATCGTTGTCGTTGGAACCGCGGGAGGCACTCCACCTGTCCCGGCTACGGAACCTGAAACCCCGGTCCATGTTTCCGTGGTTGCATTCGTGCTGCCGGAAGTCCGCGTATTCCAGGAACTGAAGGCATCGGAGAACGAGACATGCTTGTTGAGTTCTGCCACCAGGCCGAAGTCGCCGCTGGTGTTGATCCGCTTGTTGCTGGCAAACAGGCCGTTGGCGCCGGCTCCGGTTTCAACCGTTTGCCGCACGTTGCTGCGGCCCAATCCGTTGAAGGTTTCGTTGAAGCTGTTCACCTTGCTGGTGTCGCCGCTATAAAGCAACCGCCCGTTGAACGAGACCCGATCCCAGTAGTGCGAGATGAAGCGCAACTGCTCAGTAGGAAAGTGGGTCCGAATTGGGGCTGTCTGGCTCTGGGTGATGGTCCCGGTGCAGTACTGGCTGGCGACGCCGTTCGAAACTTCCAGCGGCAATGTCGCTGTCGTCAACTTTGTACCCGCGGTGGTGACTGTGCTCGTGCTGCCGCAGGTGGTGGCGCCACCCAGAACATCCACGCCAAGAGAGACTGGCGTTGAGGTGGTGTTGAGCGTGTAGTTCGCCCCGGCCAACTGGAAGCTCGAGTCGCCTTTGTACAGAACGAAGAATTGATCGTAGCTAACAGTTGTGCGCTTGGCCAGCTTCACGTCCACGCCGCCGTTGTAGGTGTCGGCCGCGTTGCGGAACCAGTTGAGAACCTGCACGTCTCCGCCGTTATGAACCGTGGAATAGGACGGGCCCTCATGAGTGCCGTGATTGTATCCGATGCGGAAGTTGGCCACCCAAAGCGGCAGCAGTGTCAGCGTGGTGTCCGTGTTGCGCCGCACAGTGTTGAACAGGTGCAGCGAATCCGGCTCGTTGACCAGGACCGGAGCGGCCGCGGTGTATGTCGTCAGCAGAGAGTTGGCGAGCAGGTTGTAGTCGAAGTAATTGCGGTCTCGCCGGAAGCTGCCCGCAAAGTCGTACCACCGGCCCTTGGAAACCCTCAGGCGGGAAACGTCATACGGATCGCCACCGTAGCCGGTGCTGGAGGTGGTCAACGTGTCAAAGAATGGCGTCTTGGACGGATTGACCGAATGCATTTCCAACGACTGGCCAAGAACGCGCCCACCGGAGGTCTGGTTGAATAGCGTGTCCCACATTGCTTCACTGCCGCTGGTCTTGGTGTAGCGGCCGCCCACTTCGATGGCCTGGTGCACCTGGTAGCCGTGCGAGATCGTCTCTCCCGGCACTGCGGCCGGCTTCTTCGCAGGAACTGATTTCGCGGGCTTGGCCGCATCCGGCTGGGCTTGCCCAAAGCCGGCGGCCGCGCCGCATGTTAACAGGATTGCCGCAAGGGTAAGGGTGCACAACCGGGTAACACTCAGCCCGGCCGGCGACCCACCCAGACACTTCCGAGAATTCGTCTGTATTGTCATCGCTCGCCCCTTACTATTCCGGATTGAAGAAAACATTGCTCACATTGGAGCCGTGAATGGAGGTGTGGCAGATGGTGCAGGCCTGATACTGCGTCGCCTGGTTGTGCGACGGCCCGGTCGGCGTAAACGCCGTAAAGTTCGCCGACGGCGAGTGGCATTGCAGGCAAATCGTGTTGACATTGGCGCGATTCAGCAGGCGCGGATTCGGCCCTCCGTGCGGTGTGTGGCAGGCAGTGCAGCCTTCGGTCTTGACAACCGCGTGCTCATAGACAAACGGCCCAGCCGTCTCGGTATGGCACTTGGTGCACACCATGTCCTGCTGCGAGGCCGACATCAGGCTCTTCTTGCCATAGGTGCCGTGCGCATCATGGCAATCAGTGCATTGGACCAGTCCCTCGTTCACCTTGTGGTGGAAGGGCATGGAGAACTGCGCCTTGGTATCGGTGTGGCACTGGAAGCACAGCGTGGGCTGGGGAGCCTTGAGCAGATACTCGTTGCCGCCGCTGGCGTGAACGCTATGGCAGCCGATACAGCTTACATTGCCCTCGCCGTGAGCCGAGCGCTCAAAGTTCTGGTGCTTGCCCTGGTGGCAACCCAGGCAATTGGCGTCAACATCCTTGGCCGTAGCCTTGGAGGGGTTGAAAATCTTGGTCGTGTCACCCCCACCGTCAACGTGCGCCTTGCCCGCCCCATGGCAACTCTCGCACGTGGCCCCGGAGTTACCGTGCAGTTGGGCCATCTTGGTGTGAGGATTGGTGGCAAACCCCTTGGCCACCTCTTCATGACAGGTTGCGCAGACTTCACCGCCCACATAATCCCCGGGCGCGGTGTCCTTGACCTGCGCGGTGGCAGGCTTAGCGCCAGGCGCCGGAGCCGCCAACAGCGGAATACACAACATGGCAGCACTCAGCATCAACATCAAACAAGCTCGCAGCCCCGGCCTTTTGCCCGGAACCGCACCGATCAGCAATTGCGTGACAGGCCCATGTCTATGCATTGAAATACCGCCTTGTGTGCTCTTAATAGCCACTTCCGGGCAATTTTACTGGCGTTCGACCGCAGAGAATGTGCATTTTTATACAGAAATGCTACCCCGCCTCCAACAATCAGTTCCCTCGCCACGGAAGGTGCTCTTTGTGCGGAGCATCACTCCATGCGCGAATCCTACCGTCATATTTTATCCGCAAACTGTGACGTCCATCACGTCCGATGGAGTCATCGATTGCAACCTTGGGTTTCCTATCCCAAAGTGACGCGGATTTCCGGACGCGCTCAAATTTCCAGGCGCCCCGGAAGATTCCAACACTCTGGCACTTCACTGCCGCCCTCCGCCGGAGCAGAAGAAACCGTATGCTTCGAAGGAAATGCTCAGGGAAGAGTCTCCAGCCGCAACCCTGCATTGACGTGAGGCCCATCACATCCACAGCGGCGGCGGCTCCGTCAAACTTCATTTAGGTAAAAGTCTCTTCCCCAGGAGGCCAGGGTATTTTTGTCTCGGATCGGACCTTGCGCAATGTGCAGGGGTGAGTCAAAAACCGGGATGGAGAGATTGAACCGGCGGCGGACGGGGCAAGGCCATGGCGCACACAGAGAATTCGACAGCAACGCAAGCGCGACAGAAGCACATCGCACGACAGGTTCCAGTGGGATGCGCGGCTTGCTCCAATCGACGTCCAGGCTGGTTCTGCTCCCTGGGCAGCGCCGTACTGGCCGATCTTGAAATGGCCACCAGCACGATCAACCTGCCCGCGCAGGCCCCGCTCTTTTCCCAAGGCGAGGATGCCCGCTGCCTTTACCTGATCTGCGGCGGATATCTCAAGCTCACCGCCGGGCACGTTCACGATCGTCAGATGATCGTTAGGGTAGCCGGGCCGGGCTCCATGCTGGGCCTGTACGCAGTTCTCTCCCACGGCGTCTACGAGGTTTCAGCCGAGACGCTGACCGCCGCCCAGCTCCGCCCCGTCGAGCGCGACCGGTTCGTCAGCTTTCTGCACAGCCACAAGGAAGCCCAGATGCGCGCCGTCCAGTGCATCTGCCAGGAGTACCGCTTCGCCTTGCAGGACGCCTGCCGCATCGCCCTGGCTGAGACTGTCGCCGCTCGCCTGGGGCGTCTGCTCCTCGAATTGGCTCATCAGATTGGCGAACACCTGGATGGGGGCGGCTTCCGCTTCCCGTTGCTGCTCACCCACGAGGAGATGGCCTCCATGGCCTGCACCACCCGCGAAACCGTCACCCGCACCCTGGGCCAGTTCCGCAAGGATGGCTGGATCTCCATTGAAGACTCCCTGGTCACTCTCCACCAGCCTGAACGGCTGCAAACTCTGAGTTAGGTCTCTGACCGGATGGTTTCGTACCATTGAATTCGTGGTTTCCCAGGTCTCAAAATCGAGACCTGGGGCACCCAGCTTACGCTCCCACGCTCCTTTTTCTCTTGCAGCGTGCCCGGATGCCCGAGTTCATGATTCCGTTGTGGACGGGAAGGCCAGGTATCTGAGTTCTCCATCCAGTTTCAGTGCGCGGAGCAGATGATCCGGCAATCCCCTCAGGCGTCCTTTCCCGTAATCGATCCGCCAGCATAGACGCCGATATGCGGCAAAACCGCATTTCCGCAAGAGAAATTCGAGAGAATCCGGCCTGAAAAAGACAATATGGCCTCGTTTCTTCAATTCTCTCCAATGCGAGCGCGCAAGCCGCGCATTGATGCCGGCCGCATTGGGCGTTGATATGTAGATCCAGCCGTGAGGACTGAGCAAATCCTTCAGTTGCCGCACCGTAGACCATGGCTCACTGAGGTGTTCCACAACGTCTGTGCTGAAAATCCCATCGAAGCTCATGCCCGCGGGCAAGTCGCTCAGATCGCGAAAGACATTCAAGCCCTCCTGCTTGAGCAGAGAATAGCCAAAGGGTTCGACTCCATAGACCTCAGCGCCAGCCGCGCCCAACGCCTTCATCATGGCGCCCGTCCCGGCGCCGAACTCCAGGAGCCGAAGCCCTTGCAAGCTCTCAAGGCCGAGAGATTCCACGAGGCACTGAACAAACTTTTCCGCAAGCCTGCCGTCCGTGCCGCCAGTCAGAGAGCGATGTTCGCCGGGGCTCTTCCAACCCGCGCTGTATAGTTCCCGCAGCTCTTCGGAATTTGGGATTCGGCTTCGGGAGAGGAGTGAGCAGCTCTCACAGCGAAGGATCTGAGCCCGCCCCCAATAAGGAGACATCCTGCCCCCGCACATGCCACAGGTCAGCACCTTAGCTTTGCGCCCCTTCTCGACCATCGTGCCAGTCTAAAGCAAAACCATCCTGCAATCTATACATCTTAAGAGCCTCTTTGCATTGAGCCGGGCATCCCCACACAATCAAATAAACAAGGACCGGCGCCGGAGCCTTTTTTACGCTTTCCGTCGCCTCGCAGTCACGTCCAAGGACTATCATCAGAGAAACGGGATCGGGGGCCAGGGATCAGCCCCCCATCCCTCGAATGCAGTTGGAACCGCCGTAATTGACCCCTGATCTCTGAATACTATTGGAGCTGGAGTTCATGGTGCGTATGACCCGTCTTGTGGTTGGATTTTCTGTCTTCCTGCTCTCATCCTGCTTTGCCGTGGCGCAGAATCCGGCGCCGGAACCGGCTTCGGCCGCGCCTCAGCCCGCAGTCACCTCGGCCGAAAGCCCGGCGATTCGCGAGTTCCAGAAAATTGAAGACGCCTGGTCCAGCGCCATTAACCAGCGCGACCAGTACAGCCTGGAGCTGGTGCTCTCTCCCTTATTTATGGATGTATCTGCCGGCGGCGACATTACCACCCGCAACCAGCAACTGGCCCAGTTGATCACTGGCGAGGATAAGACCCTCCATCTCGATCAGAAGGTGATCACGGTGCGGATGCTGGGCGACATCGCGGTGGCCAACGGCACCTACCTGCTGCACCACAAGGCCGGCTCCGGCCAGGTGGACGAAAAGGGCGTCTTCACCCACGTCTTCGAGCGCTCCCACGGCGGCTGGCTGTGCATCAACTCCCAGCGCACCAAGCTCCCCGAGGGCGTCAACGCCAAGCACAAGAAGCAGTCCAACGACGAGATGCCCTTCCACATTCCTGGGTTTGGCAAGGGCGACAAAGGCAATCCGTAGAGCCTCTTGCAAAATTCAATTGAGACTGCAATAAGTGTCAGGGCACGACTTTAGTCGTGCCGAAAGAGCAACAAAATTATGTTGAGCTTTAGCCCCTGCGGTTTTGTTTCCAACTATTTTCAATTCCGCAGCGGCTAAAGCCGGAATCCAGATTGGCGCGTTTGCGGCACGACTAAAGTCGTGCCCTGACACCAGAAGGTATTTTTGCAAGTGGCTCCGTAGGCGGTTCTCCACTCTACAGCCGCGCTACTTCGCCAGCCTCCGGGCGCCTTGCAGCCGGATCGAGACATGCACCAGGCTGAGCGCGGCCGGCGTCACGCCGGAAATGCGGCTGGCCTGGCCGATGGTGCCGGGGCGCACCCGCTCCAGCTTCTCGCTCATCTCTCGCGAAAGCCCGCTGATGGCGCCGTAATCGACCCACTCCGGAATCGCAACCCCCTCGGCGGCCTTCAGCTTGGCGATGGATTTTTTCTGCTGCTCCAGATAGCCGGCAAACTTGATCTCGGTTTCCACGGCGCGAGCCGCGCTCCGCGCCTCCGCGTTTCGGTCAGGCGTTGCGGCCCACTCCGCCAACAGCGGCTCGGCAATCAGCTCTTCGTGCATCGCCGCCAGCACGGCTTCGATGCCTACCTCCGGCCGCTTGAGCAGTTGCGCCCAGGTCAACCCGGCGGTCGCCGTCAGCTCGCCAAAACCCGCCTTGGCCAGCTCCAGGGCGTCCACCTTGCGGGTGGTTAGAAGGCTTTCGAGTGCGTCCATCCGCGCCTGCTTCAGCTCGTACTCCGCCCAGGCCTGGTCATCGATCAGCCCCAGCCTCCGCCCATGCGGAGTCAGCCGCCGGTCGGCGTTGTCAATGCGCAGATGCAGCCGGAACTCGGCCCTTGAGGTAAACATGCGGTAGGGCTCGTTGGTGCCTTTTGAGATCAGGTCGTCGATCAGAACGCCGATGTAGCCCTCGCTCCTGTCCAGGGTGAAAGCAGGCTCGCCTTTGAT
>Ga0224535_1000283_pt1 | contig 15085 bp, 33 predicted proteins | sample 714E13034metaG_FD_179898 | JGI IMG/M metagenome (GOLD analysis project Ga0224535, IMG submission 179898) | Peat soil microbial communities from Stordalen Mire, Sweden - 717 E1 30-34 | ecosystem: Environmental > Terrestrial > Soil > Wetlands > Peat | place: Sweden: Norrbotten County, Stordalen... | reverse complement strand
GGTCGAAAATCGGCGGCTGCTCACTGCGTGTATCTAGGTTGAGCGGGACCGGAACTGTAGTGCGTGCAAGGAACAGTCGGTCACGTTGATCGGGCGCGTCTGGTTTCCATCCATAAAAACGTTTGACTTTCATTGCGACTCCTTCACAATTCTGGCGAGCGCTTCTTCGGGCGTCTCGCGTCTGATCTTGTCCGCGTCGGCTTGCGGCGGCAATCCCTTCACTGCCACTGGCACGACGGCCATGTCTCCGGGGGAACCTCCCGCGCTAGGAAGAGCCTCGAATCCGCTAGGAATGGGTGCTGTTGGCACTGGCGATTGCGGCCTCTACCGCCGCACGAATCTTGGAAATGACCTGTCCCTCAAGGAACGGCGGGTGCTTTTGAATGGAAAACGTCAACTCTTCGCCCGCGTACGTTACTATAACTTCACACCCGTGGCCTTGCACATCAATCGAGGAACCTTGCGGCGTCTCGCTGAATCCTTCGGCGCCAAGCTGATCCTCTAGCGCCTTAACCGCCGCAGCCGGTACGTTTGGGATCGTGAATGTGGTCATCACCACCCCCACCCGAACGCCACCCCCATGATGACCTGATATCCAGACCCGCTACTCACGCTCGACTTGACGAATCGGACAGACGGCAGAATGCGCGCGTGCGAACCTGCTTTGGGCGTGATCGACAGCATCCCACCGCCGCTCCAATTCCATCCAGCATTCTTTCCCGACCACGTGAAGCCAGCCGCGACCGGAGAATAGACAACGCCCCAAGTTCCGACCGTGAACAGCTCTTGCGCCACACCCGCCGCGAGGTTGGTGTCCACCACAAAGGGGCTGTACGTCTGCGGTACCGCGTCAATGACGGTAAAGGCGTAGGTTGATGTGCTTGGACTCACCAGCCGCGCGTAGAGGCCGGTGCCAGAAAATGCCGATGCGACCGGCTGGCCGCCGACAAGGTAGCTGACACCGCCCGCCGCGAAGTTGGTGTCTTGCGCGTGGAGCACACCAGTCAGAATCATAGCGCCGAGCCAAATCGTCAGCAGCGAAAGGCCAAATCCAAATCGTCTCATGTCTTTCTCCTCAACACACCAGACGTAAAGCAACGCGTCAAACGACTACATTGTACCATGAGATGTCTCGTCGAAAACGAAAACCTTGCAAAGATCAGCAACTATTTCGTGCAATAGACGTAAATTTTACAATCTCGTCAAACCCACGCCTCTCCACGCACTCGCTGCAAGGGGGTCTTGTCTCGCGACAAGTGGACGCCCCCTTTTTTCCAGGGGGTTGTCGAAGATGAAATTCCGTACTAGGGTCCTCTTCGGGCGGTTGATCTAGTCCCAAGCCGCTTTTACCCCGCTGACACTTTTGGGGGTCTGAAATCTGGCACTATAAAGAATTTACGCATGTATTCTTCAAGTGCGGGCCATGATGATGGCAGCAGTGAACGAGGTTCGGGAGGCACAATCTCTAATGGGTGCTCATCATCCCACTTCTCATTCCCTATCAAAGAACCTACCTGGTCACGGATTTTTGAAATCTTCTTATAGCATGCTGAATACCTAGCACACTCCTCGCACCACAAACGACCGGGACGAGGTGACCGCCTGTAGCAGCGAGGACATCTACCAGAATCTATGGCCTCTTGCCTTCTTTTTGCTTGATACTTGGCTGTTCGACGCATATCAGTGATGCACGACACCAACTAATACTACCCGGTAACAGGCAAAGCGGCTGTCGTACCAATCTCCACAATCAGCTGCCCCATGAACTTATTCACGATCTGATATAGGTCAGCAGCCGGAGCAACGCCACTCGGATTCTCTAACAGGGCCTGCGGACCACCATCAAAGAATGTATCACCCGCATTGTAGGTTGTGCCATTGAAAGCGCTCCATGCATTGCGCTTCACTCCATCCGAGAACGTTACCTTCCCGTAGTACTGACCGAACACGGCTACCAACGCGGCAGGGAGCGGAGCCACAACCGGAACAGCACTCGCACCGTTCCGCTGCTGGAGAACGAACAACGTGCCCACCGGCCACGAAATGGAGTTGCCGTTCGGTGTCATGGGCGTAGCCAAAGTGGTGGGCGCGGCGAACACTTGCAGCGTGTACAATAACGACCCCGGAGCAGCTTCCCTGATCAACGCCTCGTTCTCATCCGTAATAGCAATCGCCAGAGATCCCAGTGCAGAGCCCCCGACCGCGGTCGAACCGTCGACGTTAGTGCTAACAGTCACGAACCCAGCGCTCACACCGCCCATTGGCGCGGCAGCGGGAACGAACCCTCCCAAGTTGTCCACAGAAAAAGGAACCGGCGGCTTTGCCTGAATTGGCGTCACCACTGGGTCTGGTGTATACGTTTGAAGTCCCATCTTGCATCTCCTCACTTAGTTGTTCGTCATCGTCATTCTTACTGTCTACGATACCGCCAGAATTGCAACAACGGGCAGGCCCACAGATAAAGAAGAATCTGTCCAGACCTGATTGCCCCTTAGTGGTGCACGCTCGCACTATAGAGCACCAACTGCGCCTCTTGACTCCCACCTATGCTGCATCCAACTCCCCAATATCCGGGTAGGTGCGGAGTGTTGTCCGCAGCATCCGACTGCTGGAACACTTGAAAGTATCCGGCTCCATTGTTCAGGTAGAAGGTGCGATTCATTCCATCATCCACTAGCTTTTCGCGGATAACTGGCATGACTATCTGCCCGCGATAGCTGAACATATTGTCGCCCCACTGATCGAAGAACGATAGGTTTGAGGCCGGGAGGAAAGCGCCCTGATCCGCCGACGAACCTATGAACCAGGCCCACCAAGTCTGCCCCGAAATAGTAGGCGGTGCGCTCGAAAACAGAACCAGCCCGCAGCCGCCCTGCATCGCCGAAAAGGTAAAAGCGATCTCTATCGTGTAGGGAGTACTGAGGCTGATCGGCGTAGCTGCAACTTGAAGACCTCCACTCACTGAAGCAGTCACGACGGTCGCCCCAGCCACCGAAACTACAGTCGGCACCGTGCTGTATCCAGAAGGTGTCCAGGATAGTGTCGTGGGTTCGATCACCTGCATGTCGAACGCCACCGGCTGCCAAGTGCTGCCATCGCAGATCCACCGCTTATTGCTGACCTCTGCCGCGAAGAACATCTGCCCCACGTTGCCACTCGTGCACGCTCCCCGACTCGCATACGCCGCGAACACTGGCGCTGATCCGCCACCACCACCGCTCGATGGAAGAGGCCCCACGAAACAGAATAGCGAACCGTTGTAAGCCACTTGCCGCATTGTCCCAGCCACGATGTCGGTGGCGCTCGGGTCAGTCGAGCAATCAGCCTGCTTGACACTCTTTGCCCCCAGCGTGTCCACATTCAATGTAGTGGCGCCACCGGCTCCAGTCAAATCAGGAACCCAGTCAAGTACCATGCCCTCCTGATAAACCCCCGACAATGTCGGACTAAGCAAGCAAGTATACACAGTTGTAGATCCACTGGCCGACTTACAATAGATTGGAGCACCTGACTGGGCCATGCCAGGAGTCAGCACCTGCGCAGTATCTACCGCAGTAATCACGGTCACTTTCGTGCCCGTGTCAGACACAGTCTGTAGGATTCCACTACCAGCCCAAAAGTCGAGAACGGGACGCGTGCCAACTGAAGCACCCGTTGCGTAAATAGCAAGTTGGGATCCACCGCTTTGCTGAGTCCACGTGCTTGTTGCTGAACACTCATAGATCTGCTGCCCCGCGGTAGCATCTGTAGCGAAGTATAGCTCACCAACTGTGCAAGTGCTAGGAATTGCCCCCACAGCACCAACTTTAGCTGGTATAGAATGAGCCACAGCAGCAGAGGATTGTGTAGTACCGGCTGCATAGGTGTTGCTCTGGTCCGTCGCCGCCATCGTAGACGGCAGATCTCCCTTACCTTCCGACCAAAATTTCCACCACTGAATCAAAGGCAAAGTGCTCGACGCGCTGGCCACAGAGCTATCCGGCAAGTCCACCACGCCAGAGATGGCCACGACCTGACCGACCGTGAACCCTTGGCCCATCCCACAGGGGGTGGCTCCGCCACTGTCCGTGACCTTCGGTGATGCAGCGCCCAAACAAACGGTGTGCCCCACCGTGGCCGCGTTGCTCGAAAACGCAAGACTGGTGGAGCCCGGCAGCATGGCCACGACATCGCCGGCCACCTGATCGTCGTTTACCCCAAGAACAGACGCAGGCGACGCGCTACACTGACTGGCTGTGCGTGAGCCTGTCAAGCAAAGCATCTGATACTGGTTGGGACTTCCAGAAGTCATAAAGTCTTGCCCAAAATCCAACAATCCAGGCACGCCGCTAAGTCCCAGATTAGCTCCGCTCTCTAGCATGAGGTTGCCGCCGCGTGACGCTATATTATTAGTGGCTTCGTTACCTCCCTGAATCAACACTAACCCGCCAGCGGCTAAGTGTGAGTCTGTTCCGTTACCCACAAGTCCCGGGGAAAAAACCCAAGGAGCAACACCAGAGTATGGCCCGGCACCAGTTTGCGCAGGACTAGAGAGGCTGTTTCCGAGAAGCATGAGTGAGTATAAGGACAGCGCCCCAGTGGCGTCAGTCTTTAAGAGAGAATTTTGGGCCCCCGTCGTAGTGACTGGAAGGACGGAGCTCCAGGCTCCTCTTCCACTATAGAAAGGCACTCCCGCCGTTGAACCGGAGGGCCAAGGAGCGTACGCCAGGGAGGGAATATCAGAAGCCTGGAGTGCGCAGGGGGCGAAGCTGGTAGCTGCGCCGCAAGTTCCTATGACTTGGTGTGAGGTCTGCCCGATCGCCGCGCCCAAGACCAAGGCAGGCGTAGTCGTCGGGTTTGCACCAAACGAGCACGTCAGCCATGAGACTCCAAACGTCCCGCAAGCTACGCTGGTCACCGTCCCACTCCCAGAAAGGGTGGTGGGCGCGTAGCTAGTGCCGTTCCAAACCAAGCCTTGCCCTGCCGTTCCACCACCAGAGGTGAGCTGCGCTGGGCTCACCGCCATGGACGGCGACGCCGGCACCGACGCTCTCACGGCCGAGATGGTCAGGGGGGTCGCGCTGGTTGGAACGACCCAAACTTCCGTCCAAGACTCACCAGTGTCGCACTGGCCAAACGTGGCTGAGTAGTACGTGCCCGACGGGGTGATGACATCGTTGGGGACTAGCTGAAAGCTGTAAGATCCGCCGGTCAGCATGCTCGAGTACTTGGTCGGAGCTAACTCACTTCCTCCAGCGACGACCACTGAAGTGGTGACTCCAGAAAGAGTTACCGCCACTGCACATGAGATTCTCAGGCCAGTCCCTGGACTGTTGAGCACGCCCTTGAGAGTCGTCCTGGTCTGAGCCGACAGCAGGAATGCCGACAGCATCAACGTCGTCAACAGCCTCATGAAGTCCTCCATTTTCTATTATAACATGCGCTTGGGCGCAATGAACTTACGACGTTGCTTGCGGAGTGCAAGTCATTTGCCGCGTGGGAACTTTGCAATGTACTTTCAGGAAATTCTGGTGGTATAGTCAAATTGTCCATGCCAAGATCAAGCGGATCCACTGGCAATTCGAATTCCTCAAGGTGCGGGCAAACAGCCGCACACCTCCCAAAACTCGCCCCAAAAACCTTCCAGGAAGTGCGCCAGAATCTGGAGTCTGGGGTCGAGCAGCAAGTCAGAAACACCCCCAAAACCAACGAGCTGAGTGGATAAAATATTGGCGATATTGGCCAAAATTGGACAGTTATTGGGTATCCAATGCCACTTAAGTCCTTTAGAATCAATCAGTTATGAGTCAGTTTTTGCCCCCCCTATATATAGGGCCTTTTGAAAAAATATTTTTTTCAAATGAAAAGTGCCAATAGTTCAATCTCCCAATAACTCACCACCTAACCTGTTGAAAACAAAGACAAACTGATGCATTGGGAGAAAATAATCTCTCAACTTGAGCCAATGCCAGCTAACGCTGGATAACTTCTTCACTTGCACAGGGGGTGGCCTAGCTCCTCGCGTGCCGAAGAAATCATCGACAATCCAAAACGTCCTATATATATAGGAGGAGAGTTTACCTATTGAGTAGACATTCTTCCACCCACTCCCACCACAATCTTGCAAAGCAGATTTGCCCGGAACTGCTCAGCCAGGAACCGGAGGGCGTAGGTGAAGTATAGAAAAATCTTATTGTTGTGACCCCCTGTAAGGTATGAGATTTTCTATGGACTTTCACGCATAAACTTTTGAGGAGAAACAAAGATGAAGATCATTAGAAACATAGACGCAGAACTTAAGGTCCTGTACAAGGCCAACTGGTCGATTGGGGTCAACCCGACGTTGACAGACGAAGAGAGGAAAGGACTCCAGATTCTGGGTCGTGTCAGAGAGTACCTGGAGATGAGGAGAAGTTACGGAGATGAGTTGTTTGAGCGCGAGAAGTTGACGGCAGGAAAGAGTACGAAGGAGTATCACTCCTAGCTAGTGACCCAGGGGCGCTAACGAGGTGCTACTAGCGTCCCTGCACCGCAGCATGGCCTACTGCGGCAAGCATTCGGCTGGCGACAACCATGCTTGATCTTGGGCCGAGGAGAATGAAGATGCTTTATAAGGTAGTACGTAAGAACGGTGCAGAGAACACTTGCTCATTGGTGCATGGCTACAGCCTGGTAAAGAAAGGTTACGTGGTTGCGTTGGTGCGCATTCACGATAGCTATGTCATCGATGTAGCTGTTAAATCTTAAATTCAACCCCGGGCCCCGCACGGCTGGCGACAACCGCGGGGCCCACAGCAAGGAAGAGGAAAAGAATGCTTCAAAATGTGATGGTTGGGACGTACATCCTGGTTCGAACGGTCGGCAATGACGTTGAACCTTCGGGACTATTCTGGCTCAAGGTTGTCAGAAAGACTAAAGAGCACGTGTTCCTGGCCATGGGTGACAACGAGCCGATTAAATTCGCACTCGATGGTGAGTGCTTGGAGCCAGGCCCAGATATTGGAGAGATTATTGAAGTGAAGGAGGTAATGTAGATGCTTCAGAAGATCGTTAGCAAAGAAGAATGGAATGATGGAACGCTTGTGCAGTGGGAAGTCGCCGTGCATGAGGTCGACGTGGACCTGGAGGGTTGGTACGATCGCGATGCCGAGACGAACGGCGTGCGCATCAAGAAGGGCGCGGTCATTCGCGAGTTCGTCGTGGATGAGGTGCTCGTCGCGCCGGACGCTGACAAGAGCAGCGATGAGGAAGAGTCGATCGCGGGTTGCGAGTTCGGCAGCGTTGCGGCAGGCGACCATCTCGTCGTGTTCATGAACCACCGCGAGTATTGTGAGAAGTTGTACGGCAAGGTCAGCGACGACTTCTCACCGTGGCCTACGCTCATCAGTTTACAGGATTGCGGCTTCAACGTGGAAGTCGTGGAGAAGTAGTCCAACCTTGGGCCCCGCTCGGCTGGCAACAACCACGGGGTCCACACAACATTCAAGGAGAAACAACATGAACAAGACGATGAAGCTTCAAGGAATCAACGACACTTGCAAGAACGACAACGTCAAGGACGCCCTCAAGCTGGGCGGCTACGTGCTCAGGGTCAAGAAAGTCTCCTGGCCTCGGATGCGTGGCAACGGAACCATGCTCATTGACTGTGGCAAGAGTGCGGTCAAGAACGCGCTGTTCGTGGTGAGGTAACGTGATGAACGTGAAATACGAAGTGGTGTGGTACGACTCTGACGGTCGCCAGACTTGGTGGCCGCCAGACCGCAGCCTTCAGACTGCAGAGAATGCGCTGGCTGCGGCGATAGAGGACGGAAAGAAGAACGCGAGGATAAGCGAGGTGGTAGCATGAAGAAACGACCGAAGCACATGTGCATTGATAAGCCGCGAGGCTTCACTAAGAAGATGCTTAAGCGATGGGCTCGTCGCATGATCAAGAAAGAACTTCAGGAGGAGTTTAGCTCCTAGACAGTGACTCAGGAGCGCGCTGAGGTGCTACGTGCGCTCCTGTGCTGCGGCATGGCTTACCGCAGATGCATTCGGCTGGAGACAACCATGCATATCTTGAGCCAAGGAGAAGTAGCATGATCATCATCGGAACGATTGAAGGAATGAATGAAGTGGAGCTCTACGGAGCTGACGGTAGGGTGCTGCAGCTGGTTGGTGAGGCAGTGCCAGTGGTGACGAGTGAAGTGAAGGAGGAAGTTCAGATGACTGATGAGGAGATGGCGGCAATGGACGAGGAGATCCGCTTGAAGGAGATCAACGCTGAAGTCGCGAGACTCCAGAAGGAGTTGGAGATGCTGAAGAGCGAAGAGAAGACCGAGGTCGCGCCGTCGACCGAGGTCAAGGAGAAGAGCAACATGAAGAAGAATCAGAAGCCGGGCAAGGCGAACGCTGATCGCAAGTACACGCGCGTCGGTGAGTTCAAGACTTTCGGCAAGGTGCCCCAGCAGCAAGCTGATCTGGCGGCGATCATGGTGGAGAGCATGGACGTCGACGCTGAGTGGACTGAGGAGGAGCTGTTCGACCTCGTCACCACGAGTGCCAAGGAGTACGCGAGCCTGCGCAACAGCAAGCAGGATCCGACGTATCTCTTCAGGTACTACCGCGGTCTGAAGAACGACGGAGTTCACGCGGGCTTCATCGCTCGTGGCTTCCTGAGGATGGTGTAGCCATGGATCAGAAGTTCTTCGAGCACTTGGCTGCTTGGGTCGTCAACGGAGATCCCAAGATGCTGCTGGTCGTGGTGGTGGTGCTCCTACTGTCGTGCGTCGTCACGGCGACTAGGTTGGCGCTGGCGAGCAGGGGGCGACTGTGAAGATAATCGCGTCGACGTCCAAGCTCAACGTTGACGGCAAGCGCAGGTTCCGCAGCCTCATAGGGACGTTTACGTTGACGAGGTTCCTGTGCTGCTACGCTCTCCTGTGCATCTACTACCCTGGGTTTTACTGGAAGAGGGCGTAGCACTTGACTGATCACGGCACCTCACTCAGATGTACAATAGATTGTGGTGCTAAACTCAAAATGACGGGCTCCAGACTACAAGTTCTAGGTGCTAGAGGCTGGAGCCCAGAACCAAGAAGAAGGAAGAAGAAAATGTTCAACGACATGAAGTGGATGGTGACCGTCGACGCTACTAGCTTTGAGGCTGAAGCTGTGGCAAGTGGCGACGTGAGTTCTGCCGTCGCGGTTTTTGCAGACGAGAACGACGCGAAGATCTTCACTGCGTTGAAGAACTTTGCAAGGTATTTCGGCAACAAGTAGAGAAAAAAGAAGAGGGCCCCGCTCGGCTGGCGACAACCGCGGGGCCCGGAACAAGGAAGAGGAAAAGAAGATGAAAACTATTGAAGAGATCAAGATTGAGCTGCAAGCCCTTGACGAGCTCGCTTCTAAAATGAATCCGGAGGGCAATGAGCAAGTGGACATCGCCATCGACACGTTGAAGTGGGTGCTCGGTGAGAAGATCGCGACAAGTACCACGTGGGACGCTGAGCGGATGCCTCAGTTGTTCGAGGATGACTGCGAGTTTGAGTAGTCCAACCCCGGGTCCCGCACAACTGGCGACAACCGCGGGGCCCACAACCAAGAAAGAGGAGAAGAGAAGATGAAGACGAACATGTTGATCGTGACGATGCAGGGCGGCCAGAGGGCGTTCTTCGCAGAAGCTGGGCAGCCCGTCGAGTGGCGCGTCGACGCCGAGGGAAGGCGCAACTTGGAGGAGACGATCTCGCAGCTGGTAGCTGGTGAGGGTGATCTCGGAGACTTGTCTGAAGTCTACGGGGAAGGCTGGCATGTCAATGCCATCGAGATCGTAGAAGTGCGCACGGTCGAAGCGCGCGAGTACAGGAAGGAGAACTAGCATGACGTCAATCGTGATCGCAATCGTGTCGATGATTCACCAGACTCCGCAAGCCGGCAAGATCCTTCAGGATCAGCAGCTCCGGCTCATGGAGATTCGCGCGCAGCACAGGGAGGTCGCGCAAGTGCAGCCCAAGTCGAGCGACGAGCTGCGCAAGGTCGTGGGCTTGCGAGTAGTTGGCAAGTACGTGGAGACGCTGTACAGTGACGGAAGCAGTCTGTTTGCGGTGAAGGAGAACTAGCATGACGATAAGTGGACTTTGGACAAGAACGTTTGTGTCTGAGACTGACTTCGAGCTGGAGGTTCCTGACACGGCTACTGTGGCTGAGGTTGATGCAGCAGTCGCCAAGTTTCTTAAGTCTGACAAAGCTAATAAACCCACGTTGGCCGATGCTTCGCGGGGCGGCTGTGGCTTTGCTCAGTGGTGCCAAGTGGATGCGGAAGATGAGGAGATCGCGGACGGTCTCAGTGGACAGGTCCTAGCATGAAACTTTCAATCGAAGTCAACGAGGGTGTTTGGAAGGAAGTCGACGTGGGAGCTGCGTCGGTCGATGAGGACGGTGAGCTGGAGTTCGGCGAGAGAGTCGTGGTAACTGCTCTCGATGCTTTCGGCAAAGAGGTTGAGCTGGAGTTCGTCGAGAGAGTCGTGGTAACTGCTCTCAATGCTTTCGGCGAAGAGGTTGAGCTCGAGGTCGTGCGCTTCGATCCGAAGAATGGTCAGTGCGACTTGTTCGGCTTCGAGATCGGCGGACTGGACACGGTGCCGGCAAAGGAGATAAAGTAGATGCTTCAAGAACGCTACAACGGAATCGTCGAGGAACTCGTTGAAGTTGCCTCGATGAAAGAGCTCCAAGCACTGTGGTGCTTCGGGCAAGTGAGCAACAGTGAGTACGGCGACGCGTCGATCGCCCCGCACTTCAAGGCCGCCGTCGCGCGGCTCAAGAATCAGAAGGAGGAACCCATGACGAAGATTCAAGAACTGGAAGCTCAGCTCGCCGCGCTCAAGGCCCAGCCGGCCCCCGCACTCCCTGTACCCCTCAAGGTGGCCAGGGGGTTGAAGAAGTACCGCTTGCTCAAGACCGACGTGTCTTGGAGCACGAAGCCTCAGGTAAGTGCGCTGATGGCGATCCTCAGCGCGCACGTCGAGGTCGGCGGCGTCCTGGACGAGTCGACCATCGTCGAGGCGATGGAGGCGAACGTGGGCGTCCTGCAAACGCGGCAGGGTGGCAAGCGGATCTGGGACTATTATAAAGGAACTCACTGCGAGGGTCTCATGGCGCATGGGAATGTGGAAGTGGTGTAGAAAGGAGAATAAAGATGACGATTCAACAGGCATTGGATTTCTTGAGGAGCTACTCGCTCTTGGACGCGACAGACTTAGTCCAGGATGAGCTGCGGGAAGCGCTGAGCGTTCTCGCCAACAGCAAGATCGACGACGTGTGTGGCAATCTTGCGCGGGCCCTGCGAACGGCCCGTGAAGTGCGGGAAAGGAGCAGGTAGATGAAGACGATCATCCGCTACAAGGACGGGCGCGTCGCGGAGTTCGACGCGGCTGTCGGTAATAACGCTTTGGAGTTGGACCTTGACTCAGAGCACGCTCAGGAGATCTTTGCGATCCACGTGGAGGTCGACGGCCGCGAGATCTTTTCGGCGTACCACTGGCACAATGATCCGAACCAATTCTATAAGGAGGTCGTGTGAAGAAACTTCAAGCAGCGATGCGCGACAAGGCCGCCAAGCGCTGGCGCGAGCGTAAGGTGATGTACAAGATTGGAAGTTACTTCCAAGGTTGTGCAAACTGTGGGGAGACGACGAAAGTCGAGGTTGGCAACTCAGGTAGGATGGTGCTACGCTACCTGAGCGGCTACCAGGTCTATCGGGCATATCAGCCGAAGGCGAGTGGCTTTACGTACTACTGCTACGAGTGCAGCGCCAAGGACCTCAAGTGCTGGCCCAATGCCCTCGACATCGGCATGGACGCGGTCGTCGGCGCGCGTGGCAGCATCAAGGAGATCAAGATGACGCTTCGCAAGGAGGCTGTCAAGATGGAGACCAGAGCGCCGTCGCGCGCCTCTGAGATCGCTCGGCTGGAAGCTGAGCTGGCGGAGTTGATGAATAGACTGAAAGTGAGGAGCTAGCATGCAAGCAATGAACGTGAGAACGCTTCAGCGCGGCGACGACCGCGGGAGCTGCTACCGGCTGCTGAGTGAGCCGGTGAGTCTGAAGATTAGGACGGCGCACCTCATGGACGTCGACGAGTGCCGCTGGGAAGATGATGGCGGTCCGAGCGTGGAGCTGACGCACGAGGAGACCACGGAGGAGCACTCTAAGCGGATGATCAAGGTTCGCGGCGCCAGGAAGCAGGGGGCGGCGCGAATGGTGCGGCCGAGGGAGTCGGTCAAGATCATCAACATGAGCAAGCCGGCGATTCCTGAGGTCGTGGAGGTTCGCCTGGCTGGTGGCAGCGTGGACGACGAGAGGGTCGCCAGTCTCCAGGCTCGGATCAAAGTCCTCTTGAATCTCGTGAGGAAATAGTCATCCACGAGGGTCTTTGAGGCCATATTCTCCGCAACGGAACCGTTCGGAGGTTGAACCACGAGGACTAAAATGGTGAACAACATGGGTCAAAATTGTCCGATGAAAAAATTGATCAGTTCGACTCGGGCTAGGCCGCCGCCTAGGTAATTAAACCGTTCATGCATCTTCTTCAGCCGAAAGCCCGGACTGGGCGTCCTTTTCTCCAGGCTCCGCGCTCCAGACTCCAGTCCCGCATCTTTCCGGTTTCAGAATCAAAAATCCGCGCTAGAATATACTTAGAGAGGAGAACTAACATGTACGAGCCGATCATCATCATCAGCACGCTCTTGCTCCTGATCTTCGGGCACTAGCTGGCCGGCTAGCCTCCAGCCTCTGGAATCTAGGTTCTGGAGGCTGGACCACGCAGTTATTTTCCCGAATCTTTGCTGCGTATCCGCAGTATAATAAGTAAGTGAGGAGATCAACGCAATGTATTTGAGCAACTTGATCGAGATCTTGCAGCAAGACTTGCGGGACAACGGCGACAGCATTCTCTCGGAAGAAGACATCTCGAACTACATCGTCATCATGAAGGACGAAGAGGAGGTCAAGGCGTGAAGTACGACCTTCTAGAACTGACTGGCGTGAGCCCAGAGACCGTGGTCCAGGTCCTGTGCAGCGGCGACGATGAGGCTGAGCTCGAGTTCGTCCGCGACCAGCTCACGGCCGAGTCGATGACGGCCAAGGGGCCGGGATCGATGAGATCGCAAAATCTACGTTCGATGAGCGAGCGGAGGTTTGCCGTCAGACCGGTCGCTGCGAACCAGTAGTTCGGCAACCTGCGCGTTGTCGCAAGACTCCAGCCTCCACGCCCTGTGATCGGGGACCCCGTCGCGGACTTCCCTATTTGGGATTGCGGGGCCTGGAAGCTGGAGCCAAAGATCAAGACTTGAATTAGAATGAGTCCAATCAGGAAGGTGCAGGTTCAAGACGCGCGAGACTGGAGTCTGGAACCTGCTTCTTCCCGATTGAAGGAGAACAACATGGCCTGTGAAGACTATCCGTGCTGCGGACATGAGCCGGGCGACTGCCCAGACTCCAGTGGACGCATGAAGTGTGTCGAGTGCGGCAAGCGATTGCCGCGAACCGCGACGTCGAGCATCTGCGGAAAGTGCCTGCGGCACATGAACTCCAGCCATTACGACAGCGACCTGGACCACGACTTCTCGATGAACTACTAGGAGGACTCCATGCTCAAGCTCCTGAAGCCCTCATAGACCGCCTCGAGGCCATCTCGTTCGAGATGACCCAGGCTGGCAACGAATACGACGGAGCAGCCGTCGCGCACGCGGCAATGCTGATCAAATATCTGACGAACGCGCCGGCGAGAAAGACCGTGCTGGCCGTGATCTGTGAGATGGAAGCACTGCTTCAGGGTCTGGAGACAGGTAGATGGTGTAGCTTTCGGGTATCACTTCTGATTCAATTGGTAATACCCGAGTATCACTTCTGATTCAATTGGTGATACCCGAGTATCACTTCTGATTCAATTGGTGATACCCAAATCAGGAAGAAGCGGGTGCCTGGGGCCGGTGTTTTGACCCTCTTGGAGTGTTCTTGTGTCAATTTTGACACAAGCAGGAAACTGTGCTCAGGCCTCTAGACTCCATGTGCTCAGGCCTCTAGACTCCACATGCTGTACAATAGAACTACGAGAAACAACATGACGATCAAGGTAACCGTGTTTCACGTCGCGTCCAAGGAGATTGAAGTCGAGGTCCCAGACTCCTTGAAGGACGCAATCAGGGACTTCGTCCAAGATTCCCTCAACAAGAGTCTGCCGGAAGTTCACGAAGGTTCCAGCTTCGAGTTCGCCACTGGCTTTCAGCTGGATGGCGACGACTTCGAGACAGACCTAAAGGGTTAGTGAGCGCACAAGATGTTCCTCTTCGCCGCATTTTTGGTGGGCGCGATCTGCATAGCGATCGTGGGTCCGTTCATGGTACTTCAAGCCCTGTTCCCGACGCGAGAATGCCGAAGTTGCGGACATCGAGGCTGGGACTGGTGCTGTGGATCTTGTCCACGATGCGGTGCCTGTGGTGGCTGGACGAGATTGTGAAATCTATGTTTGTGGGAAGTCCTGTAGGATTCCCGCCGCCTCGTGCTCAGTCCGCAGTATAATAGATTTATGAGGCAATCGACGATTTGCACCAATTGCGGGCACCTGTTGCTGGTCCACTTGGCAAGGTGCCAGGTCCAATACTGCCAATGCAAGGAGTTCGCGCCCCCAGCAAATCCCAAGAAACTTGATTTTCAGTCGTTCTTGGCCATGTTGGCGACGGACGTCTCAGATCGTGGCGACGAACCACGTGATGTGTGGGAGTCGGGTCAAGACCCAAGTGAATATGCAAAATTTGTCGCCGACGCCCGCGCCGGAAAGTTGCCGAGGGAAACATAGCTTATCTATCAAGCGTCCGCTGATGTAGTCCGCAGTACAATGTAATCTGATCAGGAGAAAACACAATGATGCTTTCCGAGTTGAAGAATTTCGTGGACTCCGCGCTCCAGGATCACGGCAACATGGTCGTGGCCCTGGCGACCGACGTCGAGTGCAACTCAATGCACAACGTCGACGACGAGCCTTGGGTCGAGGACCTGGGCAACGGGCCGATGTTTTGCCTGGCACCCGACTCACACGGCGAGGAACTCGCATCATTTTCGACGACGTCGAAC
>Ga0224535_1000274_pt1 | contig 15269 bp, 14 predicted proteins | sample 714E13034metaG_FD_179898 | JGI IMG/M metagenome (GOLD analysis project Ga0224535, IMG submission 179898) | Peat soil microbial communities from Stordalen Mire, Sweden - 717 E1 30-34 | ecosystem: Environmental > Terrestrial > Soil > Wetlands > Peat | place: Sweden: Norrbotten County, Stordalen... | reverse complement strand
AATTCGTTCTAATGCTTCTTTAAGGATTGGTCTAGGACATGCTATGTTCATTCTCATAAAACCGCTTCCAGATTCCCCAAAGATAAATCCATCTTCTAATCCTACCTTTGCTTTCCTTTTCATAAAGTTGCTTAGAGTTTGATTATCCATACCAAGATCTCTGAAGTCCAACCATATTAAGTAGGTTCCTTCGGGGTCAATTACTTTAATATTTGGTATTTTATTTTCAATGTATTGTTTTAGATAATCAAGATTTTCTTGTAGATAATCCAGTACCTGTTCCAGCCATTCATCTCCATATCTATATGCTGCTTCCAATGCGATATATCCAAAGACATTAGGATTTGGTACAATACCAGATCTTGTGTTGATAAAGTTATCACGCAGTTTTTTGTTGGGTATTATAATTGTTGACACTTCCAAACCCGCAAGGTTGAAGGTTTTACTTGGTGACATGCATACAATACTATTTTGTTCAAATTTCTTAGATATAGATGCAAATGGGGTATGTTTTTGGTCTTTAAAGAGAATTTCGCAATGTATTTCATCGGATATTACTACAGCACCATTATTTATAGCTATTTCGCCCATTTTGATTATTTCATCTCTTTTCCATAGTCTACCAACTGGGTTGTGTGGATTGCAGAATATTATGGTTTTAATACGTCCTGCTTCTTGGAAAGACCGGGATTTAGAATTGAACTTTTCTTCAATGCCTTTGTAATCCATTTCATATCTATTGTTATTCATTTTAAGGCAGTTATTTACAATTTTACAACCGCTGTTAACAACTACTGGAAAAAATGGGTGATAAGTTGGTTCTTGTAATATTACTTCGTCTCCAGGATGTGTAAGTGAACGCACTGCAACATGTAGGGCTGGAACAACACCCGGGGTGAATACTATCCATTCTGGCTTGATATCCCAGTTAAATTTACGTTTCATTCGTTCCACAACAGAGTTTAGTACACTGGTTCCAGCTTGACTATAACCATAAAATGGGTGTTCAACACGTTTTTTAAGTGCATCTGTAATAGGTTTGGCAACAGGAAGATCCATATCAGCTACCCAGAGGGGGATCAAATCTCCACTTCCAAATATAGATTCCATCATATCCCATTTAAGACAATCTGTGTTCTTTCTGTTGCATATTTGGTCAAAATCGTATTTCACATCTATAATCTCCTGTTATTTGTAATATTAAGATAATTAAACTTTCTTTAAATTTTTATATTGGTATAATATTACTATATATAACAATTGTTATATATTTTTTTGTAAATATTTTGACATAATTAGTTAGTTTCTATTTAAACTGGTTTATATGGAAACTTGTTATTTGGATCAATAAAATCTAATCTGCTTTCATAAAATAATTTATATTGAAAAATTCATATTATTATTGTGGGGGTTGGGAATATTATAATGAGTGATAAGAATTTAAAATTAGTCTTATTTTTAGGGTTCATGATTATGGGATCTATTACACTATCTGGGGCTGTATCTGCGTCAGCTGTCAATCCCTCACATATTTATGTTAACACAAATGGAAACGATTCATGGAATGGATTATCTGCTAATTATAATTCAACAACAGGAAATGGGCCAAAAAAGACCATAAAAAAAGCGGTACTTGCTGTAAAACAGGAAGGTACTATCTACATTGCCCATGGAACTTACATAGAAAAGGGTATTACAATAAATAAAGATATGAAACTGGTTGGATCCGGTCAAACTAAAACTGAAATCAACGGGGGCAATATTGGAACAATATTCAATATCTTAAATGGCGTTAATTTTAGTATTATCAATCTCACAGTTTCAAATGGTAACAATAAGTATGGTAAAGGTGGAGCCATCACTAATTATGGAAAATTAACCCTGATGAACTGTACTTTAGAACATAACACTGGTAAATATTGTGCTGGGGCAATTTATAACTGGGGATCTCTTTATATTTATAATAGTAAATTCCAGTACAACACAGCTACAGGTACTAGCTGGGGTGGCGGACATGGTGGTGCCATATTAAATGAAGGTACATTGGTTATGGCCAACAGTAAACTCAACAACAACTTTGCAGATGATAACGGTGGAGCAATCTATAATGATGGTACATTAACCGTGACCAATAGCTCTTTTATCAATAATACTGCAGTTTCTTGGGGTGGCGGAGCCATATGCAATTATGGTAAAACCACTGTAACTAGCTCAATACTCATGGGTAACAATGCAGGTTATGGTGGAGCCATTTATAACTTTAATCGCACTAAAGTTGTATATAGTCAGATTATAAATAATACTTCAAATAAGGGAAGTGCAATTAGCAGTGGTGCCGGATTGGTTAATGCCGATGATAACTGGTGGGGTTCAAATCATAACCCCTCGGGAATGATTAGCGGAAGAGTAACTTATAATCCTTGGCTTTCTACCCCTATAGCTGTTACAAATGTTGATCCTGCAAACATGACCATGAATGTAGCCTACAATAAAGTGATAAAAATTGTCTTTAACGAACCAATAGAAGAAGGGAACAAACTAATTCAACTTAAAGATAACACAGGCAATATAATACCGTTAAATATTAGTATTAATGGTAATATTTTATATCTAAATCCATCGATTTTAACGAACAATACAAAATATAATTTAACTTTATCTAATGGAAGCATAAAAGATTTGGCAGGACACTCACTACAATCTTACAATACAAATTTCTTTACAGGGACCATACCTATAATAACCAGTATTAATCCGTTTAATGGAGATTTAAACGTCGTATTTAATAAAAATATCACTATTTCCTTCAATGAACCCATCCAAAATGGTAGTATGTGGATTGAACTTCAAAATAACAGTGGAACTCAAACTACATTCACCACCAATATAGAAGGGAATATATTAACTATAACCCCATCCAAAATGACCAAACACACCAAATATATAATACTATTACACACGGGATGTATAAAAGACTTATCAGGACACAATTTGGCATGTAATACTTTTAATTTCTCTACTGGTCCCCTACCGGTAGTAACAAGTATAAAATTAATTAGCGATAAAGTGATTCAGTTAAAATTTAATGTGCCAATTAAAACTGGGAGTATGTCTATTCAAGTCTTAAATAGTGATGGTATGGCTGTGGCATCCTCCAACACTATTAAAGATGGTTACCTAAATTTAAAACTCCATGAATATCATTATATTGATTATATAAATCCACATGCCACACCATCCTATGATTTGAATGCAATGAAAAATTCTGGAATTACAGATGTTTTTATGCTGGTCAGCAGTTCACCAAGTGCTAGTAACTACTACAAAACTTATCTACCAAAAATAATACCAAAGTTTCATGCAGCAGGTATTACATTACATGCATGGATATTTCCAAATTTCACTGCACAGGATGTGGCAAGAATAGCTGCAATGGGTGTTAATGTTCATTTAGATCTTGAATTTGGATACTACCCAAGTACAGAGTACTTAACAAGCTATGTATCTAAAATACGAACTGCATGTGCTGGAAGAATATTCACTGTAGCAGTAGATCCTAATGCTCCTGGTGTGGATTCAGGACCAATAAATGGTGAAGATTATAGTTTAATAGCACCTTATGTGGATGCAATAGTACCAATGCTCTATAAAGGAGATTTCGATCTTTCTGATTCCGGCATGAGATCAGCTGCAGCATATATGCAAAAACAGGCACCAGGAAAATTATGGGTAGCATTAGAAAGCTACATATCCGACAATGATCCTGTAACAAAATCATCAACTACGAATTTAGTCGAAATAAATGATGTTAAAGCATATAGCAATGGATTGGTATCATTCCGTTATGGACTATCCAATTTTAACCAAGCTATAAAAACCATAATATCTAGACAAAATAGATATACAGTGATAATACATTCCGACAGCATAACAGATCTTGCAGGAAACCCAATTAAATTAACAACATTGACAGCATAAATTGGTGAAAAATTATTTTTATTTCCCTTTAATAATTTTTTACTTATTTATCTTGCTTCCTTTCTAAAATATTTTCAATATTAACAATGTTAATTTTAATGGAATTGTGACTAAATATTAAATGTATCACAGAAATAATTGAATTATTTAGTTTTCAGACACTTATTTTAGTTGTAATATTATATTATTTATCAATGATAATTTACATGAGTATTTACTAGAAAACAGTAATAGGAGATTATACATGGAAAGAGGATTATTAGAATATAAAAATAAAGTATTAAGGCCAGAACAGATAGATTCTCTTGTTTTTAGTGGAGGGGGAGCTAAAGGTTTAGCATATGCTGGAGTTGTAGATGAGCTAGGTCAAAGAGGAATTCTAACGGATATAAAAAAAGTTGCTGGAGCATCAGCGGGAGCTATAATTGCATTGGTATTTGGATTAGGTTACAATCCCGAGGAAATTATAAATATAATAAAAGATACTAACTTTGCAAAGTTCTTAGATTGTAATGGTGGAATAGATTTAAATGCAGTACTCCAAAATCCATTAAAACATCCAATAGGAGTTGCATACCTTGGTGAAAGATTAATTGCTACAGGAGCTTTATGTGACGGGTTAGTTGCGCGTGAGTTTCTTACAAAGCTCATTGAGAATAAACAGATATCGAGAAATATCAGTTTTGAACAATTATATGGACATACTGGAATTGAGTTAAATATTGTATGCTGTGATGTTTCAAGGAAACAAACTATCATCCATAATCATAAAAACAGTCCAAAACTTTCAGTCCTTGATGCTGTACATACCAGTATGAGTATACCATTAGTATTTAAACCAGTTGACTTATATCATGATGGAACAACGGGAGTTGATGGTGGCACAACAGATAACTATCCATTAAATGCTGTTCCCAATCCATTAGGATTTATTCTTACAACCAAGAAAGAAGTAATGAAAACAACATTTACTAATATTAAATGGGCATTTGATTATATCATTGCAATGATTGAAATGTTAGGTGCAAGTCATAATAATGAAATTTTCAGTAAACAAGAGAACATTGATCGTACCATATTTATAGATACATTAGGTATTGGGGCATTAGATTTTAATATGACATCTGAACAAATAACAGCGCTCATTGAAAGTGGACGTAAATCTGTACGTGATTATTTTTCAGAATAGATAAAATCGATTAATCTGTTGATTTAAAATGGTTAAGTTGAAAAATAAGTTATTCAGATGAATACTTTTCAGTATACCATTCAATAAGTTCGCTTGATATACTTATCTTGGATGGCATGGGAATAACCTCATCAACGTCAAACCATTTCGCATCTACTATTTCTTTTCCATCAACATTTATCTCACCACCATCATATTCGGCTGTAAAACCAATCATCAAAGAATTTGGAAATGGCCATGGTTGACTTCCAAAGTATTTAATATTTTTAACCTTCAAACCCACTTCTTCCATAATTTCTCGTTTAACACCTTCTTCTAAGGTTTCTCCCGCTTCTATAAAACCTGCAATAAGAGCATATCTATTTTTAAGGCCGTATGAATGTTTGGCCATGAGTATTTTCCCATTTTTTATTATGGCAATTATCACAGCTGGAGAGATACGTGTGTAATTTATAAATCCACATTCGGGACAAATTTTTGCCATTTCATCATCCAAAATTTCGGTTAAGGTACCACATTTACCACAAAACCTATGATTTTTATCCCAATTTATTATTTGAATTGCTCTTCCAGCCAACAAATATAGATCTTCATCTAAAACATCGTACAAACCACGCAGATCTTCAAATATCATACCATCAAAAGCATCTGTTTCCGACGAAACCTCTGCACAAATACAGGGATGGCCGTCAAGTGTGCCGAAATAATGTGTACGAATCAGAGAAATATCTAAAACTTTCGGATCTTCTATAAAAGGAATTTTAATGTCTTTTTTAGGGTTTATAAGTAATTTATCTGAGTTAAAAATGAACCAGTAGGCATGACTATTTTCATGGTCATGTTTAACATCAGGATTGTACCGTTTGTAAATACTTTCTCTCAACATGAATAAGAATATTTGATCTGTAGATAAATAATTATCCGTTAAATTAGAGATGTGTATATTATGAAAGAACTCCATAGTATTGACGCAGATAACACTAAAAATAAAAGTGATAATAGAGCTCAGAAGGATAAATTACTGATAAAAAAGTTAAATAAAGAAATTTTAGAGAAAAATAATGAAATAGTTCAACTTCAAAATAAATTATCAGATTCACATGAAAGAATACACGACATGATACTTGAGAAAGGTTCTCTTAAAAAACAAATAAACAACTTTGAACTCAAGCAGCTTGACATACAGTTTGGTAAGTTTGAAGAGTTAAAAAATGATTATAACAAACTTGAACATAGATTGAATATTACTAAAGAACATTTAGATGATGTTCGTCGCCAGATCATATTCAATAAGAAGGTTATAGAAGACCTTGAAAACAGGGGTTTTATGGATTATTTACGTAAAAGATTTCCTGAAAGCTTTGTTGACTACAAGAAGAAGATATAGGAAGAATTTTTTTGTATTAATTTTGTTAACAATTATTAAAAATATTAGGCGTCTTATTTTTGATATTAAAATTTTAATTAAAATAATTAAGATGTAAAAATTCCATACTTTATTCAGGATAAGATATGTTATTGGTTAGATTGATTTTAAAAAGAAACAAAAGAATTATGGTAAAAAGATTTAGTACGTTTTAGTTCCATCTAATATTAAAAATAGAAGTAAAGAAAGTCCAATTAAGGACTTCCTCCTGCTCCTCCCAAGTTTGCACCTGTTTGTGCGTCTATATCAATTTCACCAACATTAGTTCCATTGTCAATAACTGGTACAATGTATACCATTCTATTGTCTTGCTTTACCAAAGAAGGTGTACCTGCTGTTGCAGTTGACACTTGTATGTAGCCATTGGCTATTTTCATTGCTTCTGCTGAAGATATTGCCGGTTTTGTGCTTGTTTTTGTTGTGTTGCTATTAATGTTCTGTGTTGTGTTGTTGTTAACTTGTTGAATTTGTTGTGTTCCTTGAGTTGTTGAATTATTGGTTGTATTATTACTACTTGTGTTTCCATAAGTCGCATATACTACACCAGATACAGCTGCTAGAACCAGTAATGCAACTATGATTTTTTTCATCATATATTTTCCTCCTTAGAATGGAAGTGATGCATAAACTCCTTCTAATTTGAAGGTTTTGGTGTTCCAGTTTTTGACAACTCCTAAAGAGTTTCTGTAGCTGGTTCCATCTGCATAATACCATTTACCATTTACATATACTTGTGCAATTACATGACCGTACCAATTTCCGCTAGAAAACTGAGCATATATATGTTCATATCTTGCTGGTATTCCTACAGCTCTTTCAAGTGCTACCATAAGATGTGCTGTGTCAGCACAGTTAGCTGATCTTGATTTTAATGTACCTAATGCACCTTTTTGAGTGTTGTAGTAAAAGGCATAGTTTATGTTATTTCTTACCCAATCGCAGATTCTGGATGCACTTGTGTATTGTGATGTTGAGCCTTTGGTTATTGATTTTGCCAATGCAATTATTGTTGGGTTGTTGGATTGACAGTTTGCTGAAGGTAAGAGATATGGTCTAAGTGCTGCTGGTATAGGTTGTACTTTTGGTTTTACACCAAATCTGAATACATATGGAACAACAGAATTACCTGATTGATCCTTTATACTTCCAGAATGTATGAGAACTCCATATATCATACCGTTTGTTAGATCACTGTAAGGATTAATTGTCATAACATTTCCACAGATACTTAGTTTAAATGGTATAACTGCTCCTTTACTGTTTACAAGTACTACCCAAGAGCTTCCAAGTTTTATTTTTTCACTGAATGTAACTATAATTGATTGTCCTGGTGTTGTTGTGAATAGATATCTATTGTTAACTGGATTTGTTTTGATAACTTTGGGTTTTGTTGTATCTTTAGAAACTGCGTTTGATGAAGTTGTTAACGCTTTTGTAGTATTGACAACTGCTTTTGTAGAATTTGCAGCTGTATTAGTAGTTGTAGTTACGGCTTTTGAAGCTGTTGTAACTGGTTTCGTTGTTGAAACTAAATTTGAGCTCGATTTACTAGTGTTTGCACTAATTGAATTTATTGGATTTGTCACAGTAGGTGATAAATCACTGTTAACACTTGAATTTATACTGCTTGTTCCATTGACAGTGGCAGCTGATGAAGCATTAACATTCAAAATTAGAGCAAAAGTCAATAGCAATATAACTGAGCATATTTCTTTTCGCTTAATTTGATCGCCTCCGATGTTCAAGTCTGTCAAAAAAGAATTTTTAAGACATCTTCTTGAACTTAAACTCTAAGACTTCAACATCACTTATAAACCCTTCGGTTAAATTTCTAAAAAAAGGCAACCTAAGGACTCTTTTATCAATTTAAGGCACGCTTTGACGATATTGAATTACTCATATATGGATAAGCCTCCTCAGTTCTTATTTCTAAGAAATTAGGTTTACTGAAACCATTTATCATTAAAAAAGCTGTATTCAAACATTTTACAACATGATCATATTAGTCCCCAAATAAAAAAACAGAAATTTATGGGACCATATTGCACAATTAGCCTAAAATTTTATTTTAATTGAATTCTGATAAGTTTTAGGCAGTTTTAACCAATATTACAAATCTAGATACCGTAATTATAAATCCAATATAAACCGATTAATTTTATTGAAATCGTGAATATTATTGTAATCTTCGTTAAAAAAAGCTAATAAATCAATAAAAATAAATATTATCATACAATTTGAGTTATAGAATAAATTGGATATAATAATATTTATATGATAGATAAAAAGTTTATATTAAAAAAATAGGGGTAAAAAATGAAAGTATTAGCAATAAATGGAAGTCCAAGAAAAAAATGGAATACTGCAATCTTGCTAAACAAGGTTTTGGAGGGTGCATCTTCTAAAGGAGCTGAAACAGAACTAATTAATCTTTATGATCTTAATTTCGTGGGATGTACAAGTTGCTTTGCTTGTAAATTAAAGAATGGAATATCTTATGGGCACTGTGCATTTAAAGATGAACTTTCTCCTGTGTTAAAACTTATCGAGGATGTTGATGCTCTGATATTGGGTTCACCAATATATCTAGGAACAGTCACGGGCGTTATAAGATCATTTTTAGAACGTTTAATTTTTCCATATTTAGTTTATGATACGAATCGCACATCATTGTTTCCAAAAAAATTACCAGTAGGATTTATTTACACTATGGGAGCTAATGAAAACTTTATAAAAACTTTAAGCATAGATAAACATATTGAGCTTAATGAGATGTTGTTGGGTAGAATGTTTGGATTGTCAGAATCTTTGATGGTTACAGATACCTATCAATTTGATGATTATTCAAAATATGTTAATGCATTTAATGTAGAAGAAAAGGCAAAAAGACGCAGGGAAGTCTTCCCATTAGATTGTGAAAAGGCCTATGACATGGGTGTGAGATTTGCTGAGAAAGTATAACAGATCCTTGTTTTTCAATTTAAAATAAAATTCTAACATTTAAAAATATTTATTTTTTTATATTCAAATGCTTATTTTTAATAAATCATTCACCTCTAACTATTGTTAAAGCACTTGTTTCTATTGCATCGAGCATAAGTTCTTTATTTCTTTGATTAACACCCATATAATCAAATTTTGGCAGTATACAAAAACATCAGTTAAGATGAATAGTTTTATAAAAATTATCATTTTGAATTATCATATAACTGAAAGTAGTCAAAATAGTAAGGAGACTTTAAGAAATATTTAAATATAACAATTGTTATAATAAATTTATATAATAATTTAAAGTAATATTTTTAGTAATAAAATACAAATAATTATTATGAAAAATAAGGGGCATAAACTTAATGCGGATCGGATATCTCTCAACCATATACCACACATCTTTCATTTTAAAGAGTGGAAAATTTCCATTTAATAAAATTGACGAAACCGAATGGATACTGTTTCCAACGGGTCCGGCCATGATGAAGGCATTTAAAAATATGGAAATAGATCTAGGATATATTGGACTTCCACCAGTCATGATAGGTGTAGAAAATGGTATGAAAATAAAATGTGTTGGTGGTGGACATATTGAGGGGACTGTTATGATAGCGGATAAATCATACAAGTCATACAACGAACTAGGTGATTTCAAATCGGTTATTGAACAGTTTAACAAGAAAACTATTGGAACACCAACTAAAGGTTCAATACATGATGTTATAATAAGGAGCATTTTAAAGAAAGAAAATATTTCAATCAACAATTATCCATGGGCAGATTTTATTCCAGATGCGATTCAAGATGGAGAAATAGCTGCTGGTGTTGGTACACCTTCCCTTGCAACCGTTGCATCGAAACAATTTAACACCAAAATCATACTTCCACCAAAAACTCTTTGGCCCTACAATCCAAGCTATGGAATAGTTGTACAGGAAGAATTAATATCCAATTCAGGAGATTTTATTATAAGTTTCTTGAAGGCCCACGAAGCTGCATCTAATTTAATAAGGAATGAACCTGAAATAGCTGCAGAGATAGCTTCTCAAGAAATGGGCGTTGTAGATAAAAAATTTGTTTTAGATACTTACAAGATCTCACCACGTTACTGTGCTAAAATTCCTGATAAATATATCGAATCAACAATGAAATTTATACATGTATTAAAGGATCTGGGCTACATGGAAAATGATTTAAATATCGAAGATATATTTAACCTCAAATTTATTGACGAAGCACACCCTCAAAAAGACCATTACTGAATATTATGGAATACTAATTTTTGAAAATGAGAATATGGTTAAAATTATTGATGATGGTGGAATAGTGTAAAATTGTTAAAATTAGACATATACATTATAATGATTAAATAGTAGATAAATAGGTTTTAAATGATTTGAAATGATTTGAAATGATTTGCTTGTTTTTGCAGATATCTAAATCCCAAATATTATAAGCTTAATTCATACTACAGTAAAATGATCTAGGATAGATGTATGAAAACATATCAAACCAGTACTTTTGAACCGATTTAATATATTCATTCCATAATTGGTTTATATTATCAATATAGATCACAAACATGTTGTGTATCGACTTTAATATTGAAAAGTGTACATTCAGATTCAAACTTATCAAAAAGCCCCTTATCACAATATTTACAGTTCCTACAATTCTCATTTGAGTTGGTTACTCTGAAATTAAGTGCTAAGGCTTGTTGTTCCTTAATTGATTTTATATTTGGCATCATTTCAACTAAACTTAAACGTATTTTAACATCCTCCCATTTAAACTGATCAAAAAATTTAAATATTTAATTTAAATATATTCTGGAATAAATTTGAAATATATATTTGGTACAATGAATTTAAATAATTAAATTGATTGAATAAAGAACTTTACAACTTAACACAGTAAATGATATAACTAATTGTGGTTTATTTTGAATATGAAGGGTTTAAATAGGATTGTTCTTCATTATCTGGATTAAATTGCTGTGTAATCCTCTGATAAAATCTTGGAAATCTATTTATATGTTCAGTAATTATCGGAGTAAGAATATCATTGTTCTTAGGCTTTAAACGATCTGGAATTACAATGACCATATCAATTAACAATATCTCTGATGATTCTTCATACAGGGTTTCGGTTATCAAAGAGTAATCATCATCTATATACCAGTTATATTGGTCTAATCGATTTTTTAAAAATAAATATTGTTCTTTACTAACTCCAGTATCTTCAAATGTAAATATAATGTCTGTTGAGAATGGTTTAATTTTATTTATTTCACTTTTTATAAATTGTAGAATACAACCACCAAATTATATCAGTTTTTAACCAAATATCTCCAAATAATTCTTTACTAATCTTATTTAACAAATAATTTAGCTACTATGAATTATAATTAAAATATTATCCCTTTAATTTTATGTTTTCAATATGTAATATAATTTTTTTATATACCTATTATTATTAATAGAATCTTCAGATTTTGTACTTAAACTTAAGTACTTCAAAATATTTAAAATACATAAAATAGGACTATTAATAATGGAATATCAGATTTTTTTTCAGTAAATATCATTAAAAGCATTAATAAATTAAGGGGATAAATCCGGGATAGTAGGTGATTAAATGGCAAATTTAATAGTTAACCTAATATATGTAATCTTATTTGTGAGTATTATAATCTTTTTAGACTTTAAATATCTTAGATATGAGTTTTTGAAACGTTTGATCGTAAATATACTAGTTGTTTTAATAGCTCTTACCTTCTATTATTTGTTTTTAATTAATTTATAATAATATAAACAAATAAACAATATTATTTCTTTTTATTTGATGAAAAATTCAACTACTAAATTTAATTGCTATTTGAAGGTTAATTATTGCAAATAAAATAATGAGCCTCTAAAAATATGGTAACATTTTAAATTTTTTGTAATATTTTTCTAATTTTTAACTAATTTAATTCATAAAATCATAAATTTTATTATTGTTCAATAACATATTATTAAACAGGTGGTGGTCTTATCAAGCCAACAGAAACATTTAACCTATTAGTTACTCTTCAAGGAAAGCAAGATGCAAATTCAGGTGTTGAGTTATTGGGAATAGAAGAAATTGAGATGGCACTCCAATATGATGAAAAAGTGCTTAATATTAAAGAATCAAACTTTCCCAATGTTATTTTAATAGATTTAGCAATGGAACCATTAGATGCTGTTAAATTATTGGAAGATGCTCAAACCACAGTAATATCTAAAGTTGTTCTTATTGAAAATGTGGTTAGAACCCGTTTAGATATTATACTAGAAAAGATCCTTGATCTAGCAAGTAACAGAATTGTATCCGGAGATTCATTTAAGGTGATATGTGATTTAAGGGGAAGAAAATATATAAAATCACGGGAAGAATTAATCGATAAAATTTCAGAAGAATTAATTGAAAAATTTGAAGCCGTAAATGAGGATATAGATTCTGACTGGATTATACAAGTCGAAGTTGTCGGTGAAAATACAGGTATCAGTATATTAAATCCTGAAATGATACCTAAAAAACTTTAGATAAATTTCCATTAAACATTTTTTTTAAATTATTAAATGCCATAAACCACATGCGATTTGAAGTTATGATGATAATAATACTTTGAAACTAAAACCCAATAATATCACTACCTTTTTTTTAATATAAACTAGTCTAAATTATTATTATCTCATATAAATAATTATTTTATTTTTTTTCTTCTCTCATGCTCTACCATTACAACCACCAATGACACTAACCAATTTTAGATATGGGGTAGATTTTATATGAGCGAAACAAAACTTAAACCTAAAGTAACAATTCCTGCAGAACAATCAATTAAGAAGTATGGTGAATTAGAATTAGTTATAACTCCAAAAAAAGAAGTTTTAGAATGGTTTAAAAATACTAAGGGAATCATTAAGGAAATAGATGAACTTCAAAGAAAAAGTAATTTAGATTCAATGGAATGTCCTAACTGTAAATCCATGATGCTGGACTATAACTCTATAAATGAACCTGGAGAGTTATGCCACATATGTTCCAAGTGCAATATTTCATTTACACAGAGACAGCATAAATACTTCACTAAAATGATAAAACGACTAATAAATGGAGATAACACTTGTTTAAATAATATCTCAGAACAATAATTATATCCTATACTTTTAATCACAGTATATAGAATATTATCCTAAGATAGGTTTTACAATTTACTTTGTATGGGATAAATTGTACATAGGAGTAAAAATAATTATATTAAAATAATATTTTTGATATGTTTATCTAAAGATTAAAAAAAAATAATAAATAGATTATCCGTTCCTAGGGTATGGGACTGAAAACTTTATCCTTTCTTGTATGAATGTAATATCCATTTTTTGCAACATATTCTGTAAAAACACCAGGATTAAACTTATTATCCTTTTCTATTCCCTAGTCAGATAAAAAATTATTTAATAAATCTTTAAATTCTGATTCTGTTGCGTTTGTAAAGTAAAATGCATAAGGAAAATTTTTACCTGATTTAAGTTCTGAATTAATCAAAAAACTGTTAACATTTTGAACTTCCATGGTTTCATCCCCCTATAAATAATTTGAAATTAAAAGTACAATGAAATAAATTCTTTTATTTTAAAAAAAAATTATTTAATGTACTGTTTAACATTTTCCCTTACAATAGATGAAGCATCGTAGTTTTTAATTCCTTTTAACATGATTGGGAACTTATTTTTAGGTATCAAAACATTTACCTGTGAAAATGTACTTCCCTCAACAACGGTTGGTTCGTCTGAACAGTATTCATTAGACAGAAGAAACTTCTTAATATCGGTCACTTTGCTGTTTGATATGTTAAATTTGACATCAAAATATTTTCGGGCATTTATAGCACCAAAAAGTTGTTCAAACATCATTTGAGCTTTTTCTTCCTTTGCACCGGTACAGCCAGGTCCGGCATAGAGCCCTGCACTTGACTCCATGATTGTTTCAAGTTCTTTTAATCCGGCCTTTCTAAGGCTGTTTCCTGTCTGTGTATTATCGACTATTAGATCTGCACCCTTTGCAATGTACACTTCTGTGGCACCATCAGAGTTGATTACTTGTACCATCTGGTTGTTACCATCACGAAGCCCTCTTACCTGTACAAATGGAACGCTATCGCCGAATATTTCTTTATATCCTTCATTGTTCATAATGAACTGTCTTGTAAGGTTTGGATATTCTGTAAAGCATAGTATTGGAGTTTTCCTGTCTTTGTTAGCTCTGAAAAATTCTGTTAATGAAGCATATGGAGATTCCTTAGGAACACCAACTATGAGTCTGGTCTGACCATAATCTAGATCGCCTATTTTTCTTATTAATTTTTCTTTGTAATTAACAGATTCTTCCTGTGCCCAATCTTCTCCGATTATTGCAATGTCAAGAATTTGGCGATTCAATTCAACAGGAGCGCTTTGTGGACGGGTTAAAAATCCTTTAATTTCAGGGTCGTTGACTATTACTATCTCATTTGATTCATTGCCAGGTTCATATCCCCGAACCTCGTAACCTGCATCAACAAATAACTGATAAGTATTACCCCTGTTTACATTATTTAAACTCCCCTTTGGGAGACCTAGCACTATCTTGTTCATACATTATAAGCAACGGACAATT
>Ga0224535_1000273_pt1 | contig 15296 bp, 12 predicted proteins | sample 714E13034metaG_FD_179898 | JGI IMG/M metagenome (GOLD analysis project Ga0224535, IMG submission 179898) | Peat soil microbial communities from Stordalen Mire, Sweden - 717 E1 30-34 | ecosystem: Environmental > Terrestrial > Soil > Wetlands > Peat | place: Sweden: Norrbotten County, Stordalen... | reverse complement strand
CTCGCTGGTTCAGGAACGTCTTTGCCGTAGCGCAGATCAGCCTGGCCGTGGCGCTGGTTATCGGCGCAGCGCTAATGACCAAGGGCGTGACGGCGTTGTTCCACACCGGCGACCGCTTCAACCCCAGCCACGTTCTGATCTTCGACGTACATCTACCCGCAGCGCGCTACGATACACCAGAAAAGCGGGCCGCATGGCAAAACGCCAGCTTGGACAAGCTGCGCGCCCTGCCTGGCGTCCAGTACGCCTCACTCTCCACGGGTCTCCCCTTGTCCTATTACGGCACCGAGGATTGCCAGATCGAGAATCGGCCACTGGCTCCGGGAAAAATTCAAAGCGCACTCCGCATGCATGTCAGCGACGGCTACTTTGCCGCGTTCTCCATTCCGCTCATCTCCGGCCGGCTCTTCAACCAGGGCGACGGTTTGCGCTCTCCGCTAGTGGCTGTCGTCAGCCGGGGATTTGTGACGCGCTACTTCCCAGGCGAAAATCCGCTGGGCCATCGCATCCGCATGGGCACAGGGCTTGAATTGACCCCCTGGCTGACCATCGCTGGCGTAGTTGAGGAGGTAGACTACTCCCTGCTGGATCAATCGCATGAGGCGGCTGTGTATATCAATGCAGCGCAGATACCGCCGACGACGGCGACCTACTCCATAGTGACCGCGGGCGACCCGGACGCGTTGGCCCCATCGGCGCGCAAGGCACTGGCCCAGATTGACCCCACGCTGCCGCTGGACACGGTCAGAAGCCTTGCGAATTATTTGCAGGAAGGCCTAACCGGCCTGATGTATGTGGCCGCGATGCTGGGAGTGGATGGACTGATCGCACTGCTGTTGGCGGCGATTGGCATCTTTGCCGTGATGGCCAACCAAGTAGGTGAACGCACCCGCGAGATCGGCGTACGGCTGGCCATGGGCGCGCGGCGCGAAGATGTGCTGAGCATGATTCTCAGGCGGGCAGTTTGGCTTACCAGCGCAGGCGTAGGGATCGGACTGGTACTGGCCTTCGCTCTGGCGCATGGAGTGGCCAATCTGCTCTACGGCGTGCAGCCCGACGATCCCACCATCTTCTCCGGCATTACGGCGGTGATCGTGGCCATTGCGCTAATGGCAAGCTGGCTTCCGGCACGGCGGGCGTCGCGCATCGATCCCATGATAGCCCTGCGCGACGAGTAGAAATGAGTTTTCTGAACCGGGGGGCTACCACCCCAGATGCGGAGTCTCTCTAGTTGAATCCAGCTCACAGGATTATTATGCCGGTTCGAAAGAGGCTCGATGTAGCTGGAAATTCGGACAACGTGGTCCGGAAAAGCTCCTCACACGACCTTGTAATACAACGTATTATTACACATCCTGTAGTTCGGAAATCAGGGGCAAATTGGTACAGAAATAACCCTGTTTACACACCCTTGTATTACGGTGTATTCTCTTGCGTTATGAGTAATCTACGTATTATTAGCTTCCGTATTTCGCCGGAGAAGATTGCCGAACTGGACCAAATCGCAAAGGCCGGGAATCGTGACCGCAGCTACATCCTCAATGAAGCCGTGGAGACATACCTGAACGAACGCCGGAGCCCCGTTCTTTTGGCTGAGAAGGGCTTGAGCACATTCCTGAAGAGCGAGCCTACTGGAGAGCCTGCTGAAGAAGTAAATACCAACTTTTTGATCGACTACCAGAAGCCGAGCAAGACCGTAACAGAAGAGGTTGTTCCTGCGGTGGAGGAAGAACCGGGGCCGCTGCCCCGCCCCGTCCACGAGCACACTTTCGAGTTTCTCGCTGTGCCCTCGGCCCCAAGCGGCCCAGACGAGAATTGGGTTGGGGACACGGCGCAGCCGGCAACTAGTTTTCCCGAGGCGAAAGGCGGCAAATTACTCGTTTTTCTCAGCGCCAAAGGCGGCACCGGAGTAACTACCCTGGCCTGCAATTTTGCGGTAGCGCTGGTCCGGGGATCAAGGAAAAGGACTCTCCTGATCGATCTCAATCTCCCCCTTGGAGACGCGGCGATCAACCTCGGAATCCACGCTCAATACTCAATTGCCAGCGCGTTTCAGAATTCCGGCCGGCTCGACGCGAGTTTTCTCTCCACATTGCTGGTAAAGCATGACTCCGGGTTATTCGTTCTCGCGGCGCCCAGTGAGTTGGCGCGCACGTATGTTTCCGCTGATGCCATCGACAAGCTGCTGAGGATCGCCCGTCAGGAATTCGACTATGTGGTGGTTGATGCGGGATCGAGATTGGACATGAAGCACTTGCTTTCCTTTGGTGAATCCACCACCGTCTACCTGGTCACGCAGGTTGGCGTTCCGGAGCTGCGCAATTCAAATCGGCTGATTTCTCAGTTTCCCAGGACCGGCGGCCCCACGGTTGAAGTTGTGATCAACAGATTCGAGCCCCATTCCCAGGGAATCGACGAAGAACATATTACAAAGGCACTCACCAGGCCGGCTAGGTGGAGGATTCCTAACGACTATGCCGCTGCGCGACGGATGCAGAACACCGTCAAGCCGACCATGCAAGACGATACGCCAATTTCAAAGGCGATTCAGCAGATGGCCAGATACGTTTGCGGCCGGCCCAACCCCGTGAAGAAAGAAAAGAGCGTCAACTTCTTACGATGGAAGATCTCCCGCATCTAGGAGATTTGCAGCCTAGTGTGTTTTTGCGAGGGCGCGGCTTTGGTGCGGGAGAAATCTCGCCCGACAACAAGGACCGGCACAATAACGGTTCGAATCGTTCTGGACCGGATCGATTACTGGAACGGCCCGGGCGTGGGCCGCGAAGAGTATCTTTGCTATCAGTACAATGTAGAACAGAATTCTGTTTCAAATTATGAAGGAGCGCCATAAATTTATGGATCCGGAGATACAGCCCTCCGTGTTAAAAACGCCGCCCGATGAAAGCAGTCTGTTCGCAGGCCTTGAGCCTGAGACGAAAGTGGTTCGCTGGATGCATTGGGCTTTTGTGGGTAGTCAGGGTTTGCGCGCGGGCTGGTCCATGATGTTCTTTGGCATCTTGCTTTACTTGCTTCTGAATTTGATTGGATCTTTGTTTTTTTCGTTTAGTTTTTCTGTTAAGCAGTATGGAACCAGAGCTTTCTCAGTGTTTTTTGACGAGGTAATTTGGTTTCTGGCTTTAGTTGGAGCGACCGCGCTTATCGCGCTGCTGGAGGGCCGCAGCAGCCTGCTGGCCTTCAACCTGAACGGGCGGCGGCGTGCTCCTCGCTTTCTCAGCGGAGTTGCGGCGGGTTTTGCGGCTGTTTCCGTATTGGTGGGAGCGATGTTCTGGGGCGGCTGGCTGCACTTTGGGCATGTCGCGCTTTCCGGAGCGGAGATTTTTGAGTTTGGCGCGGTTTGGGCTGTGGCCTTTCTGCTGGTGGGCTGCGTGGAGGAGGGAATCTTCCGTTGCTACCTGCAGTTCACGCTCACGCGCGGCATCAACTTCTGGTGGGCTTTGGGCATCATCGGCGCTTTGTGCCTGCGGCTGCTGTTGCATAGCAAGGGCAACGGCGTTTGGGGCGTTTATGCTATCGCTCTGATAGGGCTGGTTCCCTGCCTGATGCTGCACATTCGTAAAACCCCGCGGAGTGGGTTCTGGCAGGCGGCCTGGGTGACTTCGACAATCTTCGGCTACTGGCACACGCACAATAGCGGCGAAAACAGCATTGGAATCTTTGCCGCGGCGCTGATCGGGTTTGTCTTCTGCGTCAGCGTGCGGGTGACCAGCTCGGCGTGGTGGGCGATTGGCTGCCACGCGGCGTGGGACTGGACGGAGACCTTCTTTTACGGCACGGCCGACAGCGGCATGGTCGCTCCCGGCCACTATTTGACCACTACCACCTCAGGCAACGCTCTTTGGAGCGGCGGAGCGGATGGCCCCGAGGGAAGCCTGCTGGTGCTGGGCGTGATTCTGTTGATGCTCGTCGCGCTGCTGGTGTTTTATGGACGCAAGAGGACAGCGGCAGTGGCGGCAGCATAATCTCTTATGACGCCGGCATGGCTTGCGGAGTTAGGATATTGCAAGCGCACTATCCTGGATCGTCATGAATCAGCCTGCCAAGCCGGTCTATCGCTTCGGCCCCTTTCGCTACGACTGCGGGCAGCGGCTTCTCTTTCGAGACGACGAGACGGTGCCGCTGGCTCCCAAAGTGAGCGAAACCCTGCGCGTGCTGCTGGAGCGCCATGGAACGGTTGTGGAAAAGGCCGAGCTGCTGCGCGAGGTCTGGCCGGACACCACCGTGGAAGAGATTGGCCTCGCGCGCAACATCTCGCAACTGCGCAAGGCTCTGGGCGACGAGAGCGAGGCCGGCAACTTCATTGAGACGCTTCCCAAGCGCGGATACCGGTTTGTCGGCGCCGTGACGCTGGTGAATGGTGGCGCTAAGCGAAGCAAAACACTCCCGGCCATGATTCGGCACGGGCGCAGCTTTTTACTGGCCGTTGTTGCGCTGTGCTTAATTCTTGGATTCGTCTATTGGCAGTTCTACCGATCGTCGCGCTATCTTACTTCGGGCGCGCAGGTTGCCAACATCGCGGTGGTGCCCTTTGAGTGCCTGAGTCCGGAGCTGGATTGCGGGGCGTTTCCGCGCGGCTTGACGGACCTGCTCACGGCGCGCCTGACCAAGCTCGAACGCGTCCACGTGCTTTCGCCGTCCACGGTCTACCGCTACCAGCGCGCCCGGCTTTCCATGGCCTTCATGGCCCGCCTCCTGGGGATGGACGTGATGGTGGAGGGAACCATTCAGCGAGCAGGCGAGCAGGTGCGCATCACGGCGCGGCTGGTGGACGTGCATAGCGCCAAGCTGGTCTGGTCGGAGAGCTATGAGTACCCGGTCCAGCAGTTGGCCGACGCCCAGGAGAGCGCAGCGCGCCAGATTGCCGCCCAGGTTGGCGCGCATCTGGCCAATCAAACGCGAGTCTTGCCGGCCAAGCCGTGATTCCGGCTGCCTTCAAAATGCGCGAAGGATTTCTTCAAAGATTCAGAAGCTCATTTTCAGCCACGTCGATGCGATAGTGAAGCCAGCGGACAAACTCCGCGGGAGAAAAATCCGAATGAAACTTGCAGGTCCGTTTCCATTTCCGAAAAACGCTGGGAAAACAATTTCGTCTCTTGCCTTGCTCGTGTGTAGCCTGTCGTGCACTGCGTGGGCTGGCGAACAACCCCATGTCTCGCGCAAAACACTCGACCAGCCCACCGAGATTCAGGGCTATCCATGCGACAAGGGATACGCATGGTTCTTTGACGACGGGCGGCTGAACCGCTGTGCGATTGCGCGGGAGATTGCGTTTGGCGAGGCGAGGATACCGGCGGGATCGTACATTGCGCTGCATCCTGACGGCACGCCGGATTTTGTGCAGATGAGCCATGATGCGCCGATTCTGGACATGACCTGCATGGGCGGAAGTTGGTTGGGGACGGGCGAAGGCTCGGTGGTGGCCTTTTATCCCAGCGGCAAGTTGAAGCAGTGTTACCTGGCCGGTGACCAAACCGTGCAGGGAGTTCCCTGCATGAGCGGCGGATTTTTCGCCGATGGCCGCGGCGGCGGAGCGAAGTTTCATGAGAACGGAAAGCTGGCGTCCTGCAAGCTGACGAAGGATTATGGCGGAATGCACAGGGGGGAGCGGTTTGTGCAGGGGCCGTGAGTCCAGACTGATTAAGGATTGTGGATTCCCAGGTCCGAAAATCCGGACCTGGGGCAACCTCATTTCTTATCCCCCGGACTTGCGCCACCCGCCCGCTCATCGCGATAAAGCGATGAACGGGGCACAGCTTTTCGAGGTTCAGGGTGATTCTTCGGTGCTGATGAACGGGCCACCTGCCAAAGCCGGATGAGGGACTCGTTCGGAGTCACGTTGTTGGGTAGCTCACCCTAAGTTTTTGAAGTCTCAACTGGCCCAAAATCGGAGGTGAGATCAATGTTGAAGATGTTTCTCGACACAAAGAGGTTGGGCCTTATTGTGGCAGTATGTATTTCTGCTTGTGCAATAAATAGTTGTATTGAGTCAACCTTTAACTTGGCCAGTGAATCAAGGCTGCCACAAGGTATAGCAATTCCACCTGGATTTACACGCGCTGATGTTTCGGTCACATTGGACTACATTGGTATATCGCAGGCGAAATTTACACTACGAGACAAAAACGGGAAAAAGTTGGCAACAGTGACCGGTAAGACAAAGGGCAACCCAGTGCGTCTAAATACGACTCCGCAAGGACCTGACCCAAGAAGTCGGAGCTACCAACTCGTCATCATAAACGGCGTAACAGAAATTATAGAGGACAGACCCTATAGAGAACATGAAAACATGGTGCAAAATGGAAAAATAGTCGCGCTATTCTATGTCGTTGATGACCCTGCTGTAAGGAAGGAGCTTTTGGAGCAGATGGGCCACCACTGATTAGTTCACTCGGCCTGAACGCCTAACCCTTCGCACAGTGCGCGAAGGGTTGGAAACCCGACCGAAAAGCAACCGCAGGTCCTTCGACTCGCTTCGCTCGCTCAGGATGACAGGCTTATTAAGTAGCTCAGGATGACAAGCTATTTTGTGATGAAAGGCTATTTAGCTTTGCGCGCATCCACGTCGAAGATCTCCGGGTCGGGGTCCTGGAAGAAGGCAGCGTGGAGGGAGCGGACGGCTTCGTCGGCGTCGTCTTCGTCGATCATGAAACTCATATTAATTTCGCTGGCGCCCTGGGAGATCATGCGGATGTTGATGTGGCGGATGGCGTTGAAGACCTTGGCGGCCATTCCGCTGTGGCCGCGAATATCGTCGCCGACGAGGCAGACCAAAGCCTTGCGGCCTTCGTATTTCACATCGGCGAGCTGGCCGAGGTCGGCGGCGATGGCGGGGAGCTTGTCGTTGGAGTCGACGGTGAGCGAGACAGAGACTTCGCTGGTGGAGACCATATCGACGGGGCACTGGTGCTTGTCGAATACGGTGAAAATTTCTTTCATGTAGCCGTGGGTCATCAACATGCGTCCGGCCACCACGTCGATGATGCTGAGCTTCTTTTTAACGGCGATGGATTTGAAGGGGCTTTTGCAGTGCGGGGGCAGCGAGATGATGCGCGTGCCATCGCAGGCTGCGTTGCGGCTGTTGAGCACCAGGACCGGTATGTTTTTCTTGACGGCGGGCAGGATGGTGGCCGGGTGCAGAACCTTGGCGCCGAAGTAGGCCAGCTCGGCGGCTTCTTCAAAGCTGATGACTTTGACGCGCAGCGCATCTGGACAGACGCGCGGGTCGGCACTCATGATGCCGTCCACGTCGGTCCAGATTTCGATGGAATCGGCCTGGAGCGCGCCGCCGATGAGGGCGGCGGTGAAGTCGGAGCCGCCGCGGCCGAGCGTGGTGGTGATGCCGGCTTCGTTGGCGGCGATGAAACCGCCCATGACGGGAACCTGGCCTGCGGCGAGCAGCGGGAGCAGCTTTTCCTGCGAGCGCTTTTCGATTGCGGCGTCCTGGGGGATGGCTTTCTGAAATTGCGAATCGGTGATGATGACTTCGCGCGCGTCGACGTGGGCGGCGTTGATGCCCTGCTCGCGGAAAGCAGCGACGACGATCTGGCTGGAGACGCGTTCGCCGTAGCTGGCGATAAGGTCGGAGATGCGCGGAGTGAGTTCGAGAATAGCGGCCAGGCCGCGCAGAATTTCATCGAGAGAATCGAATTTGCTGTCGATGAGGTCGAGGATGGCGGCGGAGTTTTTGACCAGAGCGGCGGCGGTGTCACGGTGGCGCGAGCGCAGGCGCGAACTGATGGCCAGCGCTCCGGTGCGGTCGCCTTGCACGGCGGTGGCGGCGGCACGCAAAAGCAGGTCGGTAACCTTGGCCATGGCGCTGACGACGACCACGGTTTGCTTGCCCAGGGCCACGCGCCCGGCAACGATCTCCGTAGTGCGGCGGATAGCCGCGGGGTCTTCGACCGATGTGCCACCGAATTTCATTACGACCAGGCTCATGCGAATTTACCCTGGCTTGCAAGCAATTCTGCGTTGAGGATAGCGGCTCCAGCGGCTCCGCGAATGGTGTTGTGCGAGAGTACGGTGAATTTCCAGTCGAGCACGCCGCAGGGGCGCAGGCGGCCCACGGTGACACTCATGCCGTTGCCGCGATTGCGGTCGAGACGCGGCTGCGGTCGATCGGGTTGGGGCGCCCACTCGATGGGCTGATCGGGGGCAGTGGGAAGATTTTGACCGGCGAGCGGGCGGAAGTCGGCCCAGGCGGCGAGAATCTCCTCACGCGTTGCCGGCTTGCTGAGCTTGATGCTGACGCTTTCGGTGTGGCCGTCTTCGACTGCGACGCGATTGCAACTGGCGCTGACCTTTGCAGGGAGCGGAATCACGGAATGGCTTTCAAGGCGGCCCAGCAGCTTGAGCGTCTCCTCTTCCATTTTTTCTTCTTCGCTGCCGATGTAGGGGACAACGTTGCCGAGAATGTCCATGGAAGGAACGCCGGGATATCCCGCTCCGCTGACAGCCTGCATGGTGGTGACGAGGATCTGCGTGATGCCGAAGCGCTGCTCAAGGGGCTTGAGGGCCATGACGAGGCCGATGGTGGAGCAGTTGGGGTTGGTGACCATGTAACCGCCCGTGGCGCGGCGCGAGGGTTGCTCCTCGATGAGATGCAGGTGCTCGGCGTTGATTTCGGGAATGACGAGGGGGACGTTGGGGGCCATGCGGAAAGCGCTGGAGTTGGAAACCACGGCACATCCAGCGTCGGCAAAGCGCGGCTCAAGTTCACGCGCGATGGCGGCGTCGAGCGCGGCAAAGATGATTTTGGGCGCGCCATCCGGGTAGGCCGGGGCGAGGGTCATGTTGGCGATGCGCTCGGGAAGCGGCGCGTCAAGACGCCACTTGGCGGCCTCGCCGTACATCTTGCCGCTGGAGCGATCGCTGGCTGCGAGCCACGCGATCTCGAACCAGGGATGGCGCTCCAACAGTTGGATGAAACGCTGGCCAACCATTCCGGTTGCGCCCAGGATGCCGATTGGAAATTTGCTTTTCATGTCCTTAATAAATTTAGTGTACAGGAGGATTGGCGCAAATTGAGCGAGGGATGAAGGAAGGGGTGCTGCCCGTGCTATCAGAATCGACATCTCCTCTGCGCCGAACAGGCTGATAAATCATTCAATGCAGAGCTTGTGTTGCGATGCAAAAGGCCAAGCAAAGATGCCCGGCCTTTTGCCGATATTGAATAATCCCATATGGAACGACTGCCTCATTTCCGAGATGGTGCCTTGGTGCGATTACGACTAGAAGATGGAGCTCAGGAAACTGCCAACATCGGAAACCGCGCCTGAAACAACGTTGCCAACGGTATTGACGACACTGCTGACAGTCGATCCAACACCATTGACAACGTCGCCAACAAGGCCGCCACCGTTGCCGCCACCGCCCCTTTGGTGTTGCTGCTGCTCAGCCCTTTCTTGCGCACGTTCCTCAGCGAGTTCCTTCTGGGCTTCCCTCTTTTGCTCGGCTCTCTTTTCGGCCTCTAATTTGGCGTCATGCCGCTCCCTGGCCTCTTTCTCTTCTCTTGCCAGTTGTTCCCGCTTCCTCTGCCGCTCCTCATACTTCGCCCTCTTTCCGGCAGCATCTTCGTGGAAGCGATAGGTCCATGCGTAATGGTGACCCTTCTGGAAATTGACAAAGTCGTCCTTGAGAAGGCCGCTTTTGCCGGATTTGCTGAACTGAATGCCGTGCGTAGCATCGCCCACATAGTGGAAGACGTAGATGGCGCCGGTCTTGGCTCTCAAGGCCAGCGAAACATCGTAGTCCTTGTTCTTAAAGGCTTTGGTTGTGCCGGAGAAGAGCCAGGTTCCATCGGAATTGACGAGGATGTTGAGGGTTCCGTCGATTTTCCTGAGGTTGATGTTGTGGGAGATCGGTCCTGTTGTAGCGGGTTCAGCCTGCGCCTGGCTGGCCTCGGCAGGGGCTGCGGGGGAAGGCTGGGCCATTGCCAAAGAAACGGCGAAGGCCAGGATCGCAAAGAGCGCGAGTGCGCTGTAGAGCTTGATGATGGAGATTTTCCTGGACATAGATGCTTCCTCGATTCGAGATTGCACGCACCCTATGCTGTTCGTGCTGAATGGAAGGCTATAGATGGGAAGGGGAATTGTCTTGAATCCCTATAAAGATTTCTCAATTTTTATGAAAAGCCGCCCTTGCTGGCCGCGCATGGGAGAAGTTTGCGGGGAAATGGCGCCAAGAGCGACGCCGGAATGCCGGGGCAAACGCCGCCGCTCTAGGCGCAGCTTTATTTCATCGCCGCCAGCACGGCGTCGGCAAACTGGCTGGTTCCGGCTGTGCCGCCCACGTCGCGGGTGAGGGTCTTGCGCTCGGCATAGACGGTCTCCAGGGCCTTGTGCACCCGGTCGGCAGCAGCCTCTTCGTCGAGGTGGCGCAGCATCAGCACGGCGGACTGCAACAGAGCGGTGGGGTTGGCGATATCCTTGCCAGCGATGTCGGGAGCCGAGCCATGGACTGCCTCGAAGATGGCGCAGTTCAATCCGAGATTGGCGCCGGGGACGAGGCCGAGGCCGCCCACGAGGCCGGCGCAGAGATCGCTGACGATGTCGCCGTAGAGATTTTCCAGCAGCAGCGTGTCGTACTGGTAGGGATTCATCACCAGTTGCATGCAAGTGTTGTCGATGATGTGCTCGCCGTAAACCACGTCGGGATATTGCTCGGCCACCAGGCGCGCGCAGCGCAGAAAGAGGCCGTCGGAGAGCTTCATGATGTTGGCTTTGTGGATGGAGTGAACTTTTTTGCGGCCATGCTTGCGCGCGTACTCAAAGGCGAACTTGGCGATGCGCGTGGAGCCTTTCTCGGTGATGACCTTGATGGCTTCGACGACGCCGGGGACAACTTCGTGCTCCAGTCCCAGGTACTCGCCCTCGGTATTTTCGCGGACAATGATCAGGTCTACGCCGGGCCAGTGAGTTGCCAGGCCGGGCAGATTTTTGATGGGGCGGAAGTTGGCGAAGAGATCGAAGCGCTTTCTCAGCGTGACGTTGATGCTCTTGAAGCCGCCGCCGATGGGCGTAGCGACCGGCCCTTTGAGGGCCACGCCGTTGCGCTCGATGGATTGATAGAGCGCGGCGGGAATGTACTCGCCGAAAATTTCGAAGGCCTCGGCCCCAGCGGCAAAACGCTCCCATTCAAACTGGACGCCGGTGGCCTCGAGGATACGGACCACGGCCTGCGTGACCTCCGGGCCGATGCCGTCGCCGGGAATCAGCGTTACCTTGTGCGTCTTGGATGCTTCGGTCATAACCATACTTTAAACTATCACTACTATGCGCAACTTCGGATTGGCGGATCTGTTTTTTGCCGTCGTGTTGATATTCTGCGCGCACCCCGCCGACGCCGCCGATGCATCTGCTAAGTTGCAGGAGGCACGGCACCTCCTTACCGGCGACCACAAAGATACTGGCGCGGCAAAGAAGCTGCTGCTCGACGTCGTACAGGATCCCGGCCAAGTGCAGGACCCTGATTCCTTGTGCATGGCCTACATATATCTGGGTTACATTGAAGATCGCGATAAGAACCGCGAAGCTGCAACCGGCTGGTACGCGAAGGCCGCTGCAATCGGCGGCACGGCCCCGTTTGTTGCAGGACTGGCCGCATCAGGCATCAAACAGCCGCTTGTGTGGATCCGCCATCTCGACTCCGACGCCGCACGCGAAGAGCAGAAATCCGCCGGATTGCACAAGACACCCGCACAACCCAATCGCGGCGGCAAGGCGTATATTGCCAAAGATCCGCCGGAGCTGGCGCTCGCAACCCACCTCTCAGCCAAGGAAAGGCGCGAAAATTTCGAGGCTCTCTGGAGCATCATTGATGCCTCATACGCCGACTTCAAGCTGAAGTCCATCGACTGGCTACAGGTGGGGCGGCACTACACGGCTCGGCTCGATTCAATCACCACAGATGACGATTTCTATCTCACGATGTTTCAACTCGTGAATGAGCTGAAAGATACCCACTCCTGGCTTAACAATTACAAACCGCCCCTTCTTTCTATGGTCCGTGACATGCCGATTGATATCTTCGAGAATCGCCCGTTCATCGTCGCGGGCGACAAGGCTGGCTGGGAAGTGCTGGCCATCGATGGCATGACAATTCCCGACAGGATCGAATCCCTTCGGCCCTTTATAAGCGCCCGCTCATCGGAACGTGCGTTCCGTCGTGAAGCGGTTCGATCCCTGCTGGCAGGTAAGGAGTTGGAACCAGTAAGCGTTACGCTGCGCTCACCACAGGGACAAACCGAAACCCTTACACTCAAACGCGGAGGCCGGTCCATCCCCGCTCCATCTCCGCAAGTCCCGGTCATGCTGACGAAGCAGCAGTTCGTCGATTTCGGGCGTTATCCTTCGGGGCTCGGATACATTCACATTCGCTCCTTCAACGGGCGCAAAGAGATAACCAGGGAATTCGATAGCGCACTCGATTCTTTGCGTGACACCAGCGGTCTAATCCTCGACATCCGCGATAACCCAGGAGGTTTTAATCACGACGACATCGTCGGACGCTTCCTGCACAAAAGCGCATTTGTCGGCTATAGCTACACCAAAAATGGGGTACAACACAATCAGCTCAACAGAATCAAGAGTTACATTGAGCCCAGAAAGTGGGAATACAAACGGCATGTCGCATTGCTTATAAGTGACATGACCGGAAGCGCGGCCGACCTGTTCACGCTTGGCATGCGTAAGGCGCCGAGGGTGACAACTATCGGCACGACTACACATGGCAATCTTAGTGGTTCAGCTATTTACGCTGTTCTTCCTTGTGGGCTCGTCGTGCGAATATCGAACGGTTATATTAGCGACACGAAAAACCGTTCTATCGAGGTCAACGGCAATGTTCCCGACATCACCGTCGAGACTAGCATTCAGGACTACCTCCACGGTCATGACCCGGTCCTGGAGCGTGCCTGCGAGGTGTTGCTACTGAGTGAACGTTGAGGCTGCTTGAGGTTCTCCTGTTTCAGCATTTAGCTATTAGCTAATAGCTAAATGCAAGAAGCTGGAAGCTACTTCTTAACCTTTACCGCCCCGCGTCCGCCCAGCAGCCCTTCGAGTTCTTCTTTGAACTCGCGCACATCCTTGAAGTCGCGGTAGACGGAGGCGAAGCGGATGTAGGCGACGGTATCGAGGCCCTTGAGGTGCTCCATAATCAGTTCGCCGATTTCTGCCGTGGAGCGCTCGCGATCCGGCGCGTCGGCCAGAAAAGCCTCGGCGGCATCCACAATGGCTTCCAGTTTGGCCGAAGGGACGGGGCGTTTTTCGCAGGCGCGCAGCAGGCCACTCAGAACCTTCTGGCGGTCGAAGCGCTCGCGGCGTCCGTCTTTTTTGACCATCATGTAGGGAATTTCGTCGATGCGCTCATAAGTGGTGAAGCGCCGGAGGCACTTTTCGCACTCGCGCCGCCGCCGGATGGAGTCGGCATCCTTGCTCTCCCGCGAATCCACAACCCGGTCTTGCCCAAAGCCACAATAAGGACATTTCATACAAGGCGATTCTACGGCATGGGAGAGGCCAGGGACTAGCCACCCCAGCGACGAAGACCTGTCGCTGGGGACCCCTGGCAGGGACTAGGGACAAGGGACTCGATAAGTGCAATGTGCTGGCGGCGAAAGAGGGAATGCGCCGCGCAGGACGTGGAGACAGGCGGAGTGCTTTAAAAAGAGCACCGGAAGAAAAAGCCTCCCGGCGCTGTGCGTGCAACTCATACCCACTGAACAGTGGACAGTGAAGAGTGCGGCGGGTTGAGGTTCGTGGATTCCCCACTGCAAAAATCCTGAGTCGGGAACCCACTGCTGGCTCAGGTGCTCACAACCCTATGGCGCGGGAATGTGCCACAGGCGCGATTGGCCACACCGCAGGCGGCTCAGGCGGCGGTTTCGGCGCGGGCCTGCTGCGAGCTCAACTGCTGGCGGAGATTGCCGGCCAGATCAGCCACCACGCGCAGCTTTTCGGCTACGGGCGGAGGCATCTCAGCTCCAGCCAGAGCCAACTGGGAGTGCAGCAGCAGGCCGGCGACGGTGGATTTGAGCTCGGATTCGATGGCGGCGGCGGCGGCGCGGCGGGCCAGCGTTTGCTCGCGCTCGCGGCGATGCAGGGCGGCGCGAATCTCGCGCGTCAGCCGCGCCGCGCCGGAGAGGGCGAAGTTGACTTGCAGGGGAATGGCCAGACCGGCGTGCTCCCAGATGGCCTCGGCGGCGGCCGGATCGCACTCGGCCATCGTCTCATCGACCGCGACGGCCAGAAACTCGCGGCGGCGCAGCGCGGCCAGCGCAGCCTTGCGCCCCTCGGCGACTTCCACTTCCATGCCCAGTTGCGCGGCCACCACGGCGGCGCAATTGCGGGCGCCTTCAATACCAGTCACTATCAGAATGCTCATTTGCTGCTCCTCGTTACAGTGGTCAGTGTTCAGTGGACAGTGGGCAGTGGACAGTTTATGGAGCAGTGATCGCGGGTTCAGTGCTTCGCGCGGCAGATTCGAACCAGAATCCGGAGGCTAGCGGCTAAAGGCCAGAAGCAGAAGACTGATCACTGACCGCTGCTTTTTCACTCTTCGTGAAGCGGGTCGGCGATGCCGTATTCCTTCAGCTTGCGGTAGAGGGTGGTTTTGCCAATGCCCAGCAGCTTGGCAGCCTGCAGCTTGTCGCCGTTCAGGGTGCGAATCGCTCCCAGAATTGCCTGGCGCTCTATTTCGGCCAGAGTGGTCAACTGCGGCTGGCTGCCCTCGGCGGCGGACTCTCCGGCAAGGGCTGCCGAGCGCCGGGCCTCCAGGCCCTGCTGCTGAAGTTGCGTGGGGAGGTCGCCCAGGTGAAGGACCGGACCGCTGGAGAGCGCGCAGGCCCGCTCGATGGAATTTTCCAATTCCCGCACGTTGCCCGGCCAGTCGTGGCGCATCATGGTGCGCAGGGCCTCGTCGCTGAGCGTGAACTTGGTGTTGTGCTCGCGGCTGAGGCGGTCGAGAAAATGCGCCGCCAGCAGAGGTATGTCTTCGCGGCGGTCGCGCAGCGGGGGCAGGCGCAGGTTGACTACATTGAGCCGGTAGAAAAGATCCTTGCGGAAAGCGCCTTTTTCGACCATCGCCGTCAGATCGCGGTTGGTGGCGGCCACGATGCGCGCCTTGATGGGAATGCGGTGAGTCGCGCCGACCGGGCGGACCTCTTTCTCCTGAAGCGCGCGCAACAGCTTGGCCTGCAGGTCGAGCGAAAGCTCGCCGATTTCGTCGAGAAAGACCGTGCCTCCCTCGGCCGAGACCAGCAATCCATCCTTGGATCAATT
>Ga0224535_1000272_pt1 | contig 15465 bp, 8 predicted proteins | sample 714E13034metaG_FD_179898 | JGI IMG/M metagenome (GOLD analysis project Ga0224535, IMG submission 179898) | Peat soil microbial communities from Stordalen Mire, Sweden - 717 E1 30-34 | ecosystem: Environmental > Terrestrial > Soil > Wetlands > Peat | place: Sweden: Norrbotten County, Stordalen... | reverse complement strand
AGGGAAAGGAGTACAGGATCCATGGACCCAGAAAAAACCACGGTGATACTTGGACCCCCTGGAACGGGAAAGACGTACCAGCTTCTGGAGATTGTCGAGCAAGCTTTGGGTGCTGGGATCAAGCCTGACAGGATCGGCTTCATAAGCTTCACGCGGAAAGCTGCCGAGGAGGGCAGATCCAGAGCATCCTCAAAGTTTGGGATCTCCGAGGAGGACCTCCCGCACTTTAGAACCTTGCACTCGATGGCGTTCAAGCACTTGGGAATGCGACGCGACCAGGTGCTGAACTGGGCGCACGTCAAAGAGCTTGGCAACATGCTGGGGATGGAGTTCAAGGGCAAGGGTGAGGTGGAGGATGGCGACGTGTATGGCATGAACGCCGCGGACAGGATGCTATTTCTAGAGGGGCTCGCGAGGAACGTCAAGCGCCCTCTCAAGGATATCTGGAACGAGGCTTTTGAGGATTCCGTGGATTGGCGCGAGCTGGAGCGCTTCGCCAGCGCGCTTAAGTCGTTCAAGAAGAGTCGCATGCTGTGGGACTTCACGGACATGCTTGAGAGGTTCGTGATGTCTGACCCTCGCACGGTTCCGCAACTCGACTTGCTCATAGTGGACGAAGCTCAAGACCTCAGCCCATTGCAGTGGGACATGGTGGAGTTGCTGGCGGTCAATGCCAAGCAAGTCTACGTGGCGGGAGACGATGCTCAAGCGATATACTCATGGAGTGGCGCGGACGTCAACAGGTTCATAGATCTTCCTGGCAAGCAGGTCAACTTGACTCAGAGCTATAGAGTTCCATCGTCAGTGCACACCTTGGCGAACTCCATAACAGATCGCATCTCAAAGAAGCGCAAGAGATCTTGGCTGCCGAAAAATGAGGTCGGAGCTGTCAACTGGTTCAATGGAGTCGACGAGGTGGACCTGTCAACTGGGACTTGGACCTTGCTTGCTCGCAACGGCTACATGCTCACCGAGCTCGAGGACTGCTGCCTATCGCAGGGGCTCTCGTTCCACTCGGTCAGCAGGGATCCCTTGAAGAGTCCCACGCTCAGGGCGATACAGACTTGGGAAAACCTCAGGAAAGGACAGGACGAGCCGTCAGAGCGAGTGCTGGAGGTCGCAAGACTCATGGCACCGTCGCTGGTGCCCAGCAGCTTGCTGAAGCAGCTCAAGGCGGACGAAGCGGGCAAGATGCGAGGACTGCCGGAGCTCAGGGCGCTGGGCCTTGGAACGAATCGGATTTGGCACGAGGCAATGACGAAGATCAGTCCAGGGGAGCGAGACTACTTCCTAGCGGCGAGGCGCAGGGGGGAGAAGCTGCTGGGAAGGCCAAGAATACAGATTTCTACAATCCACAGCGTCAAGGGCGGCGAGGCTCAGCATGTGCTGCTTTTGACAGACATGAGCTACAGGACGCACGCCAACATGGAGCTTGCACCGGACGACGAGCTTAGAGTCTGGAACGTGGCGGTAACGAGGGCCAAGCAGACGCTGAACGTGGTGATGCCGCGCACTAATCTAGGTTTCGACCTATGACTCCTCAAGAGCTCGGCATAAAGTCCACACCCCGCCAGCATCAGTGGAAGTACCACTCTATCGCGCGCAATAGAGTGGCGTTCGGGAACTTCTCGCAAATGGGTCTTGGCAAGAGCCTGATGGAGCTGATGACAGCCTCATACCTGTACAAGGGAGGAAAGATAAAGCGACTACTCATCATCGCTCCCCGTGGATGCTACACCACTTGGTTTGAGGGCGAAGATAGCGAGGTGCTGAAGCACCTCAGCTCAGACTTGCCATACAAGCTTGCTCACTGGTCGTCGTACTCCACCAAGAAAAACAGAAAGCAATTGGCTGCTCTAGAGGCTCCAGGCGAGGCGCTCCGCATCCTGGTCGTCAACATAGAGGCCTGCAACTCCGAGAAGACGGTGGACTTCATGGTTGACTTCATGAGAAAGCAGCCAACGATGATGGTCATCGACGAGGGAACCACTATCAAGAATCCCCAGGCCAAGCGCACCAAGATCTTGACCAACGTGGGCAGGTACGCGGCCTACAGAAGAATCTGCACTGGAAACCCAATTCCAAATGGAGCAGTAGATCTCTGGTCTCAGGCCGAGTTCTTGCAGAAGAATCTGCTAGGGTTCACGAATTTCTATGCTTTCCGCAATCGATTCGCCGTGATGCAGGATCAGCGCTTTGGCAACCAGAGCTTCAAACGAATCGTCGGATATAGGGACCTCGATGCGTTGAAGCAACTGATGGGCAAGTTCTCCTTCATCTGCAAGAAGGAGGACTGCCTCGACCTCCCGCCAAAAGTCTACCAGACCGTCGACGTCACGATGGGACCTCACCAGGCGCGGGCCTACAACGACATGCTGCAGGACGCCTACGTCCAGTTAGGCAATGGATCAGCCGTGACGGCGCAAGTCGTGCTCACTCAGCTTGTCAGACTCCACCAGATCGCCTGCGGCTTCCTAAAGCCCGACTTCATGGACGAGGTGCCGTTTGGCGAGCCCAACGATCGAATTGAGACCTTGCTATCATTGCTAGAGCAAGCTCCCGGCAAGTGCATCATCTGGGCCAACTACCGCTACAACATTCGCCAGATCGTGGACGCCATCGGAAAGAGGTTTGGTGAGGAGTCCGTGGTCGACTTCTACGGAGCGACGAGCGACGACGACCGCAAGTACGCCAAGCAAGCCTTCCAAGATCCCGACTCCCCAGTCAAGTACATCGTGTCCAATCCAGCAAGTGGGCGCTTCGGCAACACGCTCACCCAGGGGACCACCGTGATCTACTTCTCAAATTCATACGACTTGGAGTTCAGAGAGCAGTCGGAGGACAGGGCTCATCGCATCGGTCAAGAGGGCGCTGTTCACGCTTCTGGAGAGGATCCGTCGGTGCTCTACATCGACCTGGTGGTCAAGGGCACGGTGGATGAGCGGATCGTCAAGGTCCTTAAAGCCAAGAAAAAGTTGTCCAACGAAGTGGTGCAATCCAACTGGAAATGGCTTTTGGGTCAAACGGTTGGCTAAAGGTCATTCCCCATGTACCTTAAGACACCTACTGTCGCTCGGAAGGACTATGCCATCGAAACCACAAAGTCCAATCAATACAATCCTATGGACTTTTTTTGCAAGACGAATTGCTAATAACCTTTGATGTTGATGATCAAGTTTATGATGCCGATCGTGCTGCCAATGATGGCGATGAGAAACGTGATGATCAGGTTAGACTGCGAAGCCTTTCCCTCCGCTCTTGCTGCAGCCTCCCTGAGCGCGCGCACGTCAGTCTCGATCACCTTTGCAGACAGCTCGTGCTCTGAGCGAGTCATGTAGGAGATCTCGCGATCCACCAAGGCGCTGCGAAACTCATTCATGGAGTCCAGGCGCTTATCTAGCTGAAAATTTCGAACATCCCACACTTCCTTTCCCAGCGCGAACTGGAGTTGAACCTTCTCCTCAAACTCCCGCAGCGACGTCTCCACGCGCGCGAGTCGGCCATCGGTGAAAACTTCGACAGCGCTCTTGCAGCGCTCGAAGTCAGAAGAACAATTGAGCCTGGTGTCTGGCATCTGGATTCCTCCAAAAGTTCATTATACCACGAGAAACAATGAGCGACAAGAACAATTTCACCTGACAATGGCAAGCTGTTAATGGGCACTTCTAGACGGTCCAGCAAGCAAAGCCCTGCGCTTGCTGGTGGGTAGCGGCAGCGGCCAACTCAACAAGCATAGGTGATCCACGGCCCAGAATCCTATCAATGGCACGTCGCTATTCACCGCTGCCAAATATTGGCTGGTCCACGCGCATGCCCCGTTAAACCATGGAACCAAGTAGGCCGTGGCCGACTTCGAATAAGAGAGCACCGCGAACCCGTACCTCATCGCCGCTTTTGCTAGATCGATATTAAGGTAGTTCGCCCCCCAGCTCAGCGCCTCGATCTTCACTCGGTCAATATCCCCGTTCGGCGTCTTATACTGCGCCGGAATGTTGACGTAATTATTCATCCGACCGCCCTGCGGATATGGATACCCAGAGTTCCAATATACAGTCGGATTGTTCACGTCCATTGGCAGCAGCCACTCGATCTTGGCACTGGTGTAAGCCGCCTTGACTGATTGGGCAATGGCATGCATGTGCGTGTAGAGGCACGTTCGTAAGAAGTTAGCGTCTGCATGGCCGTTGGTGCTGGGGTCGTCATCTTGGGTCCAAAAGCTCACCAAGGCACGCCCCAAGGACGTCGCTGCTGCGGCAGTCGTGTAAGCATCATAGTAGGCCATTCCTCCGCCAGAGACAGTTCCACCCGACGTATAGGCCGCATTTCCACTTGAGCCAGTCTCAGTGAAATGAGTTCCATCGGTCACCACGATTGGCCACGTCGCGTTGGCCGCCGTGGTTCCACCAACGGCCGCCACGACGGCAGTCTCGCCGCTGGACAAACCGTGCGGCGCCACCGTCCCAATGGAGATTGGAGAAGTCCAACTTGCATATCCAATCGCCTCGTTCATCAACTGTGAATAGAACCACCACCCAACCTCTCCAAGCTGCAGCCAAGGAACTAGCCCGGCGGCTGTGAGGATGCCGGCCGCCTGCAGGTAGCACTTCTCCATGTAAGCAGTGACAGTCGACGGATTGAAGTTGCACTGCGTCGTTTGCAAATCTATGTACGTCGTTGCAGCTGCCTGTGTCGCAGACGGAGCCAGCACCGTGAAAGCGGTGCCAGACATCAGCGCGATGAGCTGGTAGTGGTCGGCATCCGTCACGGAGATCGTCCACACAGCACCATTGGACCCTTGCGCCACGTGGACTGTGTTGCCCGTGATGTACCCATGGCCAGTTTGCTGAATAGTCTGTGGACCGGACCCACTCACCGACTCCACGACTCCTGCCCCCCACAGTCCGAATCCGGTGTCAGTCAAGACCTGCGCCCCGCTGGCAAAGCGCTGAGTCCATGCTCCAGCTGACGTGTTCGCGTCTGGCGCTCCAAGCAGCTCTTGGCTGAACGCCACCGTCATGGTCTGACCTGCTGCTGCAACCTCCGCAGCAAAGTCCGTCAAGTAATCCACGAAGGCCTTGTTCAGGGGGGAGGCCTGTGATGAGTCCACGGACCACGTCCCCTCATTGCCTCCAGCTAGAGTAGTCAGTGCCCCGACATCACCTGACACGCTCAACACGACGGAAGCACCCGCACTCAACGACACATCGAGACTGAATCCATCTATGGGGCTCAGCACGGTAATCGTGAACTGCCCAGCAGTCACGGTGAGAGCTGCACGAATCCCCACGAACGTGCCATTGACTGCGTCCACTAGCCTCTGGGCCAGCGTCGCCAGCGTGTCGGCTGGATATGCCGCCGCCCCTAGCACCGTCCCACCTATGCTAGATCCACCAGTTGGATTTGCGCCGGTTGTCGTTGCGCCACTCACCACGGTCCCCCCCTGAGTCGTCCAGCCAACAGTGAGCCAGACCGTGTCCGCACCAACACCGTACGAATTGCCCACGCCGATCGTTCCAGACAAAGTGACGGTGCACTGGCGGAAGCTCCCCCCATTACGTGCGCGCTTCAACGCAAAGAACACCCCCGCGTAGAAGTCCACATCTCCCTGAAACCCAGCCTGGCTCAACGTCCACAGCAATCGCGCTGGAGGAATCTGGTAGGTCGCGCCCGTGTCGAAATCGCAAGCGCAGTTCGCCGACGGATAAGTTACACCCGGTGCCACCGGATCGCTCAACACTGCCGCCTGCAAGAAGTCGAACAGGCACGTCCCACTCGCCACGGTCAACACCACCGCGTGCGTCCCCGCCGCCACCCCCGCCGCAATCAGCCTTCGCCCCGAAGTCGGACTCGCCGAGGATTGTAGCGAATAAGCACTCACCGCCGCGACCGCGCCCCCATCCACCGCCGCATCAAACGTCCCGCCAACTGTAGAAACCGCCGTTCCCAGGTATATGTCGTGTGTGTACTGGCAGCTATACGTGACCGTCACCGTGTCGCCGGCGTGCGCGCTCTGCCATGCGTATCCCCCCACGTACCAACCCGCAACTTGCGCCCACCCAGGTCCCGCGCGCGAGACCCACGAGTCGCTAGATGACACTGTTATCGATCCAGACCCTGCCAGCTTCAGTGGTGTCACTCCGCCCGGATCCATGACTGTCCAGTTCGAGAACACCGCAGAAAACGTGCTAGGCGCGTAGGCCACCAATGACGGATTGATGGTGACGGATCCGGAGTCGTAGTTCAGGGCTGGGGCGAGCGTCAACCATAGCTGCCTAACACTTGCCAGCCCCATGGCCGAAAAGTCCAGGTGGACGTGCATCGACGTCGGATCAGCTCCCCCCGTCAACTTCGCCACCTGCCCACTCGCCGTGGAGACACTGCCAGTGGGATACAGCAGAGTGCTTCCCGCAGTCTTGTACATTGACAGCAGCCCAATCCCGTTTCCGTCGCGGCCCAAGGGAGCAGCTACCGTGATTGCTGCTCCACTTGCCACTGCCGTCAAGTATCCTGAAGTGTTGATCTGCGCCGCCAACTGTGCCGCCACGAATGCCGTGGAAGAGCCGAGTAACTCTTGGCTTAGCTGCGTTGGGCTGCCGTCGGAGGAACTCACATTAAAGCTTCCAGCAACTTTGGGGGTAAACGCAACACACCACGTCGGCCCGCCGCCAGCAGCGGCCACTAAGTTGGCATCCCCCGTTCCGGCGTTGACTGACGCAGCCATTCCAGTCGCTATACTCTCCAATGTGTCGCCTGCGATCTCAGTGTAAGTATAAGTATGAGCGATAGACCCAGGAGACGCTGAAGATATGGAGATGTAGTGCACAAATCCGGCTATAAACTTGATAACCGTAAGAAGATTGCCGCTACTTTCGTGTTGCGACAACAACCCAGGACCGTTGCCGTCGGACGCTGAACAACTCGTGTCTTGGTCAATGCGAGGCGACAATATCACGGAGTTAGCGCTGGCAGTCGCCAGAGCATTGGGATCTCCGCTGCCCGCATTGATCAGCGCCACGAGAGCTGTGGCGATGTCCGACGACCCATCGGTAGAGAGTTGAACGTGCGTGTAGGTGTTGGCGCCAATCGTAACGTAGTGGCTGTAGCCAGCTCCAAAATAGTTGTAGTAGGCAAAAGTCACGTCACTGATTGATTTGCTGACAAAAGCATACCCAAGTCCTGGATCAAGGCTCATGCACTCCACGAGAGATCCGGCCGAAATCGCGGTCAAAATCACCATATGACCAGATGAAGTAGCTGCAGCATTTGCGTCACCAGCACCAGCGTTGACAGCTGCCGTGATGCCGGTCGCCACGCTAGTGTCAGTGTCTCCGCTCAACTCGGTGTATGTATATGTGGCGGAGCCGACTTGGATGCCGTGCACATACCCTGTGGCAAAATTCGTATAGCCGATCGAGACCGATGATGAAGATTCACTAAGATCAGGACACGTGAAATCAAAAACCACATTTCCAAGGTAGACTAACTGCACGCGGTCATACTTTGTCGGTGTTCCAGCCACTGTGAAGCTCGCGCTCGCCTGCACTCCTCCCGTCTTTGACGTGATGTCCAACAATGTGGTTCCAGGCGTCTCGGTCACCACGCCAGAACTCACGGAGCGCACTATCCAGCTCAGACTTCCCCACGGCACACTTTGATACTTGGTGCTGATCGGGCTCATGCACCCCGTCAGCGCCAAGTCAAAGTCCAGCGTCACTCCCGCTAGAGAAAAGTCTGGCAAGTATCGCGAAGTGTGCAAGTGTCCAAACGTATCGTCCGCGTCAAGCAGCATTGCTACGGCGAAATCGGCCTGATCAGACCAGCAGCCAGATATCGTGAATCCAGAGGCAGTGGCGTCGTGCATCGAGGCCGCGGCACCGCGCCTGTCAAATCCACGCATGTACATGGAACGATGCGGCTGCAACTTTGCTATAGCTGTCATGAGGCTCTCTCTACAAGTAAATCATTACTGAAAGATCGCTGCCGGGAACGGTAGTCCCCACCGCAGCTATGTCCAAGGTGATGTTGGCTCCAGCCGCCAAACTTCCCCAGGACACCTGAGATGAAGTAACACTCACGGTAGAAAGACCATCCAACATGGTCAACGACAGCCATAGAGCTCCACCAAGATTTATGTTGATCGTCAAATTTGCTCCGATTGGCGCAGTCTTTACGCTTGCAACGACCGCCACCGGGGTGCTAGAAGAGTTCAAGGACACCAGCGGCGCTTGATTGCTTCCAATGGCGAGCGTGCCATCAACCTGCAATGTTATGCCCGACGCCCCGGTGATACTTCCCTTCTGGCCAAATAGATACATCTCTCTAAATGGATCCAAGGTCGATTGGCTGACGTTTCCACCCGCTGACACTGTCCTCACCTGAACAAAGATTGACTGCCCGTTGTAGTTGGAGATGTTGGCGAGGTAAGACTGCAGCAGTTGTGGCGTGCTGTTGCTGATGGCGTCGCTAACTGGCAAAAAGTTGATGGTCGAGTCCAAGATGGAGATCCTCGTCGTGGAGTCTGGAGTGACGGGCCACTCACCCACGATGTAGCAGCGAGTGCTAGTGTTGCTGGCGATCTTGGCAGATGTGCCCACGCCAGTCCCAGCAATGATGAACGCGGTGTTGCCAACCTCAGCATCGACAGCCAGACCTGAGCCGCTGGGACCCGCGCTAAACAGTCCACCTCCGCTGTACGTGCCAGGACTTATGGACCCCGACCCCCCGACCAGCTCGCAGTGACCAGCAGAATCGCCGACAACGAAAAAGATTCCATTGACGCTGGACCAACCCGCCACCCCCTGCACTAAAGCCATTTCCCCTGTAGCGAGCGCACCATTAGGATCATCGATGTGGTCGACAGAAAATGAGTTAGAGCTGATGTATGTCACGTTGGTTATCGGCAACAAGACTGAAGGACTCCACTCACTTAAGCTATTCTCTAGCTGCAAATCCTCAAAGTAGTACCCACCACTATCGTGCCCGAACGTGGGCTTCATCCTCATCACTATGACGTCGTCTGGATTCAACGTCCCGCCATACACGCACGTTGTTGGATTTCCAGAGGAGAGAGTCAACGTGTCCTCCGTGTTCGAAGCCACGACAAAGTTGGCAATCGGCACGCGCGTGGGGACCCCATAGTCACTAGGCTGTATGCCGTACACGCACACCTCTCGTCCAGCCCACTGGTTCGTGGTGAACCCATTGTTTTGGTACACCCCCACCTTTATGGAGTTGCTGGTGACCGACACGACCTGAGCACCAAAGACTCCAGCATGAATCTCCTTTCTTAGGCTGATCTGAAATCTGGAGAACATCTGATCTGGCTGACCCCACGATGCCTCTTTATAGGTGTTCTTCAGCTGGATGAGTGACGCCTCGACTGCAGACGACGTCTGACAGGTCATGGAGCTTGGACTCAAGCCCACGAAGGCAAAGTACCCTGACCCAGAGTCTGGCCACCCCTGGGCCACCACATCCAAGGCATTCTGCGACGGACTGAGACTTACTGGACAAATGTTGGATAGTGGAGACATTCCCAAGCCTCCTGGAGCCATGGCGCTCAAGGCCACAAAATATGAAGTGCTCGGAGAATACCCACCCCCAACATCTCCCGTGCCGACGACCTCTAGCTGTGGTGACAAGGGGACGTCTGGAAACGAGTTGACGGGAACTACGCCAGTTATCTGAATCTGTGCAATCGACGTGCCATCAGCAGCAGCCTCATACACCTGAGCCACGCCAAAGTTGAGGTCACTTGCGGAATAGTAAGCATCGCCAGCCTGTGGCGCCTCATATCCCGGTTTCCAAGACATTGGACTGCCCTGACCGGCAGACCTCGGATTGACGTACACTCCTTGATTTGCTCCCTGCCCAAAGTCGTCGGCGTACCACGCGTCATTGTGCCAGTATCCAGCGATCTTGGCGGTCTCAAAGTTCTGACTCGGCTGTATCCTGGATATCCGGAATAGCTGATTCACTATGCCGCGTTGCGCGTCAGAGATCAGGCATATCTGACCAACCATGAGGTGAATCGCCTTCACAGACGTCTCGAACTCAAACTGCAGCGTGCCACCAGTGTCCCCGATCTCCGAGCCCTGGTAGTCCAGTCGAGGGTTGCCACGATAGTTCTCCGCGAACCACGTGGCGGTGACGCGGTTTATGTGGTCGAACGTCTGAGGACCGATGAGGGGAAATGCTCCGGTGACCTCGGCTCCCGTCCTGTTCACGTCCTCAACATCTATCAGCGTAGAGATGTCTTGCCCGTACTGATTCTCACGATCAAAAAAGTAGCTGGTGACCTTGTTCGGCGTCTCCTGAGGCTGTTTTTGAGTGACTCTCAACGTCGACGCGCCCTTGTCGTCCTTCATGATGCTCGATCCATCAAAGGAATAGGCCACGTAGCCGTTGGCCACGAAGAACACGGTGGCGTGCTGTGCGTGCGGCACGGCCGACGTGCCATTGACGCCGCGCACCACGGTCAGCTCACCGACTATGTGGCTAGACACAGACATCTCCTCGCCATCCACCAAGATGACGGTGCCTGGATCCAGCGAGCCACCAATATAGTAAGGAGGCAAGATGTAGACGGTCGTGGTGGAGCCATCCACTGCCGGCACGAGCTGAGTAGTCATGCACTTGATCGATGGCACGGGAGTATTGTAGTTGGATCCTGCAACGGGGGAAGGTTGCTGGTCGGCCAGAGTCTGCTTGTTCCCCACGGTCAACAAGCCCGTGTTGAAGTCAAAGTACAGCATCCCGCGCATCGCATTCCTGACGCCGCGAATCAGGTCACCGATAGGCATCCTCTGCTTCACCGAAAACCCCACGGAATATCTTTGGTACGGTGGATATGCAGACTCGTTCCACTCGTTGGAGTAGTCGCCAGCCAGCCTGTTGAAGAATATTGGAGTGTCGCAGACTGCCGCCGCGTTGATGAACGACTGTATGTTGACCTGACTATATCTCCAACTAGTCTTGATCAACAGGTCGAGCAGCACCCATGCAGGGTTGCTCGAGTACTGAAGCGCGTATGTGCTGACGCTAGAGTAGACGCGAACCAGTCCCGCCTGGAGAAGGATCTGACACTGCGGCAGCGTGCTTTGAGAGGCGAGCTGTACCAAGACTTGCACCAGCATGCCGAACATGCTGCCGTAGCAGTCACCCTTATTGCTCCAACCAATCCAAGGGTTAGACCCTCCGCCGCGAGCGCCACTGTTTATGGCTATCCAGAAATTGTCCTTGGTGCTTCTCGTCACCCCCGGGGCTATGACCCCATTGCTGGAGATGCCATTACCGTCGTAAATATAAGTGCCATTTACTGTCGACCCAGGATAGCAGGGGATGACGTCGCCGTTGACCACCACGCTCATCACTTCATAGGCCTGGTTGAAGCACGCCAGGGCCTCGAACCTGGTGTAGTTGCTGTCGCCATACACCCCCATGATCTCGGGCTCTATCCAGGTGGTGCCGTAAGCCAAGGGGACGTAGTCACCGTACCTTGCCTGGTTGACGGCGTCAATCACCAGCGTCCACTGCCCGCTGACGTACGCCCTCTGCAGACCAACGTTCTGCACGGGAACGAAGTCGAATCCTCCGAAGCGACCGGTCGCCCTGCCAGATGCGTCTTTCAATATCGGAATTGCAGCCGCGCTGTTTCCCAGACGCTCCACGCATGCTGTCGGACTTTGGGCGCAGTATGTAAAGCAAGCAGTCCCAGACGAGTAGTTGCCGACGCCGCCCGCCAGGTCAGGGGAGTACCCGCACTCGTAGTACTGAGAGTCGTTGTTGGCCAAGGCGTCTGCACGCGCCGCAGATGTCGGAGGAAAGCTCCAGGGGCACAGGGGTTGGATGCGGACTGGCGGCATTTGCTGCTGGCTCATGTTCAAGAGCGAGACGGCCGTCACCGATATGGTCTTCTGATCTATCGCGGTGGCCGGGCCGCAGGTGCCGATGAACTTGACGAACGTCGGACTGTCAGAGTTGAAGGAGCCGGTTGAAGCATTCCCAACATCCCACATCACGCTGTATAGCTTTAGCACCGCACCCTTGAAGCCGTTCGCCATCTCCAGGCCGTACACCTCACCATCAGGGTCAGCCATCACGACGGTCACGGTAGGCGGAATGTCGAAGCCAAAGTCGGCCATGCTCTGAGTCGCTCCGAGATCTTCATTCAAAACCCTCGGAACCCAAGGATGGCCTCCATACTCGTAAGAGCCGGCAGTCGGGGTGCCGCCATAGCCGGACGACAGGGGATGAGTGCTAACACGAAAGAAAGTGCCATTGGGGAGCTCGAACTCGCAGAGGAGGAGCGGCTGGTAGGTGGAGGAGAGCTCTTTCGATGTGAGGATGCTTATGCCGCCCATTTTACATAGTCTCCTGTATTGGCAGTTGAAGCTGATTTTGGTTAGGACCTACTGCCTGAACGTTGAACACGTCAGTGTCGAAGCGGCAGTTGGCGTGGTAGCCCCAGTTGCCCGGAACGCACTGGTAGGCTCCTTCTCCCTTCATCGGCGAGACCTGAGCGCCAAACGCGTAGACAGTGCCGGAGAGGTTGAGGTAAAACGCGAACTGGTTGCTGGTCGGAAGCACCAAGTTGTTGCTGATCCTCAGCCACGAGTTGGCGGGGAGAGAGAACGTCTTCAAGTATTGAGTGCTGGTGGTCTGATCCACGAAGCCGATCAATGCCGTGACGCCTCCAGCAAGAGCCTTGAGGTAGATCGAGGCGCACATCACGAATCCGCTCATGCCTCCGTCGCTTGGGCCGATCACTGCTTGCATGTAGCCAGATGAGAGAGTAAAGCCTAGGAGATTTCCTGTTGGATCTGGAGCACCTGGCGTAGCTGTTAAGGTTTTCGCCCACGCCGAGTTTGAGAACAACTGCGACTGCTGCAACAAATTTCCGTTCGGATCTAGGAAGCGAAACGGAAGCCACCTGCCGCGAACAGACTGAAAGAACGCGTACAAGGTGTTCACCTCAACGTCCGTGATTGATGAGAAGTTCACGCCGAACTTGCCAAGTGGTCCACTGGGATACCCTGATAGGCCCGCGGACCTTAATGGAAAACTCCAAACCATTCCGGTTTCGACCGGCACATCGATGTTCTCAAAGGCAGACTCCGTCGCATACGGACTCTGGGTCAGGATCAAGTTCGCGTTGATTTGCGGAAAATAGAGCATGAAATTCTATTGTACCACGCTTTCCTCTACCCGAACCAGATTCTTAGTTCGGTCGAAGCTGACTGATCTTCAACTTGCAGCTGTACTTCTCAGCATTGTCGCACTCCGCGGTGAACGTCTCATCGTCAAAGTGAAGCCATGAGTAAGTCTCCCCCGCAATGGTCATGCTGAACGTGTTCAAGAGGCTGTCATCGACGTAGTTTCCTTTTAAGCTCAAAAAGAAATTGCGCAGCAGCGACAGGTCGTATCCGTTGAGTCCACGGTACTCCAGCACGCACCCAAAGAGGGAAGTTCTGACAGTCCACCGCTGCTCAGACGAGTTCAGGAACTGGATCACTCGCGTCAGGTACGAGTTCACGAGGCTCGCAGGATATTGAGCAATGGCCCCGCTACCCAGCGTCCCATGCACCACCACACTACCGCTCGACAATGTAGGAAAAGTGTTCGCCACAAGATCACCCCACGCCAAAAACCGCACTCTGCAAGCTCGCTGCCAGACTCCCGCCCATGCGCAGCTGCTGCTGTATCGCCGCGGCAATGTCTGGCGCGCGGTCGATCACGCTCTTGGAGTCCAGAGCGCTGATATTCACGTTCATCGTCCCATAGTTCGTCGGCACAGCATTTCCAGGCAAATCGTTGTAGAGCACCTGACCGGGCACGCCAGCATAGTCGTACTGCTGACTTCCCCCAAGACTGTCTGCCGACGGAAACATCCCGGAGGGAAGTCCTGGAACCTGGGTCACGTCGGGCCTGTTGCTCCCAAGCAAGTACGCTCCAGGCTGTGACCAAAACGATGGGTTCGGGTTTATCTGCTCCATGTACGGCTGCGTGACCTTCAGGGCAGTCGACGCGATTCCAGTGTCTGTCGCGCCACCTCCCTTGCCCTCCGAGACCATGTTACCGGCCAGGGAGGACGTCATGGCGATCTGCGCCGGAGCCATGTACTGCAGCATCCCTAAGTAGTTCGCGATCTGATTAGAGCGCTTTTGCTTTGGATCCATGAACATGGACCCAAGCATTTCCGCCACTAGCGACGCAACCTCCATTCCAGCCTGCACGCCAGGAGCGATCGGTCCAAGTTCCGAGGCGAAAAGCTGAGCGGCACCAGCCCCAGCCTGAGCCATTCCTCCAGCAGCAAATAGGTCTCCGCGCGCGCCCTTGCCCATCATCGTTGCTGCTTGATAGGCACCAGTGCCAATCATGGCAGCACCCTGAACGTCGCTCATCGCGGTTTGCCAAGCTGTAGCAACAGGACCAGGGGCCGCAATCGAAGCTCCCTGAGGAGTAGCTACCCCCAAGTCTTCCATGGTCTTGAGATCTACGGTTGGAACTTTCCCACCGCCCAGGGTCTTCAAGGCTGGGATCAGCTTCATGATCCCCGGCACAGTCTTGATCATGTTCAAGAGTCCCGAGGTATGCGTCGCCCGAGCCGCTCCTGCCAGTCCAGGAGTGCTGAGCACCTGCTGGAGCCTCTGCGCCGCCACGGCCGCGTCTGCAGGGGCGTTGACGCCCCCACCAGACATAGACGCTCCGCCAGATCCGGCAAACGATCCGTCATATGGATGAATGTAGGGGGGAACCTCCGGTGCAGACGCTCCGCCAGATCCGGCAAACGACCCATCATATGGACGAATGTAGGGGGGAACCCCCTCAGTGTCGTAGCTTATACCCGAAGTAACCTGCTCGCCTCCTGGCGCAGCTGCTCCGCCGCCAAGCCCCATTGGCACTGGAGTGTAGCTAAAAGCGCCGCCTCCGCCTCCCCAGGATGCGGGAACTCCGCCGGACCTCAATGTGTAGCCGCTGCCTCCAGCAGATGGCGAGAACCCAGGTGCTGGGGTATAGGCGATGCCCAGGTGCTGCATGATGCTCATCGCGACTTCCGACAGCTTGTCCAAGGCCGTGGTGTTGTCCCTGGTCGCGGCACTGTTTAGGTTGGTCACCGTGGCCAGCTGCTCTTGGACCTCCTTTTCAGAAGCCACTGGAGTGCCCAGCATCGTCCCACTGAGCAGCTCGCCAAGCTTCGTGGGCTTGCCCTCGCTGTTTACCAGCATCTTGTTGGGAAGGTGCATCAGGGGTGAGGTGCCGATCAAGGACCGCAAAGCGTTGCCAGCCATGGTCGCACCCGTGCCCTTGATCTTGCCCATGAGCATGTTGCGCAGCCCGCGGGCATGGTCCGTGACTGCCGTCATGAAGAATTCAGACCCAAAGGACTTGACGTCATCGGCCTGCTTCCTGCGCGCGGCTAGCATCTCCTGAAGCTTGCCGGACTCCTCATCCAACCTCTCCTGA
>Ga0224535_1000269_pt1 | contig 15541 bp, 14 predicted proteins | sample 714E13034metaG_FD_179898 | JGI IMG/M metagenome (GOLD analysis project Ga0224535, IMG submission 179898) | Peat soil microbial communities from Stordalen Mire, Sweden - 717 E1 30-34 | ecosystem: Environmental > Terrestrial > Soil > Wetlands > Peat | place: Sweden: Norrbotten County, Stordalen... | reverse complement strand
ATTGCCAAGGGAGGCAGTATGAGCGGTGCTGAAGGGGAGCAAATGGTTGTCGGGATGCTTGCTCTTACGGCAACTATGACAATGGGGCCGATTGCTGGTGCGGCTGTAGCTGCTGCTGCTGAAGTAGCAACACTTATATTTGACGCGTTGCAAGGTCCACCACCCCCACCACCTACAGAGTGGAATTACAGAGGTTTTCTGCGCTCCGGCCTCATTCAAGGATCTGGTGTCGCTGTTGATCCAGTGCCGTATGGTCCCAAGGATTCAAGTTGGATGCACTTCACCAACGCGCGTCAAGTTATCGACGCCGTTGTACACGGTACTGGAACGCCAGGTGGCGTCCCTATAGATGGTAATTTTGCATTTGGCACTGCTGCACTCTGGGCTGTGTGCTTAGAACTTTGTGGGGCGTGGCCCGTGTTGCATGCAAGCATACAACGACAAAAATCAGCGGGCGGCGCTATAGATACGTCTCCAATAAATCTCGGACTGTGGAATTACGAGGACGCGGAAGCGCTGTACGCGTCATCTTCAATAAATACCTTTGAGAGTGGCAGTAACATCTTAGGAGGATATAATTCTCCTAATGGGAATGACTTTAGAGGGATGTACTTATGCTATGACTCCCTCTATGGACTTCAAGAAACTTTTTTCGAAAGCTTATTTTATACTGGAGGCGTTGATCCAGAACCCGCTTTAGTCAAGGCAGAAATGGCAGGAGATGCAGGTACACGAGCCGCTGTTGTCCAATATTACACTCCAGCACATTTGGAGGCAGTTGATCCTGACTTTTCAGTTCTATTTGCAGCTACTCTAGCCCGTGACATTGAGCAATGGGCTAATGGGCATAGTTACATTGACCCCTACCAACTGCTATTGGCGTGCGTAGCTGCATGGAACGCGACGCATGGATCTGATCGCGCTGTAACTTATGACCCGTATGATTACTATGCTAGTGGTAAACAGTTTACGTATTCGGGTGCGCACAATGGTCTATTTTCCTCCTATTACGATTTCCAACCGGGGGATGTGAAGGATTCAGTATCAGATGTGTTCTTTTGGAGGAACCCCATTTACACAATCCTGCGTGGATGGCAATTTGACGTTGCTAACCTCGCGGCGGCTCAACTTGAGTGGCACCCGCCAATTGTACTAAACGTTGGCGCGCCTATGAACTCGAATATCAAAGGTTCAACTGGAGTAGGTGGCGCGCTTTGGCAATATGTAGATAATCTGCCACTTGGAGTCAAAATTGCGCTTGGTATTGCATCCGTTCCCGTTGTCGCGGTCGCAGGCGGAACCGGCTATGCCCTCGTTACACGGCAACCGGTCAAGCGTGTTCTTGGCGGAATGTGGAAGAGCACCAAGAAACCCTTCGTCAGCGCTGGACACACGATCGGGAGTGGCGCCAAGCGCCTCGTCGGGCGGTGACTTAGATGTTGCAGAACTCGCCTTAGACGGCTAAGCTCCCCTTGTCGGCCAGAAGTGCGCACGACAAAGGAGCGCTGTCTTGAGCAAGTTCGACTATGACATTGTTATCTATGACAATATCGGGTCTCCAATCGATCCTAAATGGGCTGCTGAGCAGCCGGTAGGGGGCACGGAATACGGCATGACCCAATTGGCCGTTGGGATGAGCCGTAGGGGCTATCGCGTCTTGACAGTAAGTAACTTGCCGGAAGCTTGGGGTTACAGCACCACTGATGGTCCTCATTGTATCAGTGTCAAGAAAGCGCCAATTGTTACCTCGAACTGGGTCGCGCTGACGTGCAAAGTGATCGTGTGCAGTCGCTTTTCCACGCCTTGGCTTACGACACCGCAGATCAAGTCGGAAAAGACTGTCATCGCAGCTATGGATGTCTACTGCGATTATTACGCAAAAACCGAAGAAATGATCGCCGCTTCCCAAGCGGAGCCTATCGTTGTGCTCGTGTCACAGTGGCAAGCCGCCCTTTTTCCTAGCTGCTGGAAGAAAATTATCATTCCGGCAATGATTGACGATGAAGTCTACTCACTTACGAGTGTGCCGAAGAACCCTAAGGCGTTCGTCTACGCATCATCAAGTATCAAGGGTCTGCACGCAACGCTCGAAGTCTGGGCAACGATCAAAGGCAAGCTTCGCGGTACCCCCTATGAGGACATCGTACTTCACGTGACCGGTCCAGGGTACGGGGACGTGGATCCCGATCTTGTAAGGGCAGCAGGCGCTGAGTGGGTAGGGCACAAGTCAACCGGCGACATGCAGCACTTCATTGCCGAGCACGCGGGTCTGTTCTTCGTGAACACCTTCCCAGAGTGCTTTTGCGCGGTAGCGGCGGTTGCCGAGGCAGCGGGGTGCCGAACGCACATCCTTTGCAAGCACGAGGACAATGGACTTGGCGCTTTGCCTCAAACGATCAATTCTCCGCTTCTTACTAATGACGAAGAGCTTTTTATTCAGACGTTCATTAGAGAACTCTACAATCCGACTGTAGAGTCGTGCCCACCAAAGGACTTTCGGCGCAGTGCTGTTCTCAACGCATGGGAGCATGCACTTTTCGGAACGGTGAGCTCCACCGAGGAAATTGCAGATCGCCGCGGTCGACTTCTCGCCCGTGAGCAATTTGGAGAGGCTCCAACTGTCCCCGATCGCGTCACGCTCCCGCCAGCGAAATGCTTGACCATTGGGCTCATCATGATTGCGAAGGACGAAGCGCACGTTCTCCCTCGCTCGCTTGGAAGCGTCAAGCACCTTTTTGACTACTACACAATCATCCTTGACGCGGATAATACGGATAACTCCGAAGAGGTTATCAAGCAGGTGCTAGGTGATATACCAGGGCAAGTGCTCAAAGAACCCTATATGAACGTCTCTTATGCTCGCAATCGCGCGATCTTCCATGCGGAGAAGCACACTGACTACCTTTTCGCACTTGACGCTGATGATGTCGTTGAAGGTTTTATTGACAAGTCGGAACTTGGCGCGGACTCATATGACATTCGGATCATTGACGGCTCAGCACTTACCTCTGGGGGTGCGGTTCCAGTCAACATGGCCGATCGAGGTTGCTGCGTTTACATGCGCCCGGTCATGATCCGAAGTGGTCGAGGCTTTCGCTACGTTGGGGTGGATCACGAGTACCTTACTTCCGACGTTCCAAACACCACTCGAGGGCTTATCCAGGGTGCGGTCATGCGCCGCTATACCGATGGCCGTTCGTGGGTTACCCCCGAGATTGAGGACCTTCGCGCGCGCACCAACGCAGGCAAAGTTACCCCTGAGGAGTTTGCAGTCATTTACGCGCGTCTTACCGATGAAGCTTGCAGGCAGAAATACTACAAGCGCGCAAAGCTTCTCGAGCGCGAACTTGAGAAAAACCCTGCTGACAGCCGCTCGGCGTACTACTGCGCGCAAAACTACTTCGACGCTCGATGCAAGCACGAAGCAGCGCAGATGTACCTCAAACGCGCCTCGATGGGGGGATGGGACCAAGAAATCTTTATGGCCCTCATGCGCGCTGCGGACATCCTCGCGGACAGCGACAAGCTGAACATTGGGGCGATCAGTTGGGAGAAGCTCTACTTGCAAGCGTGCGAAGTGTGCCCCTTTCGGGCTACTGAAGCGCTCTGGCATCTCGCTTGGCAGCATTTTCAGCAGAAGAACTACGTGAAGGCTTACATCTATGCCAAAGCGACGTTTGGCACCAACGTCCCTGAATCCAATATGCCAGTGCTTCTCATCGATGAGCAAGTCTACGCTTGGAAAGCACCCCTCCTCTACGGTTGGAGTGCTTTCAACGCTGGGTTCAAGAAAGAGGCAAAGGCTATGCTTGAGCTCATACTCCCCAATCTTCCCGCTCATGAAGAGACACAAGTTAGAGAGTTATTGGAGCAGTGCAAATGAAGCCGATCGTGTTCATAGCGATTTCCATGTATGACCAAATTTGGCCTGAAGTAGTCGATTGCGTTACGCACTCGGCGACAAGGACGATTTACGGTCCCGGCACTCGAATTCGAACATCTTCTATTGACCTTGGACGATCGGATCTCACCGGGCGCTTTCTTGAGTGGCGAGGGCCCGAGGGGGAACAGGCCACCCACATGATGTGTGTTGACACGGACACTTGGTGGCAGGGGGATCTCATCACACGTCTTGTCAAGGCAGATCGAGACATCGTATGTGCCGCATATCGCGCCAGGGTTTATCCATTTGGCTTTTTTATGATTTATCCACCAAACACTCTCAGTTTGAGCGGTTGCCAAACTCAAGCTCTTTCATGTACCGATGCAAGTCATCCCAAATACTGTGGATGTATGACTTTGGTTGAGCTCCACCATACTGGAATTGGAGCAACACTGATACGGCGCAACGTCATTGAAAAGATGTGCGAGGATTATAGGAGTGAGCTTCAGTATACATCCGTTGAACTATCAGACGCCGCTACGCGTAAAACTGATGATTGGTATACTGTACCACATAACGTGAAAGCTTCTCGTGTGCACTTATTCCAGAAATGCCTCATGCCTCTTGAGAATGAGATACGTGCATTCGGCGAGGATTACAGCTTCCAATGGCGAGCGCGTAAGAGCGGGTTCAAGCTTGAATGTCTTGCGGACGTTACGACCTACCACGCAGGCATTCAAGGAAACTTGAAACGAGAGATAATGGATACTGGAGCAATGTAGGGGTTAGAACATGAAGCTAGTATCTACAACGATCGCGGGTCCTGGGACAGCACAAGACTTGAGAAAAGCTCTCGCCTCTATAGCTCCAATTGTAGATGAGTGCATTGTCATTTGGACAGGATCGAACCCGTCCGAACGGGTAGAGATCGAAGCAGCGCTTAGTGCAGCCGACAGCAAAGGCCGCATTGTTGACTGGGCTTGGCGCGCTGACTTCGGCGCCGCGCGGCAAGAGGCATTAGATGAAGCAGCAGCTTCTGAGGCGGATTGGTGCCTTTGGCTTGATTCGGACGAGTGGCTTGTCCTAAATGGCGAGGACATCCGCGCAGTGTTAGAGCGAACGTGCACTACCACCACTGCTGTGGACATGTACGATGCTGCTGGCACATATAAGCAGCCGCGTGCAATTCGCTTTCCTTGCACCGCACGCTGGGTTGGGCGCACGCATGAGTACCTTGCTGTATACGGCCCAACATTTGAGCGCGTGCGATTCCACGAGCGGCCTAAAACGTCCGAAGAGATCAACAGAAAGCGCACACGCGATGCTGCACTGCTAGAAGTTGAAACAGCACATGCTCCTGACGCTGGGCGCTGGTGGTACTATCTCGGCGATGCCTACGAAGGCCTTGATAGAAATGACGACGCCATTTCGGCTTTTAGCAAGTGCGCAGAGCTCCCGGGTTGGGATGAGGAACGCGCGTGGGCGTGCTACCGCTCGGCGTGTATCCTTGCCTTCAAACAGTCCAAATTCATAGAAGCGATTGAGCAGTGCGCTCGAGGCATAGCGCGCCACCCTGGGATCCCCGAACTTCTTTGGGTCGCAGCAGTTGCGGCGCAGCGCTTAGGAAACCATGCGCACGCAGTCTGGTTTGCCGAATTGGCAAAGGTGCACGGGGAGAGCTCCAAGAGCCCATGGAATGCACTGAATAGTCGACGGTTGTTCCGGCACCCCTCCGGCTTGCGGGAGGGTCCCGCGAGCGTTGAAATATACTCTTTGCACATGCTTGGAGCGTACGGCAAAGCCGATGCGGCTAGGCAAGAAGTGGACAAGTGGGTACAGCCGCGTTCGAGCACGCGTAACTCCGCCCTCCCTCGCATTTGCGTAACGAGCACAGGCTTTCACGTGGAGACGTATGTAGCACGTTGTATTCGCAGTGTTCAAGAACAAGTAGGCGTTGAGTGGTGCCATGTTTATATGGCAGTTGACGCACTAACTGCTAAAGCTGCTACAGAAGCAGCCGGCAAAAGTGATAGTGAGGGGGACACTTTCGTTTTTGATTATGGTGATGAAATCCCTCGGCCGTGCCTCGAAAATCTTGTTCCGTTCTGGCGAACCTTGAACGATGACGAGATTATTGTTTGGCTGGATGGAGACGATTGGCTTGTGCATCCGAATGCTCTCAAACGAGTTGCCGAAGAGCACGCTAAGGGCGCTTGGGTAACCTATGGATCTTTTATTTGGAGCAATGGGGCTATAGGATTTGCAGGGCAAGTAGGTTCTAACCCACGAGATGAGCCGTGGCTAGCTACACATCTACGCAGCTTTCGCGCAGGTCTGGTCAAGAAAATTCGAGATGACGATTTGAAGGAAACTAACGGTCAATATGCAGGTCTAGTTACAGATCAAAGAGTCATGTTGGCTGTCTTGGAAATGGCTGCAGAGCGGGCTGTACTAATTCCAGAGATACTATGTGCGTATAATCTGAGTACGTCTTGGGCAGCAAAGGCTACGCCCGATCAAGTCGCACTTGAGCACGCAGAAGTCACGCGAATACGCTCTTTTGAACGATATGCGCGCTTAGAGCAGCTTTGACCTTGTCAAGCGGAACGTGTAAACTTGCGGCATGCCTCTCCCCATGCCCGACCCCCCACGTGTCGCGCAACCCTACCCGGCAGGTGTCGCGGGGGTGAAGCTCTCGATCGGTGAGATGGCGCGCCAAATGCGCGCCGCTCGCATTGGACCGGATAGCGATCGACTGCGCGGGCTCGCCGGCAAAGCGCTCATTGACGCCGGCAGGCCCCAAGACGTTCGCGGGCAGCTTCAAGTGCTCCTGGACACCGTGCGAAACCGCACCGTTTACATGCCCGACCCTGTTGCGGCTGAGTACGTCGTCGCGGCGGCGGGAACCTTGTGCGTACGACCCGGCCTTTGCGTTCCCGCTGGGGACTGCGACGACCTCACGGTGGCTCTTGGGGCTCTTTGTCTGGTTTCCGGTATCCCAGTTCGCATCATCAAGCAGACGTTCGGCGCGGGTGACCAAGAGCATGTTCTTCTTGAAGCTCAAGACGAGAATGGAAATTGGATCTCGGCGGATCCATCGAGCACTTGGCCTGTCGGCACGCGCGCGAACGCGTCTTCAGAAGTTAGGATCGATCCAATGGATGACGCGCAAGTGGGCATGCTCGAGAACATGGAGAATAACTTCGTGGGCGTCGGTGGTTTGCCACGCAGCCATTTTTTGGCAACGCGTCAAGGGCTTGGTGGAGTAGGCATGGGCGCGCTTCGCCAAGGAGTGGGAGACGCGCCCGTTGCGGCGACAGGCAGCGGTTGGTTCGGGTACACGTTCGTCACTCCCGATGTCGTGCAGCAGGTGAAGGATCGTCTGAACGCCAACGTCATCGCTCTTGATACGTCGTATGCCGCGTGCGCTGGCGCGTCCGCCGCTGACAAGGCTGGATGGCAGGCGTTCTCTGACGTGTGGCACAACTACTACGCCAACCCCCCAGGATGGTTCGCGAAGTGGTGGGGCCTTCCCAGTCAAATGGCGGTTGTGGAGAGTTACGAAACCGACATTCAAAGCTGGCAGCAGAAAGCTACGAACACAAGCTGTTATTCGGGCATTGTTCTTTCTAGCGATGCGGCTTCGAATGAAGGAGCGACCAATACAGCTAACGTTATTCGTTCCATCGCGGTATCTATTGCAATTGTAGGTGGCACCTATGCCGTCTATAAAGGGGTGCAATACGTCGCTGCGATTACCCCTAAAAAGGAAGCGAATGCTAGTCGCTAAGTGCTATCAAATCACTCTTGTACTTGAGGGTGGTAAGCGCGTGCACCCAAAGGGCGCGGCGCTCCATGATGGCACGGGGCATATTTGGCCCAAAAATAGCGTTCTCATTGCACCCTTCAAAGCGGAAGGCCGAGCGCTCCCATCCCCCGACAAGGAAGCCCAACGGTGGAGCAAAACGCCTGAAAATGTGCGGGCGGGCAGCGTGGATCTTCCCCCAAAGCCGCTTGGGAGTTGGACGCTAAGAGGGTGCGTCGAGCGAATCGATTACACGCGCTATGGCGAGCACGCGGACAAGTACACGCACAAGTTTGACGGGCATGGGGAGAAGAACGGGGACGGGCCTTTCGCGGCTGCACTTCTCTTTGAGGAGGGTACGCCCCATCCCATCCTTTACTCGCTTCGCAGCATTTACAGGCTCGAGCTCCCCAAAGGAGCCGTGTTCAATTGGCGCGGCTTCGTCTGGCCTTAGAGCTACAAGCCAGTTAGCTTGCAGTCTCCGGTGACCCGGGTGAGGTTTGACCTGGGGAGTCTAGGGGGGTAGAGTTTGCGTACCGCCTGTGCCGGTACCTTACTCGGAAGCCTTGAAAAGGGCTCAAAACACTGAGGAACCTGCCCTCTCGCAAAGTCGTGAAGGGGCAGGTAGACGTGTACCCAGTGGGTCAGATTTGACAACACACCATAAACGGGTGTCTACTCAGTCCCAGACGCTTCGGGAGACCAAGAGCATGCTCACTAAAGCCGAACGCCGCAAGATCGCTTTGAAGAACCTTGCAAAGGCGCGCAAGGCCCGCAAGGCCCGCAAGCGCAATCCAGTTCGAGGTAGGCGCCGGGGAATGCGCGATGAGTTCGCGCCCGATTACTACGACTATAGCGCTGATGAAGCGGAGCGCCGTGCAGCTATTGACGCAAAAGCTGCAAAGAAAGCTGCTGCCAAAGCAAAGCGCGAAGAGAAGAAAGCTGCTGCCGAAGCGAAGCGCGCAGAGAAGGAAGTACGTGTCAAAGCCGCTGCTGCGAATGACACAGCCAAGCCGAAGAAAGCCAAGAAGGCGGCGAAGAAATCGGCCAAGAAATCGACCAAGAGGAGTAAGCCAGTGGCCAAGCCGAAGAAAGCATCAAAAAGCGCGAAGAAGAGTGGCTCGAAGAAGGGCAAGCTCACCAAAGCCGAAAGAGCCGCAATCTCCCGCCGCAATTTGAAGAAAGCTCGCGCCGCTCGCAAGGCGGGCAAGGTCGCAGCACCGAAGAAGAGCAAGAAGGCTTCCAAGAAAGCGAAGAAGAGCGGAACGCGCAAGGCGGAAAAGAGCGTTTCGACGCTCAGCAAGCGCCAGCGCGCCGCTCGTAAGGCCGCTCGCGCTCGCAAGCGTCGCCCGGCTACCGCGCGACTCACACGGAAGAACCGCGGGATCACAGTCAATGTGAATTTGAAGCCGACGAAGGCTCAGCGCCGCGCGCTCACGAGTAGAGGCAGCAGCAAGCGCCGAAAGAGTAACCCGATCACCGGCGGTGGTGAATGGTTTACGGGTCTGTCTGGATTCGTCCTCGGTGGCGTGTCGGTCGGCCTTTTCGATCGAATGGCTGCCACTCACCCGCTTGTCGCAGGTCAGTCCGGTACAACCGGTGCCTGGAATGACGCTCCGGCCGCGGGGCAGCTTTACAACGCTGAAGCTGTCCAAGCTCCGATTTGGAGCTCGGTCACTCGCCTTCTCGTTGCTGCTGTTGCCATCGCTACCCCGTTTGGCATCGCGGCAGCAGTAAAGGGCCCCAGAGCCAAGACTTTCTTCCAACTCTACGGCTTCGGCTCCCTCGCCGTCACCGCCGTCAAGGGCATCAACGATGTGATCGCGCTAGCTGCATCGCAGAGCTCTTTCGGAGCGCGCCTGTACGCGCCTGAAATCATGGCGCAGTCGGACACTGCCGCGCTCAAGGTCAACGGTTCACCGCTGCCCGTACTTTCGGCGCCAGTTCACACCACCATCCCCTCGAGCCCTCCGAGTCTAGCTGGTCTGCCTCGAATGCAGACTCCGCGCTTGGCATCTCACCCGCAAGCGTCTGCTGCCAACGTGGCTGTAACGGCGCTTCGTCAAACCCCCACTCCTGCATCTCCGCAAGGCGTTGCAGGTGCTCCTACGGACGCCGTTTATGCAGCGCCCACGTATCTCAACGAAGACTTCAATCGGTAACTCTCTAAGTAGGGCCACCGGCAAGCGCCGACCTTACAAGGATCAAAGGCAAGAACATGGGTTGCAATTTTCAGCAGATCGAGCTCCCCCGTGGGGAAATCTCTCGCAAGATGGGCATGGGCGTAAAGCTCAAGCCGGGCATGGGTGCAAATTCGGATGCCGCGCGGCGCTTCGTGTCGGGACTTAGGACCCAGCTGTCCTACCCGAACTACCACGTTCCGATAATCGAGCAGTGCCGGATCCACTACCCGGGCCCGCTCACTGACAGCGCGGTCAACGGATCGTTCGGTACGTTCATTGACCCCCTTTCTGCAAGTGCTACTTCGCCGCCCCCCGGCGCGTCGAGCGTCGAATCGACAATGGTCGACCCGGGCAAGGTGCAGCAGTACACGATCGTCATTGGTGTCGGCTTCATCTTCGAACCAGAGCCCCTTCAGTTCTCGCTCAAGGGTAATGCCGTTACTGCACCCGGCACGTCGATCAGCAAGCCGGTGTCTCCCGACGCCTTCAACTTGGATGATCAGAACCTCGGTTCCGGCGCCACGGCATACTCAAGCCTCGGCTTGCTTGGTACGCAGAACTTCTCGCCGGCTGTCCTCGAGTGGGGCACCTGGCAGAATTATGCCGCGTTCTACATGAGCGTTGCGTACAACCTCGAGTGGGTTGTTGCCCACAACATGAGCATCATCAACGACCCCTTGCGTTACACGATGCACATTCCGAGTCGCGCGCAGGAAGGTTCCTCGTCGAACTCCGAAGTGGTCGCCGCGCAATACATCCGCCGCATGAACGACTACTACCGTCAGTCCCTCGCGAGCCCTTACACCTTCCTCGGCATTGACCGCACGCGAGTCGGCTACACCGGCGCGACGGCTGGCGCCAATGTTGGTGCATTCCGCCCGACGTCGGCGTACCAGACTGTTGCCGCGAACTTTGGCGGATTGGGCTGCACAAGTCACCTGTCGCGCAACCCTGAGTTCCGCCGGCTCGTAACGCCGTACGTGCTCCGTCCGGGCGTTCCCATCGGTCTTCGCGCTCGTGTCATGAACACCGACGACCAGATCAATATGCAGAACCAGCTCAAAGCCTCCGCTGGTTACAACTCCGGTCTCATTCCCGCCGTCATCACCGATGACGTGAACATCTCCGCAGGCAGCTATAACACCGGTGCAGCTACCGGTACGCAAGCTGGCACCGCAGCGCAGTCGGGCGTCGAGCTCTCCCTTGACGCTTCACCGTCCGTTCTCACCAAAACTACCCCCTCGTCTCGTCAGCTATTCCGTGGTGGCCCCTTCAAGATTTCCGTCGCTCTTCGCGGTTGGGAAGTCGACGAGGACACCGCCAAGTCGCTCCAGGATCCTGACATCCAGGCGCTCATTCAGCAGTCCTGCGGTCTGAACGTCGCGGCGGCCGGCTAAGCGAGCCCCGCGCGCTCCCCCGCGCGCGCACTAGTGAAAGGCGGGCAACCCGGGCAACTAGGGTGCCCGCCTTTCGCGCATCTCGGACTTTAGGAGCCCTTCATGGAAATCAGCAGCCAACTCACGCAGCTCGTCAGCAATCCAGCGTCTCTCGCAAATATCTCCCCCCAGCTTGCGCTTGCCGTGGCGGAAGGGTGCCAGCTCGCTCCTATGGTGCTCTCCTGCAAGGGGACTATCACGAGCGTAGCTCAACCCCTCTTGAACGTGGTGCTCGAGAATGGCCAGGGTGCGACGCTCAGTCAGGCATCCCTCATTACGGGGATCACGTACCAGCTCGATCAACCGAACGCGAACGCAGGCAACTTTCTGAAACCGGTGTCCGATTACTACTTCGGAGAACAATCCGGGATCTCCGCAACGATGGACATCGTTGGCACCCCGCGGTTTGCCGTGTGTCAATTCCCCGAACCTCTTCGCATTGTGCGCGACATGGCCAACACGCGCGTGCAGTCCGGTTGGGTGCTCAATGGAACACAGAGCATCCGAATGAACTTCTACATCGATCAAACGTCTCTGCCGACCGTGCCAACGACAATCACGTTCGCATTTCTCATGCTGCAACCGGCAGGTACCGACCGATACATTTACTTGAGCTCTCTCGACGCTATTTCAGCACTTGTCAAATTGGGTGTTGATCTTCCTACCTACATCAAAAACCGCAAGGTTGACTAATGCCGCGAGCATGGGAAATAGCAGCTCTCGGTATTGATGAGGCTCTTCAAAGCCTCTCGTCCGACGCATACGGCGTAACTCCAGCCGTAGCTACGGGTTTGCGCGTGCCGCCCTTAGCAACAACCGACCCATCAAAGCGATATCTGTTTCAACTTGCTACGGTTGACGTTGACGTTGACAACATGATTCAGCTTGTTGGATGGCGACAGTTGGTCACAATTGGGATCAATCTCACGGGCTCATCCGGCGCCACAGTTCTTCCTATTGAAATGGAAGTGCAAACTCCGTTTTGGCGTTTCACGGATGGTAACGTGTCATTTCATCTCGTTGGTGAGCCGCACGCTGCTACAACCGGCAAAGTTACCGCTGCCAATTTTTCGACGGGACCCTGTAAAGGGTCCGCTCTCCTCTACAGCAGTGCATCATTCAGTGCTGGGAATGCCGACTTGAACGGCAATCCATTCTTCTATCCAGTAGGTATGACTGCTTACGCCCCGCCTACTGGTATTGTTCAAACGTGGGAAGACATCGTTGGACTGAGCAACGTGCATGATTTGAGGATGCCCTGGCGCGATTCCCCCACTTGGCACTCTTTGAATGTTACGGTTAGAGGGCCACGACGGCTGTCACTTTACGCGTCTGTAGCTCAGACAAACCCTGGAACGCGTCTCGCGATGACCTTCCCGACGGGCGAGCCTGACAATGAGACGACCCCCGAGGAGTATTTCGTCAAGCAGTATGCAGCAGCCGCAGGTGGTGGCACGGGCGTCCAATACTGGCGTGTTGGTGGAAGCCTGCTCATCGAGGACGTAACCGACCATGAAGGTAATTGACCTATGTCTCAATCAATTGTGCTTCAGCGAACTGGCCTCGGTGACATCACGAGTGTCGTGACATCAGCAACCGCGCTTTCGAGCTCCGCGAACGCCCTTGCTACGTACCTCAAGTCGTACGCGCCGAATTGCAGCTCTGTAAGTCAAGTGCAAGCGTTCCAACAGCAGTATAACTCCACGGTTGTCACCGCGGGGCTCGCGGGCGCGCTTCGAACTGACGGCTTGTACGACACCGCTACGCAGACGGCACTTCAGTCGGTACTCACCGTGTCCTCAGTTGGGACGACAGCACCCGCTGCTGCCACGTGCAGTTCCGCTTCGCAGTCACTTGCAGCGGCGGAGGGCGCGCTCGGGGGTGGAACTACGGGCAAGCTGGTTCTCGCGGGAATCGGCCTCGCGGTTGTCGGTGGGGTCGGCTACCTCATCTATCGTTCAGAGCACAAGGGGCGAAGGCGGAATCCCGTAAACAGCAGAGTAAGCCCTGGCTTCGATTACAAGACAGGAGAAAAGCTTACTACTAGATCAGACTATTCGACATTGCATAGAAACTACTACGCGGCCTTAGATCTAGGTAACCGTAAGAAAGCAATAGTCATTGCTCGGATCATAGATGCTAAGTCGCGAGGTCAGGTAGCTAGGAAAGGTCCGAGGACCGCATAATGAACCATCTCGTTCGACAGCGCATGGGTGTTGGTGCCGCACTTGGCTTTGGTGCCGATGCACCTGCAACCACGACAACTCAGTGGCCCGCGCTCGACGCCGCTGCTGCTACTCTCGGGGACTACTACGCTAGCAACAAGCCAACGTGCAGCTCCAACAGCCACGTGCAGGTGTTCCAAGAGCAGTACAACGCCTACGTCGTTGCCGCGGGTGGTACTGGCAAGGTTCGAACCGATGGGCTTTTTGACGCGGCCACGCAGCAAGCGCTCACCGCGAGCTTGAACACGTCGACGACGGGCAAGTACGCCACAGGGAGCTCGGATCCCAATCTCCCCTCCGTCCCCACAGCTCCGACGTGTGGGTCAGTGTCAGTAGCACTCGCGGAAGCAGAAGGGGCGCTTGGAGGCGGGACAACTGGCATGGTCGTCCTTGCCGGCTTGACTCTCCTCGCTGTGGGTGGAGTCACCTACGCGATTGTACGGCACAACAGGAAGGGCAGGCGCAAGTGAATCACCTCGGACAAATGCGACGCGGACTCGGTGGGTACACGTACCAGGGCGCCCCAATGAACATGGGTGTTGGTGCCGATGATGGCGGTGGGGGCGCGACAGACGATCCAAGCAACAGCACGCCAAACACGCTCGCGCCCGGAACTACCGATCCAACGATCACGCCTACGCCTGTGCCGGCTCCTGCGCCGGCTCCTGCACCTGCACCTGCGCTCGCGCCTTCGACTGCCATTACGGCACCGCAGTCCACGCCTCTTACGACTGAGCAGCTCGCGCTCATCGCTGTTGGCGTTGGCGCAGCGGGAGTTGGGATCTGGTACCTCGTGAAGCGCCACAAGAAAAGCGCGCGAAGGGGCTAGCCATTGAACTACATCGCTCGAATGCAGTCCGGGCACGCGTGCCCTTGCCGGCAACCTGTTCGCTCGATCGGCGCGCGTGTCTTTGGACTCGGCGATCCGCTAAGTGACGCGTCGGCGCAAGCTTCGGCGTCATCCCTTGTCACGGCGCTCCAAGCCGGGTGTGCTGCGTTCACGTCTGCCAATCCATCTGTCACCGCGTTTCAGCAGGACTTCAACGCCGCGGGCGGGTCGCCAACACTCGCGGTCGACGGGTTGTACGGACCTGCAACCCAAGCAGCACTTGCGAGTATTCTTGGAAGCGCGCCGGTAGCATGCGTTGCGGCAGCAGGCACGTCGAGCGGCGGTACAAGCTCGCTGGCAACAACTACGGCATCACAATCCCTGAGCACAGAACAAATGGTTCTCATTGGGGCAGGAGTGATGCTAGTGGGCGGTGCAATTTGGTACCTTGCAAAGCAGCACAAGGGCAAACGGTAATAGGTATGAACGAATCATGCATTAGAGAAGATTGTCCTCCTCTTGTCTCTCTTAGACGAGACGTGAAGGATCTATCTGATGCGTTCAGACTACTCGAAGAGCGTCAGGTGGGGTTTGAGATGCGCTTTGAAGAAAGAGCTTCAGCATTACGTGATGTGTCCAACGCCAATCTTCAAATGATGACGGAAGTTCGCCGTCGTTTGGATGACATGTTAGCACAAAACAAAGAGTTGAAGTTTATGGCAGAACGTGCCGAGCGCATTGCTAAATCTCGCGTCTCTCGTCATGACTTGGAAGATGCTAAAGACGAGATGGTTACGGCCAGCGGCCATAAAGCATTGCAACTCCAGCGCGATGATCTTGAAAAGCTCAATAACCAGCTTCGTGCAGAGCTCAACGCCATTATCGATGGCAATCGCAAAAAGGAAGAGTCAAGAGCCGCCGAGCGCAGAGCCGAGGTACGCCGCTGGCGCTGGACTGTAGTAGGCGCCGCTATCACATTCTTCATTACCGTTTCAAGCGGCATCGCCGTATCTGTTTACAACAATGCACACACGCCTCCCCCGGCGGTGCACGCAGGACCCTAAGAGGCAAGAAAATGCTCACACTCAATCAAATCACCCTCGATGACGTGTACGCCGCGATCTTGAATCTGCGCCGTCAGCCCTCCGCTGCCACCGTTCCTGGTGCGGCGTTCACAATC
>Ga0224535_1000268_pt1 | contig 15580 bp, 16 predicted proteins | sample 714E13034metaG_FD_179898 | JGI IMG/M metagenome (GOLD analysis project Ga0224535, IMG submission 179898) | Peat soil microbial communities from Stordalen Mire, Sweden - 717 E1 30-34 | ecosystem: Environmental > Terrestrial > Soil > Wetlands > Peat | place: Sweden: Norrbotten County, Stordalen... | reverse complement strand
AGATTGGCAAGACCTACTTCGGCACTAGGAACATCAACGTTAGCACGCGCGCCGGGGTGATCAAGGAGTTTTGGCCAAACCCATCTGGCGCGGTGCAGGTGACCGCGGATCAGCTGCAGTTCGCGCCGAGCGAGAGCAACCCCCTGAGCATGACCGATTTCGCGCTGGACGTGGCTGTCAGTGGTGAGGGCATGCACATCACATTCTGGCAGAGATAGCAAGATGCGAAAGACGTATGAGTACAAGGCCGTGGTGATCGAGGACAGGGGCTTTCTCAACGACCCGGAGTTTCTGGAGATGTTGAATCGAGAGGGCACCGACGGGTGGAAGCACAAGTCCGATCAGCCCATGGGGTCCAACAGGCAAGTGATACTGCTTGAGCGGGAGACGATGCATGACGGCTAAGTTGCTGCTGAAGATCGAGATCATCCCGCACGCGGATCAATGCTACCCAATGAGTGGAGACTGGACTATCGACTCCAATGGCTCGATCAGGGTGTTGGTCTCAGACACCGGTAGCGTTGAGACCGCGCTCTTGACTGGTGTGCATGAGGCGGTGGAGGCCATTCTATGTCGTGCGCATGGCGTCCTCGAGATGGACGTGTGCGCGTTTGACATAGCCCATGCACTCGAGCACGGGCTGGAGGACGCGGAGCCAGGGGCAGATCCCAAGGCGCCATACTTCAAGGAGCACGCCGTGGCGGACGTGGTGGAGAGGCTGCTAGCAGTTTCCATGGGCGTTCCATGGTGCGAGCATGATGCGAGGGAGGACGCCTTGTTCGTGGGCCAGGTCCCTGTGAGCGGCGACACAGTCGAGAGGCCTGTGGAAGATCCAACAATGTTTCAGAGGCGGTAGTGGCGAGGTGAAGCATGAAGTTTCTCATGGTGTCTGAAGACGGCATCGGCGCGCACGTTCTCAAGATGATCGAGAATGAGGGGAACGAGGTCTCTCTATACATCAAGCGTCCTGACTGCCGCGACATGTGGGATGGGCTCTTGCCCAAGGTGAAGAAGGTCAATCCGACGAAGGACACGGTGGTGATCTTCGATACCAGTGGATTCGGGAAGCTTGCGGACAAGCTCGCACGAGCCGGCATTCCCGTGGTGGGAGGCTCTGCCTTTGCCGATCGCCTCGAGGAAGATCGACAGTTCGGCTTGGACCTGATGGTGGAGGCCGGCATCAAGGTTCCGTTCTCGCAGGAGTTTGACAAGTTCGACGGCATCGAGGAGTTCTTGGCATCGCATGATGAGGGCAGGTTCGTGTTCAAGCCATCGGGAAAGAACTTGCCTAGCTTTTTGACTTACGTCTCGTGCGACAACGATGACTTGCTGGAGTACGTGGCATATGTCGAGAAGAACTATGGCAAGGATGTGGAGTCATTCGTGCTTCAAGAGTTCGTCGAGGGTGTGGCAGTGTCCACGGAGCTCTGGTGCGATGGCGAGAAGTTCATCAGGCCGGCCATCCACGACTTGGAGCTGAAGGCATTCATGGACGGGTGCTTGGGTCCTGCCACCGGCTGTGCAGGGAATCTCCTCTGGACGGAGAGCGGCAGTTGCCGCATATCCTCCAGTGGACTGGCCAGGGTCGAGAGTCAGGTGGTTGCGTCCGGACACGTCGGTCCCATGGACCTCAATGCGATCGTCAACGACGACGGCGTGTGGGGCTTGGAGTGGACTCCGCGCTTTGGCTACGACTCTACACCAGTTCAGATGTTCATGTTCAACAAGGAGGTGGGCAAGTTCTTTTCCGACATCGCGCGCAAGCAGCTCGACTACGACATGCCGTTGAAGGATGAGTTTGGAGCTGGCGTGAGATTCTCCATACCGCCATATCCCTTGGAACCCCCCGCTGTTGGAGATGCGCAGAAAGTTCGTCCGAATGGTGGCATCCCTATTAGGGGACTTACAGACAAGAACGCGGGGTCGTTCTTCTTTTATGAGGTGATGGAGGATGACGGCAAGTTGGTCCATTGTCCTGGCACCGGGATACTTGGAGTTGCCGTGGGCGTGTGCTGCAAGCCTTGGGAGGCGTGGGAGCTGGCATACGGCGCGCTGGGGGATTTGAAGGTGCCAGAGCTGCAGTATCGCACGGACTTGTCTGATAAGATTGGTTGCCTGTACCACAAGGTCGAGGCGCAGGACGGCGTGTCGATCGGGGCCATTCCAGAGATTGAGTTGGAGGAGACTCTGGGCGAGGAGGTGTCCGGGCAATGAGCAGTCGCGCGATAGTCGTGAATCCGATAATGACTTTTCCAACTCGTCAGAGCGAGTCGAAGGAGCCCCCGATCGATCCTGATGAAGGCGAGCAGCCGGTGAATTTGCTCGACCTCAAGCACCCTGAGTATGAGGCGCGATTCGAAACATGGCTCGACCTGTCACTGCTGTACGAGGGCGGTGCTGCACTCAAAGCTCGGTGTGAGCGCCTCTTGAAGAAGAGGCCCCGCGAGGATGAGGAAGTCTACGCGGCTCGCATGGACAGATCTACGTACCAGAATATCCTTGGCACTGGTCTTGGGTGGTATGGCGCGGCCCTATTCGAGACGATGCCCGAGATTTTCTTCAACGGCAAGAGTGGCAGTGAGGCGTACACGAAGTTCCTGCAAGATTGCGACGGCATTGGAACGACGTACGTGGACTTTTTTAAGAGAGTCTTTCAGGTGATGCTAACGTATGGCGCCGGGTGGGTGCTCACGGACTTGCAGGCGCTTGACTCAGGTGAGGCGCCACCTGCTTCACTTGAGGAGGAGAGGCAGCGCGGGTTGCTCGACCCGCACTTGGCCTGCTACTCTCCGCTCAACATCATCAACTGGCAGACGGACGAGATGGGAAAGTTGAAGTGGGCGGTCGTGAAGACTGAGGTGCAGCAGCAGGAGTTTTTGGAGAAGGCCGAGATCGTCACCACGTTCTATTACTACGACCGCGAAAATTTTCGAGTCTACGAGGATCGCCGCAGTCCTGAGGAGCAGACGCGCATCGCGACTGATGACAGTGGGAGGATGGCAAAGCTGATTCGCCAAGGCAGACACGCATTGGCGCACGTGAACCGCTTGCCTTTGCGTCGCGTGACGTTGAGCGAGGGGCTGTGGCTCGCGAATCGTGCGTACTTGCTCCTCGTGGATCACTTCAACCAGGACAACACGCTCGCGTGGATGCTGTTCATGTCGAACTTGGCAATGCCCGTGGTGATCGGCGACATAGATCCGAGCGGCATGACTTATAGTGAAATTGGTTTCTTGCACTTTCCTTCCGGCACGCTGTACCAGTGGTCTGAGCCAGAGGGGAAGAGCCTCGTTCACTCTGCGAAGCGCGTGGAGTCGCTTAGGGAAGAGTGCTTCCGCTCGATGAACTTGCAGGCTCAGGGACGCAGCATGCGGGCCACGCCGGCCATGCAGTCTGGTCGCAGCAAGATCTTGGAGATGGCGCCAGCTAAGCAAATACTCTCTGGCATGGGGGACGACGTTCGCGGTCACATGCAGGATGTGCTGACAGACGTGCGCGACGCGCGGCATGAGCCTGACGTCGAGCCAGACGTTCGAGGACTCACGTTCCAGGAGGACATGTCGACGGAGGAGGTGTTTGCGGTTTCCTCCTTCTTGAAATTAAGGATTCCCTCGCGCTTATTGGAGAAGTCCGTGATGAAGAAGGTCGCGAAGGCGTGGCTGATCGACGCGAACCGCGACGAGCTCGTCAAGGTGTACGAGGAGATCGACGCTGGACCGACCATTGAAGAGCGCGAGCGCAAGGACATGAAGGACCGCGTGAAGCTCGCGAAGGACAGCATGCAGGCATCCCTGGACGACAGGAGCAGCGGAAGTGCCATGCCTCCTGGGCGCGGCGGTGCTGGGCCATCCGTCAAGGATGGTTCTTCAGAAGGCAAGGGACAGGAGAAGTAGTCCCGTTGTGTAAGTTCATAGAAAAGGAGCAATAGCAGATGCCTACACCATACACGAGGCTGACTACGTCAGCTCTCACCTCTCTAGCGTCGACGACGCTGGGGGCCCTGTGTCCGTACCAGATCTTTCAAGTGGAAGAATTTCTCAACCGGGTCAATTGGGGCAACGCCAACAGCGTGGCCGGCGAGGGGTCCAATTCCGACGTCGGTGCACAGCCCACGATCACTCAGATCATCACGATGATCGGGACCAACAATCCGTAAGCAACCCTCCTGCAAACGTCGGCAAAATAACCATTTACAGGAGACGAGGAGCGGTGTATAATGAAGACTTGGAGTGAGGCCTTTCAACATGTCGATGCTAGGTAACAAGCCCGGTGGAGACGGCACCCCGCCTCCAGTCACGCTCGAGGGCGTGCTGGCCGAAGTGACGAAGCTCATAGATGCCAAGGTCGGGGCGAAGTTTGACGACTTCAAGAAGTCCGGGCTCGGTGATGCCATCAAGGCTCAGGTGGAGCCCGTGAACTCTCAACTGGCGACAATCAACGACGCTCTGGCGAAGTTGGTCGCTGGCCAGGGCGGATCGGGCGGTGCTGGTGAGGCTGCTGGCACAGGCACCGGCCGACAGCAGCTTCCTCCGGAAGCCAACGCGCGCTTCAAGGAGCTCACGGATCAGCTCAAGTCCTATGGCACTGAGATCTCAACCTTGAAGACGGCCAAGGAGCAGGCTGAGCGGCGCGCCGAAGAGACGGAGCGCTTCTCGACCATTCGAACCGCGCTCAACGGTCTGCCATTCGTCAACGATAAGGCGGCGGAGACCGCCTTCTCCATCGTTTCGCCGCACGTCCGTCGGCTCGATGACGGGTCCCTCGTTGCAGGGATCAATGGTGACAACTTTCCCGTGGATGCCTTCACGAAGGACTACTTGCAGAAGGATCATGGGTACCTGTTCAGGACGACCGGCGCGACCGGCTCCGGTGCTCCAGCGGCTGGCAGCGGCGTGCGCATGGGGGCCAAGGCCGACATTGGCTCCATCAAGGTCGGCATGAAGCAGGAAGATCGGCAAGCTGCCGTTGAGGCGATCGCGGCGGCGCTGCAGAGCAACGCGGCGTAGAAGAGATCAAGAGTTGGTGAGATTTTCGCACAGCCTGTTCGCCATAAGTACGTGCGCAGAGTGGCGGGTGGGTCGGTAGTTGCAATCAGCGCGGACTTAGTTCACTAAAAGGAGAAGAAAAGTATGGCCGCTATTACCTCGGCAAACGTGGCTTAATGGTCTAGGCCGTTGCCCGAGTAATTGGGCAAAGAAAATACCTCGTGAATTGCTGGAAAACCTAAACCTCTGAAGAGGCACGGCAATCAGCAGCCAAGCCCTGGTGACAGGGAAGGTTCAACGACTAGAGCGCAAGCTCGTAGGACCAAGCGGTCCGAAGCGCGAGGCTCCAGGAGAAATTCTGGATGATGATATAGTCTGAGCTGCTAACGAAAGTAGCAGAAGGTCGGGAATAGCGATCCCGGTCGCAACACTTCTGGAAGCCATCGTGAAGTTGGTCGCAGCCGACGCGCTGCCTGCGCTGGTCGGCAATCTTGTTATGGGCAACCTCGTCAATCGGTCCTATGAAGCCGATCTGGCCAATCAGGGGGACACGGTGAACATCCCAATCCCGCCCACTATGGCCGCCAACAACATCGCAGAAGGTGGCTCGGTGAGTACGCAAAGTCCCTCGCTCGGCAACGCGCAGGTCGTGATCAACACGCACGCGGAATCGTCGTTCCAGATTCCAGACGTGACGCGCGTCCTGGCACATCCTGACTTGCTCAACATGTACATGATGCCGGCGATCATCTCGCTCGCGGAGCGCATTGAGCAGGACCTGACACAGCTCTACTTGAACCTCACGGCCAACACGGCCGTCGGGACGTCGAACACGACCATCACGGAGTCGGTGATCGACAGCGCAGAAACGACCCTGTTCACGGCCAAGGTCCCAGATTCACTGCCCAAGTTCCTGATTCTCAGCGGCTCGACGTACTCGGACGCCCGTCAGATTCAGCGCTTCTCGGAAGACAAGGTGTCGCCGGAGTTCGCGGGCGTCATTCCGACCGGCATCGTCGGGCGCCTGAAGAACTTCTACGTCATGCGCAGCCAGTACGTTCAGAAGCCGAGCTCGACGACCTACAACTTGGCCTTCGCGCGCGACGCCTTCGCCCTGGTCATGCGCATGCTTCCCAAGCCGCTCCCGAACACTGGCGCGGTCGCGGAGTATGCTTCCCTTGGCAACTTCGGCATGCGCGTGGTGCTCAGCTACGCGCCCAATACCCTGGCGCAGCAGTTCACCGTGGACACCCTCTATGGCGTGACTGTGCTTCGCAACGTGTACGGCGTCGCGGTGCTGAGCTAGTTTCAGTGAAGACAGATCGAGGGGCTAGGCTGGCCTCTGTTTAATGGCCTGGCCCCAAGATTAGGAGAGTGAGATGGACCTCAAAGAGTATTTTAAGGACGCGCACGCTGAGGAAGCTAGGCTGGAGAAAGAGTATCCAGAGGGCGTCGTCCACGTGACGTCGCTCTTTCATCGTGAGAGGGGCTCGACGCCAGGCAGCACCTTGAGCGCCACGTGCCGCAATGCCGCGCGCGTCATCACAGACGGCACGCACAGGGTGTCGACTCAGGAAGAGATCGACGGCTTCTTGAAACACCAGCAGACTCAGTTGAGGAAGAATGCGGCGGCTGAGCAAGCCAACAAGAAGCAATACATCGTGGTGGTCAACCAGAAAGATGGCGAGTCTCCCGAGGCCGTCTTCGCCGGCGGGGCTGAGGCTGCTCCGGCGATTGGCCGTGGAAAACAAGTCAGCAACAAGTAGCGGTGGGGCTGCTTGGCGAGTCCAAGGCGCGCAGCTTAAATGAACGCAATCATCGACGCCCACTAAGTTTCGGCAATGCTTCAAGAACAAGGAGCTAACGGAAGACGACGCTCCTAGGAGAGATCCATGACTTTGACAGAAGTTCAATCGCGCGTCATCAAGACCGCGTCTTTCGTAGGCTCCAGCATCGACGTCTCAGGCATGACCGGTGACTGGACGCTCAAGCTGCAGGTCGAGGCCTTGTCGGACTCGACTGCCGGCAACGTCCCGACCGTTCGCTTCGGCTTCGAGGACGCCGTGCTCCCGGACTTTACCGGCGCTCTCATGGGCCCGACCATCGACTTCAAGGGGACGCTCGCTAAGTCGTACGACAAGGTGAAGTCCTTCAAGAAGCAGGACTTTCCCGGTCTGCGCATCGGCGTCGCGAGCGGCATCCTCCGGCTGAAGCTCCTGGAGCTCTCGGCGTATGCGAGTGGCGCTGTCATTCCGACGACCACGACCACGGGCACCTGCACCTATCGGGCTTGGGTCGAGTCCTAGGCGAAGGTTTTCACGAAGAGCGTGGCGGGGCTTGGCGGAGATTCCGCTGAGCCCCGCTTTAGCATTGTGCGTGAGTGGGGAGGTCTGCTTTGCTTTGGACGGACAGCATATTTCTTGCGCCGGGAGACTTGGCACGGATAGACTCTGAAGTGCAGACAGTCGCCACCTCGGAGAGTATCACGTTGACTGGAGACAACGGGATGCTGCGAGGTGCTGTTGAGGAGGCTGCAAATGAGATGATGAAGCTCGTCATCTCTTTTGGCGGCTACCTCAATGCTGGTGACTTGACGGCCAATCATCTCGCGGCTGTGCTCAACGTAGGCATTGGCAACTCAGTTCGACAGAAGGTTGGCCTACAGCAGATAGTGGTCTCTGGCGACGTGCCTGGACAGTGGAACTGGGTTAAGCAGTGGGTCGTGTACTGGGCGTTGAGAAATTTCTACCGTGATGCTTTTGCCAGAGTCGGCGGCGATCGCTACAAAGTGAAGATGGACTTCTACAGGGAGGAGATGCAGCGCCGCATCACCTCTAACCTGTACACGCTTGGCATTCCAGTGGTCATCAGGCCCTTGGTCAGGCCTGCGGCAAAGTTCGAGCGGAACACGGGCACTTGGGACTCGAGCAACGTGAACTTAGTCACGGGGTCGGGGATTGCCACGACGCCGTTCGACGTGGTGGTCACGTACTGTGACATGAGTCAGTCGAATTTCTACGCGAGTGCCGCCATGCCGAACAACTGCGAGTCTGAGCTGTCGGACGTCGTCACCGTGACGCCTGGCGGCGCGCAGGTCATTGAGGTCGACATCACCTCGCTGAATCCTCCCTCTGGAGCACAGCATCCTTCACAGATTCTTGTAGTCGTGGTGTCGCCACTGCGGGCGACCCACTGGAACGTGTACATCGGCAACCAAGGAGGCGTGCTGTATTTGCAGAATGCTGCACCGATACCCATCACGACGAAGACGTACACGTTGGCGAGTGATCCAGTGATGAGTGGCTACGAGTCATCCAATGGGCAGTATCCAGACAGGCGGTTGTCGATCGCGCCAATGAGGCAGCGTGCGTAGGCACTTTTTCACAGCTTAGGAACTGATGATCTCTCAAGAAAAAGTCGACGCCCACGTGAACAGAGTCGAGAGACTGACACTCAGCTTCGAGACTCAAGTCTCGCGTGAAGTTGACCGCGTGGCTGCAGACGTCTCTGAGTACGTTCTCAAGACGTTGAGCGTGCATCGAGGGGTCGTCGTGTGGTCTCCAGAGAATGCGCAAGGCGTGCTGGCGATTGAGGACGTCTTTCAAGAGTCCTTGGACGTGTCCGACTACTACCCCACGGTTCTTGCCTTTGTTGAGAGCTTCGCAGACCAAGTCAGCGACTTTGACTCCATGCACGAGGGCACACCACCGTCGTCGTGCGTCCTCACGTCAGGAGATCGGGGCGTGCTCTCGAGCCAGGCATCCGTGGCTGTCGCGATTCTCGAGGGCCACTCGACCCAGGGAGTCCTCAACGAGCTTCGTCAGCTCCTGGCACGGTCACTCGGCAGTGTCTTGAGACTGTCTGAGTTGGCCCAAGAGATCAATGCCATCGTTCGGAAGATGTCGCACGTTGGGCCGATTGGAAAAGACCAAGCAAACCTATGGCATCGTTTGTTATGTTCACTGGCGTATCGTAGAGTCGAGGAGCAGGGGACGAAGCTCGCCTACACTTATGCAGGTCCGAGGACCAACTCTACCAGGGGCTTTTGCTCCAGGCTCTTGTCCGGCAACTCTCTGACGCTTGGCGAGGTCGCCGCGCTCGACAACGGCCAAACTCAAGATGCTTTTCTAAATGGTGGTGGGTTCGGCTGCAGCCACTTTTGGTTTGGCGAAGCTTTGGAGGTAGGTCGTGCTAGCTAAAGTCTCGCAGCAGGTCCTGGACGCAGTCTACGCGCGCCTGTCGGCCGCCAACGGGTACAATGCTGGCCTGCTGACGCAAGCCCCCCTGTATGGCCTTCAAGCTTCGCTCATGTCACTGGACTTTTCCTCAAGCAGCCAGAACTTTTACTTTGATCAGATTGACTCGGAGATGCTCGAGAAGTCTGGCACCATCAGGTATCCGTTCGCCTCACTGTACATACTCGACTCTATTCAGACGAACGATCAAAAGTTCGTGCAATTCTCTGGCGCCATTCGCTGCATATTTGACGTGAACCTCTCCTGGGTTCCTGTCAGAGGGACCCAGAACAGGGAGATCTACTCCAGCTGCGTCGAGGACGTGGTGGTGGACGTCATCAACAGGGTCGACAATCAGAATTGGGGGAAGCCGCTCGTGTACAATGGGCAGATTCAGTGCAGGAGAGGACCGACAGTCTTTGGCGCGCAAAACTATAAGAAGAGAATCAGCTTTATCATGCTCTTTCAGCTTCATCAGTGACAGGTTCGGCAACAATGTTGTGTCCTTGTCGGTCTCTATGTTGTACAATTGAAATTGGATTGGAGTCCTTGCATGATTGCTTGCAGATACGTCGGTGGTGACTGCTCACAGATTGGAGACCGCGAGTTTGACGCGGTGGGGCAGCGAGCCGTCTTCAGCGAGCAGGGCTTTCGTGAGGCAGTTCTCGGAAATGCCCCGTTCATCGTGGAGGAGGACTTTAGCAAGGTTGACTTCACAGCTGATGAGCTCTCGATGCATGGGCAGTCGGGAGCCCGCATGGACCCGCCACAGTCGTTCAACGACAAATTGACCATGGCGCAGCAGATGTTTCGCGAGGTGCGGGCAAGGATGGAGAGCGAGGCCAGCAGCGTGCTGGCTGAAGCCTCCGACAACGTGGACGTTCGAGAGCCGGAGCCTGCAGTCAGTCTCTAGCTTAGAAGAATAGGAGAGTTGATAGGCAATGGCTAATTACTCATTTTCACGCCTTGAGCGTGCGTACTTGCAAAAGCAGCCTACTTTCGGCACGATCCCGAACGCCTCAGGGACGGCATCGGTCGGGAACTCCAACGCTTGCCGCTTCATTCGGATGGAGTTGCAGAATGAAGTTGCCCTCCTGGAACGTCAGGACAAGACCGGCACCCGATCTCAAGAGGGAATGGTCGGTGGACGCAAGGCTGGTCGATGGAGCATCGAGATGTCGCTCGCGGCCAACGGGACGTCTGGCACGGCGCCGGATTGCGACCCCATCCTCGTTGCCATGTTTGGGCAGACGGCGGCCGTAGGCGCTGGAACGTACGCCATCGCCAGCTCGACGGCGGCGCTGCCCATCGTCGTCACTTGCGCGGCGCACGGCATCACGTCTGGAACGTTCGAGGTCGTGACGATCGCCGGCCACACGGTCAACACGGCTGCCAATGGAACGTGGCTGGCCTACGCCGGCAGCACGACTGCGTTGACGCTCGTTGGGTCGGATGGTTCCGCGTCCACTATTGGAGGTGCGACTGGCACGGTCAGCAGGGTGAAGCTGACGTACACCTTCGTCGATGACATCACCCAGTTCACCCTGTGGTCTTTCCGCACAGCTGCAACTCTCGACCAACGCGTCGGCCACACGTGCGTGGTTGCGGAGGCGACGTTCAACCTCAATCAAGACGTCGCGACTTGGCAGGCGAACGGTGACTGCTTGTGGGTGCTGCGCAGCAAGGACTTTGCCACGGCTGACGTCTATCAGGCGGGTGGCTTGACGACATTCACCCCGGAGCCCACGACTCCGGTGACCAGCGGGAGCATCATTCCGGGATTCACCGGTCGGTTCGTGGCGGGGGCTAGCTCTACGACGGCTTCCGTGTACGCTACCGCGGCCGTCGCGTTCCCCACCATCAGGAACGCCACCATCAGGGTCCAGACGAACAACATGCTGGTGCGTGACACGTTCGGCAGCTACTACGCAACGCTCACCGAGGGCGACGTGCGGAACGTGACTCTCTCGTTCAACATCTATGACGATGACAGCGCGGCAGTAAACCTGCTGAAGACGTGGGGCGACAGCAAGGCGCCGGTCGACTTCGTCTTGAACCTTGGGACTGTGGCGGGGAATGTGTGGGTGCACTACATGAAGAATGTGTACCTGGCCTCGCATCAGCTCTCGGACGGTCAGCTTCGCTTTGATGCGAGCTATGCCGATAGTCGGGCCACTACCTCGAATCTCGGGGTCAAGGATGAATACTCGCTCATCATCGCGTAGGCTGATGAGTCGAGCTTGAGCGATTGAAGAGAGCGGGCCCCTTGGCAGGGGCCCGTGAATTTGTTTAGGGAGAAAACCGCACACAATGAAACATGCATACCATACGACTCGAAGCATTCCACTTGAGACCTTTCCTGGGGTGGAAGTGGTGCTCCGCAAGATGACTGAAGGTCGCAGGCTGGAACTTCGCAAGGCGATCGGTGAGCCAAACCGTAGGATTCGGGAGATTCTCCGTGAGCAGGCGGCCATCGAGCAGCAGCCTGAAGAGACTCGAGACATGTCGAAGTGGCTCGAGCTTCAGGACGAGTTCGACGGCATCATGCTGGAGAGCATCAACGTGGCCTGGGTTCGCTGGGGCGTAAAGCAGATCTCGGGTCTGGAGGTCGACGGCAAGTCGCTGGGCGTCGAAGATCTGATGGATTGGCCGTCGGAGATGTTCGGCGAGGTCCTCTCCCTAGTCAAGGGCGAGGCTGAGTTAAACGGGACAGAAAGAAAAAACTCCGAGTCGCGTACCACTGGTGGAGAACCGGCGCCAGTGAGTCCGAGTCCTTCGACTGCGGACAGTGCAAGAAGCGCGGATGGTGGCGCGAGCGAAACTGTCGTCTCCATTTCCCAAGCAGGATAGACCCGAACAGGGCAGTCTGCTGGGAAGCTACGTACAAAGACACGGGCGGTAAGCCGTTCGTGCTTTTCGACACTCAAACATCGGAGTGTCCTACCTCTCTCTTCGTGACCGAGTCCAGGGGGTCGCGAAATGCTCAGACGTCGCTTGAGCTCGTCGCCTACTGGTCAAGGGTGAGGATCCTCAAGGAAAGTCTCGGAGCTTCGCCTCACGGGGGCGACCTCAATAAATTTCCCGCTCGCATCGTGGACGCGTTCGTCATCCTCGCAGAAGAGCACAACCGCGTGGAGAGCATGCGGTATGCGCAGCAGCCTCGACCCCAGCAGCAAGCCCCCACGCAGCGGAGAACCAGGAGATAGCAGATGGCGCTAAACGATAGTTTTCTTAACTCTATTTCAGATGCTCTAGTGGGAAAGTCTGCTGTCCCTCTGGATACGTTGGTATCTAAGTTCGGCGAAATCGTGGCCGGCACTGAAAAGAATGCGAGGACTTTGCAAAATCTCTTGGGCGACATGCATCAAGCTTTTGCAAAGGTATTTAGCCACATCTCTGGTACCACAGTTACCAAAGACTGGGTAAAGGCACAGCTCAGCTCGTCTGCAGGACCTCGTCTTACTAGCAACCTTCCGACTCACACCATTGACCAATCATCTTTGCTTATTAAAGCCTTTGGCCGGATACTGGAGCCATTGACCAATGAGATCGCACAGTTTCGCAGGGAACTTATCAAGCAGAATGCCTCACCTTCTCTGAAGCAACGCGGCATAATCGACCCCAATAGGGGACGTGAGGAGGTTAGGCAGTACGCTGTAGACAGGGAAAATGACAGGATCGCCAGAGTCAGGGCTCAAAAGCAGCAGGCTAGGTTAGAGTTCCTGGAGCGCAAGGCCGAGGCGCGTGAGTCGCAGCAGGCTTATGAACGCCAAAAGATTTCTGGCACCACCTCCTTAGCCAGTGCCATTGCTGCTACTGGCCTAAGATCTTCAATTGAATCTGAGCAGGAGCCTCGTCTGGCAAGGCCCCGCAGGCTGCGCATGGACTCAGGGCAAAGGCTCCTAGAATCTCAGCCAGGACTGTCGCAAGCAAATAGAGATCTTCGTAGAGAAGCTTTCATCAGAAGGCAATCAAGGGCGCATGATGAGCGCGAGGAGATACAGGGAAAAATTGAGGAGGTGCTGAAGAGCAGCATTCCTGCACTTAGAAAAGGTCTCGTAGAGACTGCACGAAGCGGCAAGGTGCTGATCACTGACATCGAGGCTACTAACCTTCACACGGTAGAACTTACCGCTAGCCTGTACGAGTATGACAAGGAAACTGGAGAACTGGGCAGGGCTATCGACTCGTACACTGCAACTATGCGGTATGGCAGGATGCGACTTGGCACGGCGAAACGCCTTGACGAGGCTAGGATATCTGGTGCTGGCATAGTATCCAGAGGAGGAAAGCACTACCCGATGCCAAGCGATCTCAGGTGGCTTGGCAATAAGGGGTTAAACCTTGCAGAATTGAATGACTCGCCTGGAATCTCTCAAACCCGTCTCCGGTACATGGCCTCCAAGGCTGACCTCGCAGTGGCCCATTGGCCTGCAGCCGACCTACAGAGACTTCGCAAAGTAGTTCCTGGAATTGAGTCTGCAGTTCCCTGGGCAGATTCCTCCACCCAGATCCCCTGGAAACGTCCGCTTGGATTCCCTGCTGCGGGCTTGCAAAAATTATTGGGATTTCACGGGCTCTCTACTCCTGGAACCGCACATAGGTCGGAGGCTGATGTTGGCTCTGAAGCTGCTCTGCTTTCGTCTCGGCACCCACAGAGCGTGGGTGGTGGCCGGACCTACATGAAGATGATGCTTGGCAACATCATTGGGCCGAGCTCGGTAATGGAGCAATTCGTCTCTTTGCCGGTTGAGGATGCACGGAATAGGTTGGAGCACATAGATAGGAAACTTAAGTCTGGAAGAAGCCACTACGTCGAGACTCTGGATGCAGTTCTCCCAGAGGATGAGGGCAGAGTCACTGCCAAGGGCAAGCATGATCCGGCGCAGGAGTCCTTGCCGCCTACTATGGGCATGGGAGCCTTAGCATTGGACGCTGAGAAGAGGAGCCTTGAAGAGTTTCTTAGAAATGCTTTGATAGTCCCTGCACGTGAGATCGCGCAGGTGTATACTAAGCATGCTGAAATATTGGCTGCGCAAGCTGCTGAACCGACGCTTGGACTTGATCGTGGTTCTGGTAACAGGGAGATGGGTCCGGACATTGCTCTCGCTACCTTGCGTCGCGTAAATGATGAGATGGACATGCAGCGTCCAGTGTCGTCGAGATTTCGTCTAGGCATGATGCCTCTGTTGCCTGGAGTCATCAGTGGTAGGGAATCTCCCATTGAGGCGCAGCTCACTCAGTCTTATACTGTGAGGAAGGACGCTAGAGCGAAGCAGCTTTTGGACTTCGCTAATCAGGAAGCCATCCTACGCAGTCAAGACACTTCTTTACAAGTTGGCGCTGTCATCACTGATGCTAGCGGGAAGGTAGTTGGTGCCGGGGCAAATAGATTTCCTAGAGGAACTTCTTCTACAGAGATTGCTAGGTTAAACCTTAAGGAAAATCGGGGTGAGAAGTTAGGCATAGTGCGCCACGCCGAGCACGAGGCGCTCACAATGGCAGGGGCTGGTGCGAAGGGTGGTACCGCCTACGTCAATTTCATGCCGTGTGACGCCTGCATGGCGAAGTTGGCTAATGCTGGAGTGTCCAGGGTTGTACACGCACAATTGCCAGAGAAATATGCAGGCGTGGCAAAGAGCTGGCAAAAGTACTGGGATAAGGCTCAGGGTGTAGCTGATCAGGCTGGTATCAGTGTTATGTCTGTTGGTCCTGGTGGAGAGCTTCCTCCTTTCAAGACGGAGGAAATCGAGCGCTTCATAGCCATGAATCGCGGCAAGAGCAACATCTCCAACATACAGACTGCTATGCAAATGGCCAGGCAGCTTGGTCCGGGCCACGCAAAATTCTTGGACCTTGCTGATATAGCGGGCGCTGGTCAGCTTGCTGGACGCACCGCCAGGAACGCTGCCGCGGCGACCGCGTCGCGTGACGCCTACACCAAGTTGCTGGCCGCGCCCAGCGTCATTGGTAGTGAGCGAGCGTCTGCACAGCAGCCCATGAGCGAAGCCAAGCGGAAGGGCTTCGAGTACGAGGCAAAGAGGAGAGCTAGCCAGAGGGGCTTCATCACGGCCGACTTCCTCGACTTCTTGAATCCGTTTAGCAAGAAGGGCAAGGAACAGCAGCCACCCAGGGACTATCGTGCCGAGATGCGGTATGATGCAACCTACGAGAAGCTCAAGAAGCTCTCTGACGCGATAGGCGCGACGGAGAGCTCATTCAAGCACCTCAACGAGGTGATCGCGCCACAGAAGCTGGCCGACGTCGCAGCGCGTCGAGGACACGTGTCTGAGCTAGCTTCGCGCCGCGTCGAGGGCATAAACGAAGCTCAAAAGGCCACCGAGAGCGCGCTGGGCTTCA
>Ga0224535_1000267_pt1 | contig 15587 bp, 18 predicted proteins | sample 714E13034metaG_FD_179898 | JGI IMG/M metagenome (GOLD analysis project Ga0224535, IMG submission 179898) | Peat soil microbial communities from Stordalen Mire, Sweden - 717 E1 30-34 | ecosystem: Environmental > Terrestrial > Soil > Wetlands > Peat | place: Sweden: Norrbotten County, Stordalen... | reverse complement strand
GCTTTTGGAAACTGGGCATTTTTTTGCGCTTATTGGTCCCGGAATTATTACATCCAATGTGGATAATGATGCCGGCGGTATCACTACTTATTCACTCGCGGGTGCTCAATACGGATTGGGCCTGCTCTGGTTACTTATTCCTATTACCGTTGCATTAATTATCATTCAGGAGATGTGCGCCCGCATGGGTGTCGTTTCCGGAAAGGGACTTTCCGATTTAATTCGGGAGCGTTTCGGGGCGAAAATAACTTTTTACTTAATGATAGTTCTTCTCTTGGCTAATTTAGGTAATACATTTTCAGAATTTGCCGGAATTGCGGCCAGCATGGAAATTTTCGGCGTCAGTAAATATATTTCTGTTCCGTTTGGAGCTTTCCTTGTCTGGTGGATGGTGGTAAAGGGAAATTATAAATCGATAGAAAAAGTATTTCTAACTGCTTGTGTCTTTTATCTCTCCTACATAATTTCTGGATTTCTAGTGCACCCCGATTGGTCGGCAATTAAGACAGCCACATTCACACCGACCCTGAAATTTGATACCGGGATGCTTACTATGGCCATCGGTATAGTCGGAACGACCATTGCGCCCTGGATGCAATTTTACTTACAATCATCAATTGTGGATAAAGGTTTAAAAGCTGAAAGTTACAAGTATGCCCGGATGGATGTTATTTTTGGTTCGATAACCGTTAATGTGGTGGCCTTTTTTATTATAATGCTTTGCGCGGTTACATTGTTTCAACACGGGTTAAAAATTGACACGGCTAAGGATGCGGCTTTGGCTCTGGTTCCTATTGCCGGAGTATACTGTTCATGGTTATTTGCTTTTGGATTACTTAACGCTTCACTTTTTGCCGCATCCATTCTACCACTATCCACCGCTTACACAATTTGTGAGGCGTTCGGCTGGGAATCCAGTTTAAATACTAAATTTGTTGAAGCACCGCAGTTTTACGGTCTATATTCGTTGATGATTTTTTTAGGTGCGGGATTTATTCTTCTGCCCAATGTGCCCCTGATCGCGATAATGTATTATTCTCAGGTTATTAATGGAATCCTGCTGCCGTTTATCTTAATTTTTATGCTTCTTTTGATCAATGACAAACGAATCATGGGTAATTATGTCAATGGCCGGTTGATGAACATTATTTCCTGGGCAACAGTTGTTATACTGAATGTTTTGTCAGTGGCTATGGTTTTATCGGCATTCTTTTAATTAAATAACACCTTAGTGCAACAAATGACCCAGTCGCTGCCAACGGAGATTATGGTCTTCGTGGTTCCACGACCAGTAAATTATAAAAGCTTTTCCTTCCACATCTTTCAAATCGACAAATCCCCAGAAGCGGCTGTCATAGCTTTCATCGCGGTTATCACCCATGACGAAAATGGAATTCTTAGGAACGGTAACTGGACCAAAATTGTCGCGGGGCTGCATGGTAGCCGGATAAATTGTATTATCACTATAAATGCCGTAAGAATCAGAATATTCTTTGCCGTTGATGAATATCTTTTTGTTTTTAATTTCGATTGTATCACCGCCCACGCCGATAACTCGTTTGATAAAATCTTTAGACTGGTCTTTGGGGTAAATGAAAACTACGATATCACCCCTTTGCGGCTCGGAAACAGAGATAATGGTTTTTCTTAAAAAAGGTATTTTTACACCATAAAGGAACTTATTGACTAAAATATGATCGCCAACGAGCAGTGTTTGTACCATGGAACGGGAAGGTATTTTATATGCACAGATTATAAATGTCCGAATAAAAACGGCAATCAAAATCGCAATAATGATTGATTCAGTGTACTCTTTAACTTTTGATTTTTTCTTTTCTTTTGTTTTTGATTTATCATCTTTAGCCATATTAACTAGAAACCTCTAAGAATAAATATTGGACAGAGAAAAAGCGATCATAAAAAGGGCGATTAATCCTTTAACCATCTTTCCTCCGATCATAGCAAAAATAGCGCGGCTAGGCGTTCGGAAAGGAGCCTTTAATTTTGATTGGCGGATAAATTCTATTGTCAAAATTCCGGCAAGACCTCCCAAAAAAAATCCTCCCCATGTGCCCGGTCCCCCAAAAAACGGTGTAAAAAAAAATGCTCCCACAGTGGCTCCTATTGCGGCAGCCCCAAAAGATTTTTTTGATGTCATCGACTGATACCCTCCAGCCATAACTAAGAAATCAATTATTTCGGCAATTATGGCGGAAATAAGCAGAAACAAAATAATCTTCAATCCGACGTGATCAAAGCCGGTAAAAATTGCATAAAACAAAACATCAAAAAAAATGACAACGGTTCCGGGCAAGCCGAACAAATTTAGAAAAATGCCTGCGAACAGTATCAAAATAAAAACGGTAAATCCCGCTACGGCGAAAAAAGACAATTTATTTCTTCCTCTTCATTTTCGAAAGTTGCAGATTTTCAAAAAGCAGCACAATCGGACAGGAAATGAATACGGAAGAATACGTGCCAAACACGACGCCGACCAGCAGTGAAAAAGCCAGATCGTGGAGTACCGGTCCACCGAATATATACAATGCGAGCACAGTTAGAAAAACTGTAAACGAAGTTAATATCGTTCTGCTTAATGTTTGATTAATACTCATGTTGATGGTCTCGGCCAGTTTTTGCCGCGGATTCAACTTTACATTTTCCCTTATTCTATCGAGTACAACGATCGTATCATCGATAGAATAACCAATGATAAAAAATACTGCCGCGAGAATGGAAATGGTAAATTCCATATTCAGTATGGAAATTGTGCCGATGATAATAATAACGTCATGAATAAGAGCAATTATACCACCCAGTCCATAGCGGAATTCAAAACGCCAGGCTATATAAATGAGCATGGCCAGCCAGGAAAGAATTACGGCAAAAATGGCTTTTCTCTGGAAATCCATACCTACCTTGGAACCGACGACTTCCACTCGTCTGATTTCGTAATCTTTATTGAAAGCCGCGGTCAATGGTTTATTCACGTTCTCTTCAAAAAGTTTTTGATCATGGAAAGACTCCGCCGTACGAATGAGAAACTCGTTGGGGCCGAACTGCTGGATGATGCTGTTTTCCAGACGGGTTGATTTGAGAGCGCCTCTGATCTTATCGGCAGTCATATCCTTCTGAAATTTTACTTGAATTATAGAACCACCGGCAAAATCAATTCCCAGGTTTAAGCCTCCATGGATGATAACAGATGCAATACTGATGGTTGTCAAGATTACCGAGAAAATTATCGCATATTTCATTTTTCCGACGAAATCTAAATGAATTCCTGGTTTGATTAACTCCATACTATATCTCCTGCCTGCTTAAGTATTTGTTTAAATGCTCAATTTCTTGATGTTAAAGTTCCCTGTAAAATAATCAAAAATTACTCTCGTGACGAAAACAGCGGTGAAGAGGCTGGCCAGAAGACCAATGATCAGCGTGACCGCAAATCCTTTAATCGGACCGGTACCGAAGATAATCAGGAAAATTGCTGAAATTATTCCCGTTACATGCGTATCAATAATGGTAATAAAAGCTTTTTTATAACCGGTATCCAATGACAGCCGAATCGTTTTCCCTGTCCGTAACTCTTCTCTGATTCGTTCAAAAATGAGCACATTGGCATCAACAGCCATACCGACAGTGAGCAACAGACCGGCAATTCCGGGCAATGTCAGCGTGGCTTTGAAGGCCGCCAGAACGCCCAAAACTAAAACGATGTTGATAATGAGGGCCAAATCCGCGATAGTTCCCGAAAGACGGTAATAGAGGATCATGAATAAAATGACCAATATGGAACCAATCAAAGTGGCCATTATGCCTTGCCTTATAGAATCACTGCCCAAAGACGGACCGACCGTCCTCTCTTCCAGAATGTTGACCGGTGCGGGCAGAGCGCCGGCGCGCAAAACAATTGCCAAATCGCGTGCTTCGTCCATGGTGAAAGTACCGGTAATCTGTGCCTGGCCGCCGGATATTCTTTCCTGAATGACAGGCGCCGAATGGACTACACCATCCAGGACAATAGCTAAGCGTTTGCGAACATTTTCGCCGGTAATCCGATCGAAATCGGTAGCGCCTTGAGAATTAAATTTTAAAGACACAGTTGGCTCGCCAAAACGGTTGGAAATTTGTACTTTGGCGGTTTCCAGAGAAGCGCCGGTTAACAAAGATTTGTCTTTCAGCAAATATGGCGAGGAACTTCTATCTCCAGTTGATTTATCTGCGCGTAAGCCGTAAGCGATAATATCGCCTTCCGGAATATTGCCGCGAAGAGCTTCATCCAGGGAATTTTCATCATCAACTATCTTGAATTCCAAAAGGGCTGTTTTACCGATCAGGTTTTTTGCCCTTTCCGGGTCTTTAATCCCCGGCAATTGAATTAAAATGCGGTTATCACCTTCCGGAATAATTTCCGGTTCTGCGATACCAAACTGGTCTACTCTATTTCTGATTGTTTCGAGACTATGTTCAACTGCCAGCTTTTTGAGAGCAATAGCTCTTTTATCATTGATTTTTATATGGACAATTTGTGCATCTTCACGCGGGGAGGAAGAGTCTATTTCTAAATCAGGATACTGGTCAAGAAGGATTTTATCCAATGCGGTCTTTCCTGCTGATTCAGTGAGTTGCAATGAGATCGTAGCACCTTTTGACTTTTCCAGATTACGGAAGTGGACCTTATTTTCCATCAGCGATTCCTTTAAATCATTGGCGGTTCTTTCCATCATGGATTCCAGAGCCTTTTCCGTATCAACTTCTAAAACAAGATGCATCCCACCTTGCAAATCCAAACCCAGATGAATTTTATCCTTGGGAAAATATTCATTCCACGGAGTTGGAAGCTGAGGAATTAATGTCGGTAATAAAAAATACAGAGCAGCAAGACATACCACAGCTGTGATTGCTATCCTTATTTTTAAAGATTTAATCATAAATGCCCCTTTCTATACTATGGCTTTGTCGAAGGTGTTGGAGCCGCTGATCCTGACTTCTGAAGAACAGCTCCAATGGCGCTTCGCGCGACTTTGATTCTTACCTTGTCGGCAATTTCTAAAGTGATGACTGCATCGGCTAAGCCCGTTATTTTACCGTGAATCCCTCCGGTTGTCATTACTGTGTCACCATAGGCAAGGTTATCTAGCAAGGCCTTGAGTTCCTTCTGTTTTTTTTGCTGAGGGCGAATTAGCAAAAAATAGAAAATCACGAAAATTACTGCCATGGGAATAATGAAGCCCAAACCATCGCCGCCGCCGGCCGATCCACCCCCTGGGGCACCGCCCATTGCAAATGCTAATGTTATCAAGTTAACTTCCTCCTTATACCATTTCTAATGGAAATTTCCGCCATACTGGCGAAAATTCTCGGTAATGTAAATATCCATTTATTATGCGCTCCCCTAACGGGAATGCGCTTCCGATCAAAGCGCTATTTTTGTTGGCGTCGTTGTAGGCTTCCTCAACGTATAACCTGAAGGTCACGCGTATAAAATACGCCTCGTCGCCTCCGCCTAGCCGCCTCAATATCATCTTTGATTTAGAAATGGTATTAAAATTGCTCTTTATCAGAAATTTTTATAATTTCATCTTATTTTCTTAAAAATCTTTTTTAAATTCTAAAAAACGGTCTTCGCTTATCGCCGCCCGTATTTTTTCCATGAGGCGCATATAATGGCGGATGTTATGAATCGTATTTAATACCATAGCCAGTATCTCACCGGCAACATAAAGATGACGTAAATATGCCCGGGAATAATTTTTACAGGTGTAACAATCACATGTTTCGTCAAGCGGATCATTACATTCCCGCCAGCGGGAATTTTTTATAACAATCTTTTCTGAATTTGTAAACAATAATCCGTGACGGGCGCATCGGGTAGGTATGACACAGTCAAACATGTCTATTCCGCAAGATACTCCAAAAACAATGTCCTGGGGCGTACCAACACCCATAAGATAGCGCGGCTTATCGGCAGGCAATAAAGGAGTAATTGAATCGGTTATCTCATAAACTATGTCTTTAGGTTCACCTACGCTCACTCCACCTAACGCATAACCATCAAAACCAAGGACGGCGGTTTGTTCCACCGCTTGTTTGCGTAAATCCAGATAAGTACCTCCCTGAATAATGCCAAAAAGCGCCTGATCAACACTTGTTTTAGCAGTCTTGCACAAATGAGCCCATTTTACTGTCAAGGCCAGTGATTCTTTGGTTTGAGATAATGTGGCAGGGTAGGATGTGCATTCGTCTAGGCACATCATAATATCAGAACCGAGCGCTTCCTGGATTTCAAGCGCTTTTAGCGGACTTAAGAAATGTTTGGAGCCATCAATGTGAGAACGAAACATAACGCCGTCGGGCGTAATTTTGCGCAGAGCTCCCAGACTGTAGACCTGAAAACCACCGCTGTCGGTCAGAATCGGGTCCGGCCAATTCATAAACCGGTGAAGACCACCCAGCTTTTTGATAGTTTCATGACCGGGTCGCAAATACAGATGATAAGTGTTGCCTAAAATAATTTCAGCGCCGCAATTCTTGATCTCTTCGGGCAGCATTGATTTGACTGTACCTTGCGTGCCCACCGGCATAAACGCGGGTGTATGCACCATGCCATGGGGAGTAATCATTTTCCCCAAACGGGCAGCAGTGGAACTATCTTGCTTTATTAAATTAAATTGAAAAGGCATCTTTTTGTATCCTAACCCCGATAAACGGAATAAGTTCCGCCCTGCGGGATAAGTGCGTTAACGAAATTGCTTTCTACCGGAAAGCAATTTCTAACTTACTAAAGAATCAGCATGCAGTCGCCGTAACTGTAAAAATGATAACGGTTTTCCACGGCATGCTGATAAGCTTTTTTTATTAATTCTATACCGGCAAAAGCGCAAACGAGTAAAAATAAGGATGATTGCGGCAAATGAAAATTAGTCAAAAGTCCATTGACTCTTTTAAATTTATAACCGGGATAAATAAAAAAATTGGTAGTGCCGGAATTCGCCTGGACATATCCATCATTATCGGCAACACTCTCTAAAGTGCGGGTAGAGGTCGTTCCCACCGCAATTATGCGCCGGGCATTATTGATGACTTGGCTGCTGTCTGCGCTTATTTCATAATACTCTGATTCCATAACATGTTTTTCCACTTCATTTACAACGATTGGCAGAAAAGTTCCATAGCCGACGTGCAAAGTTATCGGGGCGATTTGAATACCCTTGGCTGACAATGTTTGCAGAACATTAGCTGAAAAATGCAGTCCGGCAGTTGGGGCCGCGATAGAGCCGGGATTTTTCGCATAAATAGTCTGGTAACGTTCCCGGTCAGTGACATCCGGCTCAGCATTTTTTTTACGCTTAATGTAAGGGGGCAGAGGGGCGCGGCCGAAACGGTTTAAATAAGCTTCAAAACCATGCGGCGCAAAAAATTCCAACAGCCATTTTTTATCAGATATACGGGCTAAAATCTTTGCCTCACAGTTGTTACCAAGATCGATAACGTCGTTTTCACGCAGTCTCTTGGCCGGTCTTAACAGCACTTCCCATTTTTGAGACTCTTTTTCGATTTCTTTCTTAGTTAAAAGTAATATTTCCAGAATTCCTCCGGTCGGCTTTTTGCCAAATAGCCGGGCGGGAATTACTTTCGAATCGTTAATAACCAGAACATCGCCACTTTGCAGAAAATCAGGCAGTTGAAAAAAAGAGGAATCCGCCATTTTTTCTTTATTTTTGTCCAGAAAAAGTAAGCGTGAGCTATCCCGCTTTTGGCAAGGATGCTGGGCAATAAGTTCATCGGGCAAAAAATATGAAAAATCTTTTAAATCCATATATCTCTTTGTGCAAAGTGAAAAGTTTGGGCAAATAATCAGATTACTATGATACTGTCAATATAAATGAGCTTAACTTCGTCCGAAATATAGCAGAATCAGCCCAACAATCATTGCGGATATTCCTAAAAACCGCAAGGTGGAATCCGGCATAGTTGTCATCTTGAGCAGATAAATTTTTAATCTTTCCGGGAAAATAAAATAAGGAAGACCTTCAATAATAAAAACCATACCCAACACGCAAAGAAAGTATTTCATTTTAAATCCTTTATTTGTGAAACTCCAGTTCCGAAAGCGAAGTGCATCGTAACTGGTAAGTTAAACAATCCAGCAAAGCTGAGGGTATAATAACCCGCAGCTTGCTGCGGGGTTCATATCCGTGATTTTGCTTCATTCCAGAGTTCATCCATCTGGGCCAAGGTTGCTTTCTCCAGAGATATTCCGCGGGCGGAAAGTTTAGCGGTGACATAAGAAAAACGCTGCAAAAATTTATTAGTTACTTTGGATAATGCCGTTTCGGCGTCAACTTGAACGAAACGGCTCAAATTTACCATCGTAAACAAGATATCACCTAATTCTTCTTCGATTTCATCAGGGGTGCGGTTCTTTATGGCAGCGTTGAATTCTTTGATTTCTTCTCTCAATTTTTTCATTACATCCTGAATCTTTGGCCAATCGAAGCCATAAGTGGCTGCTATTGAAGTAATCTTTTGTGCTCGCTTCAAGGCGGGAAGTGAAAGTGGCACATTGCCAAATATGTTTTGCTTATTGTTTTTAGTGCCGCGTTCTTTTCTTTTGATTTGTTGCCAGTTTTCCTTGATTTTTTGAACTGAAATTATTTTTTTATCGCCAAAAACATGCGGATGCCGCCGGATCATTTTTTTTATAATTCCATCCAAAACATCACTTAGAAAAAACAGTTCTGATTCTGCCCCCATTTCAGTCAGAAATAATATTTGGAAAAGCAAGTCGCCCAGCTCTTCCTTCAACTCTTGCGGGTTTTCTTTGGCAAGAGAATCGGCCACCTCATAAGCTTCTTCCAGAATATACTTGCCAATATCTTCCTTCTTTTGTTGTTGATCCCACGGACAACCATCCGGTGCACGCAGCTTTTTAATGAGTTGGGTTAATTCTGTCAGTTTTCTTAGTGCGTTATCATCTTTTTTCATTTATGCGTAAATCCTAAAACCTTTAGTAAAAGTTGTTTTAATTGGGGTTTATATTGAAAGTAAGTAGCATATAAAAGTATAGCTGACAATAGATGACAATGTTTTTCAAGCATAATCATCAAAGGTTCATTAGGTGAGTAATAGTTTCACAGCTTTAATGGAGGTAATTTTGTTCTGGTAACATTATTAAATTTATTTTGTTAAATTTATTCTTGACAAGGTAAAAAAAAAGCGTATTGTTTGCGATCAATACAAGGGTTTGGGGTATAAGAACCAAGTATTACGAAAATCTGTGAAAGGAGGTTAGCCGTTAATGAAAAAGATATTTGCCATTTTTATCTCTATGCTATTCGTCGCTTCTTTATCTCTTGCAGTCGTGGGCTGCAAAAAAGCCGAAGAGCCAGCACCTGCAGAGGCTCCTAAAGTTGAAGCACCTGTTGCTCAGCCTGCACCTGTAGGTACTGCAGTACCTGCACCTGGCGCACCCGGAGCACCTGGGGCACCCGGAGCACCTGGCGCACCCGGAGCACCTGGCGCACCCGGCGCACCCGGAGCACCTGGCACACCTGCAAAATAATTGCTTTAATAAATTCGCAGGACAAATTAATCGGACATTCCTTTTATAGTGAATGTCCGATTTTTTTTATACAAAATAGGGCTTTATTTTTTAAAATGTGTTATAAAAATTATGTAAGATTAGAAGATCTTGTCATACTGGCGGGAAGTAAAATATAAACTTATTTAAATATGAATAATCTCGATAATGGTTTGGGAGGTGTATTATGTCAGAAAAAAGTAGCGATTTATTAAAAGGTTTATTTATTGGCGGATTGATTGGTGTGGTTTTGGGAGTTTTGTATGCACCCAAAAGTGGTAAGGAGACGCGTGAAGATATTGCCCGAACAACTGAAGATCTTTTATCCAAGGGCAAAGAGGAATATGAAAAAGCGGTTGAAAGAAGCAAATCGGCTTATGAAACAGCCGTTAAACATTTGAAAGGTTTAGAAATATCGGCAAAAGAAAAAGTAGAAGAAATAGAAAGTAAAGCAAGTGAATTTGCTCATAAAGGCGCCGATGCTATTGCTGGCAATAAAAATAGATTGAGGAAGGCGATTGATGCAGGGGTGGAAGCTTATCGGGAAGAAAATATTAAAAAACCAGTTTGATTATCAACGTAACCAGTAAATATTAACCACGGGCATAGTGCTAATCATTTAAGGAGAAAATTCATGTATCTAGAAATTGCTTTGGTAATTTTAATCATTATACTTATTCTTTTGGTAATTTTTTGCATTCCCATTCTTATACAAATATGGCGCACCTCGAAGGATCTTACGATGACTTTGCAAACATTAAATCAAAGTTTGCCTGCGATATTGAAAAATCTAGAAGAGATTACCACAAATATTAATAACTCTACTGCCGCTGTGAATCGAAGAATTCAAAATTTTTCCAATACGGCAGACCGGTCTCAGTTAATTATAAATGATATTATTGATAATATTCAATGTTTTGCCCCAATTGCCATGAAATTGCCAATTCTTCAGACAATAAAAAATGTTGTTGCGGTTGTAAAAGGCATACGCGTTTTTATTGAAGTTCTTTTAAACAAAGAAAGAGTTTAAATTGGAAGGGATTGCAATGACAAAGGTAACATTTACCAGCAAATGGGGCAGTGTAAAGGTTCAGAAAAAATCAGTTTCACCTGCCGCGGCAGCGGAAAAATCAGCCGAAGAATCAGTCCGGGAAATAAAAAAGTCGCAAAAACCTCCGGTCGGTGAAGACTATAGAGAAAAGTCACTGGCGATTAATAGTCTTGTCTGTGCCCGGTGCGGTCGGGAATTTGCCGAATCCCAAAGACAACTTTTAACCGTGCACCACAAAGACGGCAACCACCACAATAATCCTGCCGATGGCAGCAACTGGGAAAATCTTTGCGTCTATTGTCACGAAGATATTCATAGCAGGGGAGTATTGGCGGAATATCTGGGTGATAATGCTCATGGCCGGGAGTTTTCTCTGGTATATGATGATTCGCCGGCTGCCGTTGGATCCGGTTTAATGGCCGAGAAATTGAAAAAGGCACTGCAAAAAAACAAACAGGAATAAGACCTTTACACAAGTTCTAAATCAAAGATGATATCGAGGCGGCAAGGAGGAGGCGACGAGGCGTATATGTACATATGTTGAGAAATCCGACGACGCTGCCAACAAAGATAGCGCTTTGATTTGGAATTAGCGTAATATCAAGTTCGAATTTCCTTTATCTTTGACCATTTTATCGCCGACTGAAGTTCCACAATAAACACAGCTGTAATCATATTTTTCTCCTTCCTTCAGAATCAGCAACAATCTTTTTCTTACGGCAACCGCTCTTTTGCATTGAGGGCAAAACAACTCTGTGGCATCAAAGTCTTTATAAGTTTCTTTCATTTCTAATCTTCAGACTCGGGAATATCTTCCCAATTTTTTAGCCAGACTTCGGCCTCACTGTCACTGGGAGCACGGTAGTCGCCACGCGGCGAAAGAGATCCGCCGGAACCTACTTTTGGTCCATTGGGAACGCAGGAGCGTTTGTACTGAGAAGTTTTAAAAAATCTATATAAATAAACGTAAAGCCATTTTTTTATTTCTTTTAAACTGTAAAAGTTTCTTTTATCTGCGGAAATATCCGGCCAATGGCCTTTTGTTTTATCCTTCCAGGCGTGGTAAGCCAGAAAAGCTACTTTTGAGGGTAAATATCCAAAGCGGGTTATGTAAAAGTTATTAAAATCCTGAAGTTCATAGGGACCAATAACGTCTTCGGTTTTCTGGCTGGGCTGGTTGCCAGTTTTTCCCGGAATTAACTCGGGTGAAATTTCTGTCTCCAGAACATCAATAATAATTTTGGATACATTTTTTGAGAATTGGTTGCTCTCCGCAACCCAGCGGATCAAGTGCTGAATAAGTGTCTTGGGGACGCTGGCATTAACATTATAATGCGACATGTGGTCACCGATGCCATAAGTGCTCCAACCTAAAGCCAGTTCACTTAAGTCTCCTGTGCCTACAACCAGAGCATTGCGCATATTTGCCAAGCGGAAGAGGTGTGCTGTGCGCTGACCGGCTTGGACATTTTCAAAGGTTATGTCGAAAACTTTTTTGCCGCGGGCATAGGGATGTTTAATGTCTTTGAGCATCTGTAGACAAGCGGGCTTGATATCAATTTCATTTGCTTCAACGCCCAGGGCTTTCATTAATTTTAAAGCATTGTTGTATGTTTTTGTCGTGGTGGCAAAGCCCGGCATTGTGTATGCCTTGATATTCAATCTCGATAATCCTAAAGCATCCATTGTCTTGGCGGCGACAATAAGAGCATGGGTAGAATCAAGGCCGCCGGAAACGCCGATAGCAATATTGGCAATGCCTGAAGATTTTAAGCGTTTCGACAAACCCTGAACCTGGATATTATAGGCTTCATAGCATCGCTGGTCGCGCGAGGAAGGGTCGGCAGGAATATAGGGAAAGCGAGGGTAGTCTCTATTTAAAAGAATCCGGCTGCCAAAAATATCCACATTAAATTCTATTTTGCGAAAAGACAAAAGTTTTTCTTTGTGAATGGCTGCGTTTTGGCTGAAAGAAGTTAAGCGCATCCTGTCTTGCGCCAGACGGTCAAGGTCGATATCGCTGTATATTATTTGAGCTTGCTGTGCAAAGCGGGCAGACTCGGCAAGCAGATTGCCGTTTTCATAAATCATGGCATGACCATCCCAAGCAAGGTCAGTTGTCGATTCGCCTATACCGGCGGCGGCGTAAAGATAAGCAGTGACACAACGCGCCGATTGATTGGCGGCAAGTTGGTGACGATATTCGGATTTGCCGATGGTAATGTTGGAAGCGGATAAATTGCCGATAACAGTAGCTCCGGCCATGGCCGCAAAGCTCGATGGCGGGATGGGAACCCATAGATCTTCGCAAAGTTCGAGGAAAAAATTAAAATTTTTAATATTGGCAACTTTAAAAATAATATCGGCGCCAAAAGGTATATTTTTTTGTCCGGCTAATTCTATTTGGGAAGAAAGTGCGGCGTTGGCGGGCGTAAATTGTCTTGCCTCATAAAATTCGCGATAATTGGGCAGATATGATTTTATAGCTATCCCCAGTATTTGTCCGCGGTAAAAGACAACAGCACAGTTGAAAAGCCGGCAATCAACTTGTAGTGGCGCACCGGTTACAATAATTGTATTGATCTTTTCGGAAGCTTTTTTAATTTTGGCAATTGCTTCCCGGACACTATGTAAAAGCGCATCCTGATGAAACAAATCTTCATTAGAATAAGCGGATAATCCCAGTTCCGGGAAAATAGCCAGAATCGCTTTATGGGATGCCGCTTCCCGGGCTAGTTCAATAGTTTTTTGCGTATTAAAAAAAGTATCGGCAACTTTAAGTTCCGGTATGCAAACAGCGGTACGGATAAAACCGTGGTTGTATAAATTGAAAAACTGCACCTTTTTTTTAGAAGGCATAAGTTTATCCTTTCTCTACGCAGGCGTAAGCGCTGTGATTATGGATGCTTTCAAAATTTTCCGCTTCAATGCTGTACCAGATGAAATTTTCGTCTTTGTTCAGTTTTACCGCCACGGAGCGGACAACGTCCTCTACAAATTTAGGATTCTCGTAAGCTTTTTCCGTGACATATTTTTCATCCACACGCTTTAAAAGAGAGTATACCTCACCGCTGGCGGAATCTTCCACTATTTTTATCAGATCTTCAATCCAGAAGAACTTTTTAAAGCGCACTTTGAGAGTCACCATACTGCGCTGGTTATGCGCGCCAAACTGACTTATTTCTTTGGAGCAGGGGCAGACGGTCGTAACCGGCACAACAATTCCCACCAGAAAGTCCATTCGATCAGCGTTGTTTTCGCCGGAAAGAAGACAGCGGTATTCCATGAGGCTTTTAGCTTTTGATACCGGCGCTGTCTTTTCCAGAAAATAGGGGAATTCTATTTCCATATGGGCGGAATGGGCGTGTAATTTCTGCCGCATTTTTTCGAGAATGGTCTGGAAAGTTTTAATGCTGATCGGGCCTTTGAAGTCATTGAGCACTTCCACAAAACGGCTCATGTGTGTGCCTTTAAAATGATGTGGCAGATCGACATACATATTGAACGTCGCGTTAACCGGCTGGGTGCCCCGGGCGCGATCAAGGACGATAATCGGATATTTAATATTATTTACACCGACTTTTTTAATGTCAATATTGCGGAAATCTTTTTGGTTTTGAATGTCAATCATACTTCTCCGGTATATAAGTAACGGCCGCGTTTTCTGATTCCCAAATTTTAACCCCAACGACATTGACCTTGGCCAGTTTAACTTTTAGTTCCATTTTTTCGCAAATATATCTAGCGATATTTTCCGCTGAGGGGTTTATGCCGGCAAATGGAGGGAGGATGTTGAGATGCTTGTGATCAATATCTTCAAGAATTTCGCTGAGCCATTTTTTAAAGACGCGAAAGTCAATTAACAAACCGGTCGAGTTTAATTCTGAAGCGGCAACAGTCACCTCCACTTTAAAATTATGGCCGTGTAATTCTTCACATTTACCGCCGATTTCAGCGAGAACATGCGCAGCGGAAAATGATTTTATAATTGTAACTTCGTACATTTCCAACTTCTCCGATTCTTAATTTGTAATTAATACCATATTTTGTGATGATGGGAAATAATTAATTATTGCATGGTGAAATCCACAGTATTCTGGTTAAAATCACCATTTCTTCGGCAGGAGAGGTTATCTATGTTTATTGCCCGTAGGCGTTTAATAAATATTTATTGTTGATTTTACATGCTAATTTCAATCTTCTTTAACTAGAGGGATATATGTATTGCATCTGGCATATAAATTGCTAAAAACAAGATGTCAGATTAAATTAGGAAATAAGTTCAGGAGGTGACCGGGTAAAATAAAACATTGGACAAATCAACTGGAATGATTTAATTTAAAAAAAATTACAACAAATAAAATGCTATTATAAAAGGAGGCACATTATGTTAAAGATTTTCCGTAAAAAAGAAGGACAGAAAGGTTTTACGTTGATTGAGTTGATGATCGTTATCGCAATTATCGGTATTCTGGCAGCCATCGCTATCCCACAGTTCATTCAGTATAGAAAAAGAGGATATGTTGCGACGTTAAATAGCGATGCAAAGAATTCCTATACTGCGTCGGTCGCATATGTTGTTGATAATCCCAACGCTACAACTATTTCTTTAGCTAATTTAACAACTGCTGGATATAATCCTTCTTCAGGCGTATCCACTGTACCCAGTTTCACTAATTCTTCTACTGGCTCAATAACATGTACAGGTAATACTTCATGGGGTTTGAGTACAAATTCAGCAGTGGTGAACGTAGTTAGTGGTGTAATGACACTGACTAAGGCCGGGATATAAGAAGCACCAACAACACCTTCAGATCGTAACAAATTTTAAAAGGGGCGTTTTAAAACGCCCCTTTTTTTATCTAGTTTATGTAGGATAATACCAAGTTCCACTAGTGGAAGGTATACTATTATTTTTTACCGTCGTTACAGTGATTGAAATATCACTGG
>Ga0224535_1000265_pt1 | contig 15629 bp, 9 predicted proteins | sample 714E13034metaG_FD_179898 | JGI IMG/M metagenome (GOLD analysis project Ga0224535, IMG submission 179898) | Peat soil microbial communities from Stordalen Mire, Sweden - 717 E1 30-34 | ecosystem: Environmental > Terrestrial > Soil > Wetlands > Peat | place: Sweden: Norrbotten County, Stordalen... | reverse complement strand
CACATGGCCAAAATCGCCGCCGGCGCCGGCGCCGATGCGGTCAGCCTCACCAACACCTTCCTGGCCATGGCCATTGACACCGAGACCCGCCGCCCGCGCCTGACCAACATCACCGGCGGCCTCTCCGGCCCGGCCATCAAGCCCATCGCCCTGCGCATGGTCTACGAGACCGCCCGCGCCGTCACCATCCCCATTCTCGGCATGGGCGGCATCATGACTCCAGCGGACGCCGTCGAATTCCTGCTCGCCGGAGCCACGGCCGTCCAGGTGGGCACGGCCAGCTTCGCCGATCCATGCGCCGTCGAGCGCCTGGCCACCGGCCTTGAGTCCTGGTGCCGCAGCCACAATGTAGAAAAGGTCTCCGCCCTCACCGGCGCCCTTGAGCTTCCGCACAACTGACCGCGAAGCACCCTCAACACCCATCAACCCCGTCAGTTCTCCCTCACTTGCAGCCCAACACGTTTCCATATGCCATATGCATCCAAAGAAAAAAACATCCATCGGCAGATCGTCTATAATTTCAGACCACAAAACTTAAGAAAGGCAAGACATGGCTACGATTGAGCAGGAACAGCAATCGCGCGAGTCGCTGCAACAGGTTTTGGGAGGACTTTCTGATTTCACAGCATCGGATCTCGCGAGAGCCGATCTACCGTCAGACCTCAGCTTTCAACTCGGTGTCGTGTACTTCGACCGGATCATCAGATTGTTCAAAGGCCTGCGCGATTCCGATCTAGCGGATATCCCTTACAACACATTGCAGATGCTCAGTACGAACGCTACGGCCGCTTTCACGCTTCTCCAAGAGATTCGTGAATTCTCGATCACAAAGTACCCAAACAGCCCAATTTCTCAGCGGGACGCAATATTGAACCGCGCGAGAGATCTATATGACGGATGGTTTCAGGTGGTTGCTCCAGTAGTCGCGTTCACGGTTAGGAAGGGCGTTGATTTTGAGCGGCTGGAGAACCAAGCGAAGCAATCGCTGGGAAAGATAGAAGAGATCGCTTCCAACTGCGAGAAGAAGCTTGATTCCGCTGTGAAAGAATCCGAAGCAGCATTAGCCCAGGTTCGAGACGTCGCCCAAGAAGCAGGAGTCTCGCAACACGCAATACACTTCAAGAATGAAGCTGAACTAAACGAGAAGAGTGCAAAACCTTGGCTCGTGACCACGACATGTTTGGCGATATTTACGATCCTTCTCGGAATCGGACTGATCATCGAATACTTCTTCAGAATTCCGACGCTGACGCCTTCCCAGAGTGTACAGATGGCAATCCCGAAGCTCTTCGTCTTTTCTGTACTGCTCTCTGCCACGGTCTGGTGTGGCAAGACCTATCGCGCGTATAGACACAACGCGGTGGTCAACCGCCATCGAAGGAACGCGCTCGCAACATTCCAGACATTTGCAGAGGCCGCAGGCGACAAGGCGACCAAGGATGCAGTACTGCTTCAGGCAACGCAATGCATCTTCACACAACAGCCAACTGGATATATCCAGGCGGAGCCCGAATCAACTTCCCTGCCGATCTCCGAGATGATGAAAGCTATTAATAAGTAATAAAATATTTTTTTAGGTGGCCGGGTCTCCCAGGTCTCGATTTAGAGACCTGGGACTGTTCCATAGCCGTTCCTCGTTCAGCGACAGAATTCCCATCGCTTCGAGCAACGTTTACGGTGACGCGGCAAGACGCACGGCGCTCGATCAGTCAGCGCAAACGCAAGCTGATCGAGCGGGTCTTCGGCTGGTCGAAGTTGGACTGGCCGTTGCGTCAGGTGAAGCTGCGCGGACTGGATCGGGTGGATTGGTTTTATCGGCTGACCATCGTGGCGCATAACCTGGTGCGGATGCGGAAGCTGATTGCGATTGGATCGCTGGCCCAATAGGGCCGAAGTGTGCCTGGAGGCCGGAAAAACGGCTTCGAGGCGCAAGACAAAGAGAGGAAACCGCAGCAAAACGGGCCGAAATAGGCGGAAGTTTTTCGCGCGCGAACAAAACAAGACTGGAATCAGTGGTTTTCCGCAGCCTGTTTGGTCCACATTGATTTTGCGGCGTTTATGTACGGGCTAAAGCTCGTACCCTACATCGTCTCGGACTTTTTCAAACAATCGCCTAGGCTGGATCGACCGCGGCTGGCGGCTGGTCTTCGGCGACAGGCTGAGTGGAAGCCGGAGGCAGCAGCAGGTCCACGCGATAGCCGGCGGCCTCGGCGGTAGCCAGAGCCTCCTCGATGCCCTTGCTCATTGCCCGGACCGCTGCGCTGTTGGGCGCCACGTGACTGGGATCGGTGTCACCCGCCAGGCGCAGCAGCGACGGCATGAGAAGCCACCAGAGCAGTTCCTCATAGCTTTCCCGCACCAGGTAGGAGTGACCCTCCGCCTCATGGATGCCGGTCAGCCAGCGCACATCCGGGTCAAGCCACAAGGAGGGCGAAATAACCGGGGAAAGCGGCACTTGCTCGACCGTGGCTGCGGCAACTCCAACAGCAGCGGGCGAAACCGCGGCGGGTGCGGCTTTTGGCTTTTGTTGCGGTTTGCCGACGCCGGCCGCTATGAGCAACCCAACCTTGACGCGAGCGGCGACTCGCCACGCTTCCTCGCCTTCAAATCCGAGCGCTGCAAAGGCCTGAGCAAACGGCTCCCGCAGGCGAAGGCGGTCAAAGATGTCCAGCGCAACACGCTCAGGGTTTTCCACATCAATCGACTCGGCCAGCAACTGCAAGACGCTCCAGCCGAGCACCGGCCCCCACATGGCCGTGGCAGTGAGCTGCGGGCTGGGGCTAGGCAACATACGGCGTGCGGCAACGGTCCAGGGGGCCGGAAAGAGCGATTCGACGGCGGGGATGCGCATGGCGGCGCGCAGGCGCTCACGGAAGGCCGCACCCAGCAAGCTGGGATTGGTTGGCACGGGGGGGGCGGGTTGAGCGCCGGGCTTATTCACGACGCGCGAGAGATAGGCTTTCTGCGCCACACGCAGGAAGTTCTCACATAGCGCCCCGGCCCGCGAGAAGAAATCAATGCGCTCGGCCTCAATCCGCTTGTTGACACCGGTGGCAAGGGTGCGCGGATGCTCGGCCAGATCAGCGAAGAGGCGCACGATGGAGCGGTCCAACTGCGCGCGCAGAGCGTCGTGAACCGGCTGCAGCTCCAGATTCACCAGCGCATCGTCGAGATTGGCGACACCGCGGCCGTTGAGTTGGTCGCAAAGACGATCCCAGGGCTGCTCCGCTGTCGAGTAGAGCTCACGCCAATCGAGAAAGACGTGGCACTGGTAGGCGTGCAGGCTGAACGTAAGCCCGCGCTCTGAGAGGTCGCTGGCCCGGCGCAGGTAGTTGATGCCGGTGAGCGAGTCGCGGCAGGCCAGAATGGCGCTGGAGTTATCGCCGAGGCCCAGTCCTCCGCAGATTCGCTCTTGGCGAAGTTGGCCGGAGCCCTTGTCGGCATAGGCAGCCGAAAAGTCAATCGTCCCGCGGGTTTCACCATAGCGGTTGTTGTAGACGACCAGAGCGCGCTCGCCTCCGCTGCGATTCGAGTAGGCAAAGACGTTTTCGTCTACCGAGCCGTTTTCGCGGTAGAAGTCGTAGAGGCGGAAGTTGCTGCTTTCAGCGAAGAGCCAGCGGCGCTGCAGGAGAGGCGCGATCTCGCGCTCATGGCGCTCGACCGCCCAGTGATCGGGAGTCTCGTCATAGCGGGGCCGCTGATACTCCATGCCGTATTTTTCAGTGAATCCCTCGATCTGGCCGTGGCCGAACATCGGCAAACCAGGCAAGGTGGACATCATCGCAGCCACACCAAAGCACTTGTCCCCTTTGCCGAATTGATCGATGGCGGTGCGCTCGTCGGGATTGCTCATGAAGTTGACGTAGCGCTTCATGATGTCCGGGTCGAACTCCAGCGTGTTCTTGATGACCGAGCGATACTTGGCGTTGTCCTCGTCGCGCAACATGACCATGAAGGCGCTGTTATAGACGCGGTGCATGCCGAGGGTGCGGACGAAGTAGCCCTCCATGAGCCAGAAAGCCTCGGCCAGGAGGAGCGTGCCGGGGACCTCAGCGGCGACGCGATCGACCACCTCACGCCAGAACTCATGCGGCATACAGCGGTCAAACTCCGCCTGGCTCATGCCGAATTCAGCGCGGGAAGGAATGGCGCCGCTGGAACCTGGACCCGGAAACCAGAGCCGGTGGAAGTGGCGCTTGGCCAGGGTCATGGCGGCATCGAAGCGAATGACGGGAAAGAGGCGCGCCACGTGCAGAATGGTTTGGATGACCTGCTCACGGACCGCTGCATTCAGGTAGTCGAGCTGCGCCGTATCGTTCCATGGAAAGCTGGTGCCGTCGTTGCCGTGGTAGATGTAGCGTGTCTCGCCGCTCTGGCGGTCGCGGCGGCGGAAGACAACCGCTGCGTCGGACTGCTCAAAGTAGTGGTCTTCAATCTTGATCTCGACGCGCCCGTCCTGGGAGAGATCGGGGCCGTTGAAACTGTAGGCGGGATAGGGCGCATCCGGACGAGAGATGAACCAATCCGGATGCTCGACGACCCAGGGCGAATCGATGCCCATGTGGTTGGGCACCATATCGCTGGCGAGACGAATGCCATGCCGATAGGCGCGGTCGCGGAGGTTCACATAGGCCGCCTCACCACCCAGATCCTCGGCAATTTTATAGTCGAAGAGCGAATACGCGGAAGCGACGGCGTCCGTATTGCCACAAAGCTGCTTAATGGTTTTTGAGGCGCGGCTGCGCTCCCAAATGCCGATCAGCCAGAGCGAATTGAGCCCGCGACGGGCCAGGGTTGCGAGCTCCTCGTCGGGAATTTCGTCGAGCTTCGAGATCGCGCGGCCATATTGCCGGCTCATCTGCGCCAGCCACACATAGGTGCTCTTGGCAATGAGCACGGCGGTGGGCATCCAGGCTGTATCAGGCGAAAACTTCTCGTATTCGTGGGCCTGATCACTGAATTCCGGCACTTCGGCGGTGCTGGCCGCGGGCCACTGCTGGCCGGCCTGACGGCGCTGGGCCGCGACGGAGGGAGGATTGAACTGCATCCAGATGGCCAGTTCTTCTTCATGGAGGATTTCGCCGGCGATGAGGAGATGCTGCTCCAGGCTGTCGCCCAGCAATGGCTTCCAGAGCTTGCGGATGAGGACGAGCTGATCGGCCAGAGAACGGGGCGAACCCAAGGCTGGCGCGCGGAGCAAGTCCAACAGACTGATCGGCTTGGCGCCTGCGAGCGGAATCAGCGGGCGAGAGGCGAAGTAGTCGGGGAGCTGCGCTGTCACCTGGCGATAAACGGTTTTCTCGGCCAGAGACTTATCCGCGAAGAGCTCCTCGAAGGGCTGAAATGCCTCGTTGCGGTTGGCTGTCCAGAGAAGCAGCAATTCTTCCAGCGCGGCGGCCCGATGGGGCGTGCCCTCAGTTTCTCCGGCGAGCCACTGGCGGGGCGTCTCCAAGCCGCGAATCACCGAAATGCCGGGAAACTGCTCGACAAAGGTGAGCAGCAGAGTGTCCAGCGCGTCATCGCCCACCTGGGCAGAGAAAAAATCCAGGGCGGAGGTCATCACAGCGGGGTCGAACTGCTCGCGGTAACGCGCCATGAGGACGTGGCTGGCCTCGTCAATCAGGCCCATGGCGTAGAGTTTGCCGGCATGAACCGCCAGTTCGGGGTGCTTATCAACGTCGCGAACCTGGTTCATCCGATACGCAAGTTCGCGGCAGGCAGCCACATTGGCAAAGATTACGTTTCCTGTATAGGAAAAGAGCGACTCCGCGAACTGGTAGCGTTCACGCACATTCCGGGAAATATGAAATTCCATCATAAGAAACCAAACTCCGAGACTCTTGCTGCTGGGCATAAGCCGTGTCCAGCCAGGGAGTCTCCGAACAAGTCTTTACTGCAAATCAACCTTCATTCAGGCTAAACAAAAGCGTGGATTGGATCCGAACTCCCTAAAAAAACATCCCTCAGGGCCTAAAGGCCCGGTTGATTTGGCAGCACTTACGGCACGACTAAAGTCGTGCCCTGACACAATGCGCCTTTTCGAAACATACTTCACGAGTTTTTCCGCAGGCTGTAAAGGCCCGGTTGATTTGGCAGCACTTACGGCACGACTAAAGTCGTGCCCTGACACAATGCGCCTTTTCGAAACATACTTCACGAGTTTTTCCGCAGGCTGTAAAGACCCGGTTGATTTGGCAGCACTTACGGCACGACTAAAGTCGTGCCCTGACACAAAGCGTCTTTTTGAAACACGATCCACGAGTTATTCCGCAGTCTGTAAAGCCCCGCCCTTTCAAAACGCGGCTCATTCAGAGCTTTCCAAGGAAAGCGGCCCTCCTGGCGGTTCAGCTCACCGGAAGCAATGTTAGAACTAAAGGTACATCAAAAGAGGCCAAAGGCGGTGTTGACTTTGATTTTATCGCGTCTTGAATCTCCGTTGGGGCTTTAGTCCAGCGCCTTGTGGAAGCGGAGAATGGCGGCCGTGAGCAGGGCGACTCCAAGGGCAGCCATGGCCGCCATCTGCGGCCAGAGAATGTCCATGCCGACACCTTTGAGGTATGTACCGCGGATTACGACCAAAAAATAGCGAAGCGGGATTGCATAGCTGCAAATCTGCATCCAATGCGGCATGGTGCTGATGGGAAACCCGAAGCCGGAAAAGGTGATGGTCGGCATGATGAAGAAGAACGCGGTCACCATCGCCTGTTGTTGGGTGGAAGAGACCGTGGAGATCAAGAGGCCAACGCCCAGCATACACAAGAGGAAGAGCACCGCGCCCAACGCCAGCACCCAGACATGGCCTCGAAAAGGCACCTGGAACCAGAGAGAGCCGACCACGGCAATCAGCGTGACATCGAAGAGGCCGATCAGGAAGAATGGCAGCGTTTTGCCAAGAATGAATTCGGCCGGGCGGATGGGCGTGACCATGATCTGTTCGAGAGTCCCGATTTCGCGCTCGCGCACTACGGCAAAGGCGGTCAGCGTTACCACGAGCACCACAGTCAGGCTGCCGATGATTCCCGGCACAAAGAACCAGCGGCTTCGGAGGTCGGGGTTGTACCACGGCCGCGGCGCAAGCTCGACCGATGGCATCACCTCGATCAACTGCGGGGCGATGCGGAAGATGCGGTCCCGCTGGTACTGCTGCGCAAAGCCTAGCGCGATCTGCGAGATGTAGCCCGAGGCAATCAGCGCGGTGTTCGAGTTGGTGGCGTCCACGATCACCTGGAGCGGCGCGGTCTGGCCCTTGCGCAACTGCTCGGCAAAACCGGCATGAATTTCAAGACCGATGGTAGCGCTTCCCTTGTCGATTAGATCGCCGAGTTGGCTGGAGTTTGTGAGTTGCCACTGCACATCGAAGTAGGGGCTTGAAGTAAAGCGCGAGACGAGTTCCCGACTCTCCTGGCTGTGATCAAGATCGACCACCACTGTTGGCACATGATGAATCTCGTAGGTGGCCGCATAACCGAAGACCAGCATCTGAATGAGCGGCGGAACAATCAGGATGACGCGCGTCCGCTTATCGCGCAAGGTCTGGATGAATTCTTTAATCAGCATCTGCTTCAAGCGCGCCAGCATTGTTTCTCCTTTACTCCAGCCTCTTGTGGAAGCCACGCGTGGCGAGCAGCGCCAGCACAAATGTGAAAACAGCCAATGGAACCAGATCCACATACAGCATGGATACGGGCGTTCCCTTGAGAAAAATCTTCTTCAGCACCGAGACGTAGTAGCGTGCGGGAAATATGCGCGTGATCCATTGCAGCACAATGGGCATCTGGTCGATGGAAAACAGAAATCCAGAGAGCAGAAACGCCGGAAGAAACGTAATCAGCAGCGCAACCTGGCAGGCAAGAAACTGGCCTTTGGCGACGACGGAGATGAGAAATCCCATCGAGAGGACCGCAACCAGGAACATGGCCGATGCGACCAGCAAAGTGACCCATGAGCCGCGAAAGGGCACGTGGAACCAGTAGATCGCGATTAACGCGCTGATAACCGTATCGAACATACCGAGCACAAAATAGGGCGCAAGCTTGCCGAGCATGATTTCCATTGCTGTCACGGGAGTGGAGATCAACTGCTCCATTGTGCCGCGCTCCCACTCACGCGCGATGGTCAGCGAGGTGAGGAACGCGCCGATGACGGACATGACCAGAGCCAACACTCCGGGAATGATGAAGGCGCTGCTTTCAAGGTCTTCGTTGTACCAGGTGCGCGTCTCGACGCTCATCGAAGCTGGCGGCATTACGAGGCCGCGCTGGCGGAGCCAATCCATCTGAATCTGCGCAGAGTAGCCTTGAATAACTGCCTGCGCATAGCCGATGAGCACGTTGGCGGTATTGTCATCGGAGCCATCGACGAGCGCCTGCACCTGGACGGCACCACCATCGCGCAGGCGTTGCGAGAAGTCCCACGGAATGACGATGCCCATCTTGGCGCTGCCGTCGTCGAGAGCACGCGTCAGTTCGGAATAGCTGCCGACGACGCGCTGGACGTGAAAATATTCACTGGACTGAAAGCGTTTGAGCAGGTCCTGACTCTGCTGGTTGCCATCCTGATCGTAGACAAAAACGGGCATTCCCTTGAGGTCGAGGCTGACGCCGTAGCCGAAGAGCAGCACCAGCACAGCGGGCATGATGACAACGATGATGAGGCTGCGCGCATCGCGAAAAATCTGCACGACCTCTTTTCGCGCAATGGCCAGCAAACGAGTCAGGCTCATGGCTTGCGCTCCTCCGCGACTTCGCGGTCCGTGGTGAGCGAAACAAAAACATCTTCGAGGCTGGGGCTAATCTTCTCCATGCGGCTCACGGTGATGTGGCGTTCAGCGAGATAGCTCTGAAGCTGGGGGATGGCAACCGCAGCATCCTGCACGACCAGATGGAGGGCGTTGCCGAAGACCGACGCATCCATCACACCGGGCGCCGATTGCAGCGCCTCTACCGCATCGCCCAGCGGCTCGCACTCGACGAGGAGAAGCTCCCCTTTCATCAAATTGCGCTTCAATTCCGAAGGCGATCCAAGCGCCACTATCTTTCCACGAAAGATCAGCGCGAGACGGTTGCAGTATTCGGCCTCTTCCATATAGTGCGTGGTAACAAAGACTGTAACTCCCTGCTCGGCCATCTGATGAATCAGCTCCCAGAACTGACGCCGCGTGATGGGATCGACGCCCGAGGTTGGCTCATCGAGAAAGATGACGGGCGGCCTGTGCAAGACAGCGCAACCCAGCGCCAGACGCTGCTTCCACCCACCCGGCAGAGTGCCGGTGATGAGATTCTCCTTGCCTTTGAGATCAGCCATCGAAAGCGCCCATTCGATTCGATCATTCAGAATCTCGGACGGTACGCTGTAGAGTCCGGCAAACAATCGGAGGTTCTCAATGACTTTCAGGTCGTTGTAGAGAGAAAACTTCTGCGACATATAACCGATGTTCTGGCGTACCGCTTCCGGATTCCGGGCCACGTCGTACCCTGCGACCCGCGCATGGCCGGAGGTGGGTTTGAGCAGCCCGCAGAGCATACGAATCGTTGTGGATTTGCCCGCTCCGTTCGGCCCGAGGAAGCCGAAGACCTCACCCTTGCGGACTTCAAGATCGATATGATCCACAGCGACAAATGCACCGAAGCGCTTGGTCAGCTTGTCAATCACAACAGAGTTAGGCACGACCGGGTTGGCAATTTCAGGCATGGGGAGCATCCCCCGCGCTAACAGCATCGATAAAGAGGTCCTCAATGGAGGGCGCGACCTTGAGAATCGCATCAAAGGGAACGCCCGCGCTGTTGAGTCTGGCCTCAAATTCCGGAATGCGCCGCGCCGCATCGTCCACCACCACATGAATTCCGTCGCCGGTGAGCAAGAGGCTCGATATTCCTTCAGCGTTTTGTAACTCGTCGCGCAAACGACGCGGCTCGTGCCCGGTGATGGATAAAACTCCTTTGCCTAAGTGAGCTTTCAGATTCGCGGGCGTGTCACAGAAAAGCAGCTTGCCCTTATTCATGAGGGCGACGCGATGGCAGCGCTCGGCCTCGTCGAGGTAGGCAGTTGAGGTGAGAATCGCCACACCTTCGGCGACCAGTTCGTAGAGAATACGCCAGAAGTCGCGGCGCGAAACAGGATCAACGCCAGTGGTCGGCTCATCGAGGAGGATTACTTTGGGACGATGAATGAGCGCGCACACCAAGCCGAGTTTCTGTTTCATGCCGCCGGAGAGTTTGCCCGCCAGGCGCTTGCGGAATTCACTCATTCCCGCAGCCACGAGCAACTGCGCCGAGCGGGCGTTTCGTTCGGCTTTGCTTACGCCGAAAAGGTCAGCATAGAAGCGAATGTTTTCATCTACCGTAAGGTCTTCGTAAAGCCCGAAACGCTGCGGCATATAACTGAGGGCGTGCTTGGCACCCTCCGGATCGCGCGCGACATTGAAACCGGCAACCGTTGCCTTGCCAGCGTCGGGCGGCATAATTCCAGCCAACATGCGCAGGGTGGTCGTCTTCCCTGCCCCGTCTGGACCGACCAGGCCGAAGATCTCACCAGCGCGCACATCAAAGCTCAGCGCATCGACCGCGCGCACGCCGGGAAAGCTCTTCGTTAATCCCTCGGCCAATATCACGGGTTGGAGCTGATCTGTCATTTGCCGGCCGGAGCTGTCGCGGATGAGTTTGTACTCTGGCTGTTCGCCGCCAAATCAATATGGGCGTCAGCCGGCATACCGGTCTTGAGTTCATGATCGAAGTTGTCGATGTCGATCTTGATGCGATAGACGAGCGTGACCCGTTCCTTGTAAGTCTGCACGCTCTTGGGAGTAAACTCCGCCGTGGAGGAGATGAACGAAATGCGCCCGTGGTACTGCTTGCCGGGATACGTGTCCGTAGTGATGATGGCTTCCTGGCCCCAATGAATGCGGCCCAGATCCGTCTCCGCGATGTAGGCGCGCAGCCAGATGTGGTCGAGATCAGAGAGCGTAACAACCGGAGAACCGGGCGCAACCACCTCTCCCAACTCCGCCTGGCGCACGGTCACCACGCCGGCTGAAGGAGCGCGCAGCACCGTATAACTCAGATTCACCTGCGAGAGGCCCAGATTGGCGCTGGCTTCGTTCAGATTGGCTCGCGCGATAGCAATGTCTTCCTTGCGGCTGCCTTCGACGGCCTCGTTGTATCGCTGTTGCGCGGCCTTGAAAATCGCTTCGGCACGCTTGAGCGCAGTTGCCGCCTGATCACGCTCCTGCGCGGAGACTTCATCCTTTGCAAAGAGTTTCCGGGCTCGTTCGTTGTCGATCGTTTTCTCATCCAGGTCGGCCTTGGCATCGATCATGGTCTGCTGCGCCGCCTTGACTTCCTGCGGGCGTGTTCCAGCCAGCGTGAGAGCGAGGTCGGATTCGCGCACGCGCACGCTGGCATCGTCAATGCGAACTCGCTGCTTGAAATCGGCGTCGTCCAAACGGGCCAGCAAGGCGCCTTGCTCCACCCGCTGCCCCTCCTCGACCGGCAGTTCGACGATGCGCCCCTGGACCTTGAAGCCAACCAGGCTTTCGTGCGCTTCAATGTTGCCGGAGAGAGTGAGTTGGTTCGTGGGCGCAGGTTTTTTTGCCAGGCGCGTGTAGTAGTACACACCCGCTGCAACAACTACGGTCAGCAGAATCAAAAGTGGAATTACTTTTTTCATTGCTTGAAACCTCAGGGGCTAAAGCCCCTCGTTTTCCGGCTTCTGACGGCACGACTCAAGTCGCGCCCTGACACAAAACAGTTTGTTGAAAAACGCCCTATGGGTTTCCCATGAACACAAGGATGTTCTTCTCCGTATCACCCATAGCACGAGCTAAGGCAAACTTTGCGTCCACGTGGCTGCTGACGGCGAGGATGTAGTTTTCTTCAGCCCGCGCAAGCTCATCCTGCGCGGTTACCACTTCAACATTGTTTGCAGTTCCCTGTTGAAAACGGTCTTGCGCCAATTCCAGCTCGCGCCGCGCCAAGTCCTGCCCATCACGGGCTACGGTCACCTGTTCGGCGGCGGAATCCAGATTCAACAGCGCCTCGCGAAGATCCTCATCGATGCCGCGGCGCAGATCGGCAATCTGATCATCAATGCGCTTCACACGACTGGCGAGTTCCTGCGCCTCACCATTACGATCACGATCGAAGAGGGTGAAATCGATCTGGCCCTGCACCAAGCCCGTGCTCTTGACGCCGCCGATGCTGCGCCCAATCTCGCCGAAGTTTCCATTAACGCTCAGCTTGGGATAGGAGCGTGCCCGGTTTGCGCTCTGCTGCTCGATCAACCCCTGACGCTGGATGGCGAGCGAAAGATAGTCGGCGCGGGCAAGCAACGCGGCAGGCGCAAGGCTCTCGATCTCCGGCTGATTCAAAGGCCTATAGCCGAGCGGCTCGGCCAGTTCCAACGGCGCACCCGGGGTCATGCCCATATTGCGCTGGAGTTCCAACAGCGACTGCTTCAACTGGTTCTGAGCGATAAGGAGCGCCTGCTTGTCATTGGCAAGCTGCACCTGGGCGCGGAGCACATCCACACCCGTTGCGCTGCCGGCGTCGTGCTTGTCTTTGGCCAGCTTGTACAACGTGCTTGAATCAGTCACACGCGATTGCGCTGCCTCAGCACGCGCCGCGGCAGACTGCGCGTTCAGATAGAGTGCGGCAATGGCGCGCACAATCAGGTCGCGCGCATCGCGATAGTCCATCTTGCCGGCATCGAGAGCGCGTTCGCTGGCCTTGAGTTGACGATAGCTTTGAAGATCGACGACGTTCTGCTGCGCATAGACGCGGAAATCATAGTTGGAGAGCGGCCCAACCACCTTCGGAATAGGAAGACCGGTAAAGGAGAGTCCCTCAGCTTGCAGATCGTGATTCTGATAATTTGCGTAGACTTGGGCGTTCACGCGGGGCAGTAGCGCGGCTGAGAGGCGGCGCATCCGCGTGCCTTCCGCCTCATCGACCTTTGTACCAGCAAGCAAGACACCCAGGTTGACTTGCAGCGCCTTCTGAATCGCGTCCTGCAACGTAAGCCTATACGGAGCCGGCTGCGCCACGGCAGATATGCACGCGACGAGGCCGACCACGAAAAGAAGAGCGACGATGCGCAGATTTGATCTCATGGTTCCTACTTTTGAGTGGAAGCCGCAATGGCTCTCCAGAAGTGTTGAAAACTGTCTTCGATTCTCGCTTTGAGCTCCGACGATCCATCCAGCGACCAAAGCAAAACTGTTCCCATGCAGGTTTGCAGAAGTTGGAATGCTACCTTTTCTTCTTTCAGTTGGGGGTCAATCTCCCCACGCTCTTGCCCAGCGGCCACAACCTCCGCAATCATTCTGCGACCCTCTTTCATATTGCGCTCGATGATGCTTCGAACGCTCTCACTGGTCAGGAAGGAGGAGATAAAGGCACGCGCAAGGCTTGGGCTGCGACCGGGCTCTTCGGCGAGGCGTTGCACCAGGTGATGCAGCACGGAGTGAATCGTCTGCTTGCCCTTTACGCTGACCGAGATGGCTTCTCTCACCTTGGCAAGCTGCACCTCCGCCATCACGCCCAGCACGTGATCCTTGCTCTCAAAATAGTTGAAAAATGTTCCCTTGCCAACGTCCGCGGCTTCAGTAATGTCCTCGACCGTCACGGAAGGAAAACCGCGCTCGGCAAAGAGATGCAAGGCGCATCGAAAGAGGCGCAGGCGGGTTTCCGCAGCACGGCGCTGACGGCGGCCGGTTCCTGGCGGATGAACCAGTCCACCGGCCGTTTGGATGAGTGGAGTGGGGCGATTATTCTGACCCTTAATCATATTCGGCTCATGGGCGTTTCTGACCATGAGTCACTTATAGCGCAGGAAATATCTGCTGTCAAGACGAATTCTTTCGTCGGAAATATTTTTATGAGCGCAACTTCCGCGAAAAGTAGCAGATTGCCCGGCTGGAAATCTCTTGGGCCGGGGCGCCCTTCTTGGCGTATGCTCTTCCCCGCCGATTCGGCCATGCGCAGTTTTCCGCTTGCGGCACGCTGGGTCTCCGTTGCAGCCGGACCAATCCGCCGCAGGTTATGTTCATTGTGTTGTTGTGCTGGCGCTTGCTGTGACCTTCGTTGTTTCTGCGAACGCACAGGCCCCGCGTGGTCTGCCTTCGGGGCCTGTAATCGATGGCAATGAAGTTACGATGAATTTCTCGGATCTCAGCGTCGCAGTCCTCAAGTACTCCGGAACCGTCGCGCGATTGTCCCCCAAGGCAGACATCGCTATTTGCCGCTGATCTTCAGCAACATGACGCCATGGCTTGGCACGGTTGCCTTGAACGTGCCGCCCTGCATCGCCACCGCCTCGTGCTTCCACAGATCTCGCATCCTGATTTTTCTGTCCTTCAGGCTGGCGGGCAGGCTGTTACGCGCAAATTGTGCCTGGGCCGGAGTAGCGGTCCTGTTGAAGATTCCAACGGCGACCGAGCCGTCGTGGAGAGGCCGCATCAGCACTTCGATTCCAGCATCGCTCGACAGGGAGGTTACCGGCTTGTACTCAGGATCCTGGTCGATCGCAATGACCTCAGTATTCATCAGGATGCTTTTTGTCTCATCCGTCATTGTGCGGAGATCGTTTCCAGCAATGAGAGGGGCGGCCAGCAGAGACCAAAGACTCATGTGAGTCCGGTACTCATCCGCCGTCATGCCGCCGTTGCCGATTTCCAGCATATCGGGATCGTTCCAATGCCCAGGCTTGGCGTACGCTGCGAGCTTGATTTGGCTAAACCCGATTCTGTCCATGGATTCCCAGCGGTCGGATATGTCGCCTGTGGTGCGCCACAGGTTGCCGCCGCTCTTCGTTCCCCATCCCGTCCATACCTCAGCGCGGCCGTACTCGCAGAGGCTGTAGACGATTGGACGGTGTGTATCCTCAAGCGCCTGCCCCATCTTCTGATAGATCGCCTGCAGCGTTGGTGCGTCGTCCTTGTAGATATCAAGATCGCTGCAAAGATCGTACTTCAGATAGTCGATGCCCCACTCGGCGAAGGTCCTGGCATCCTGCTCTTCGTGGCCGAAGCTTCCCTCATAACCGGCGCAGGTCTTCGGACCGGGACTTGAATATATGCCGATCTTCAATCCCTTCGAGTGCACATAGTCTGCGAGCGCCTTCATGTCAGGGAATTTCTTGTTTGAGGTGATGTTCCCGTTGGAATCGCGACCCAGTTCCCAGGTGTCGTCGATGTTGATGTAAATGTAGCCCGCCTTGCTCATGCCGCTGGACACCATCGCATCCGCCATATCTCGAACGGAAGCATCGTCGACCTTCCCCGCAAACCTGTTCCAGCTATTCCAACCCATGGGCGGCGTCCTGGCGAGCCCGTTGTCGGGGAGGTCTGCGAGAGCCGGCAACGGCAGCGGAGCAGGCGGCATCGTTGCCTCCTTGGTGGTCTTCTCCGCGACCGCCGTAACCACGCCATTACGACCCTGGATCGTAAATATCAGTTTGCCGTCTTTAAATGTCCCGTCAAACACAAACGACCGTTGCGCCGGCCGCGTAGGGTTGGTGTTTGCCGCCAATGGTGGTGGCGGGGGCACGGTCACAAAGTGAATTGCGCCGTCCTTGAAGCTGCCCGTAATCGGAATCCCGTTCGGCCGCCTGATCAGCATGCCGCTGATCGCGTC
>Ga0224535_1000264_pt1 | contig 15639 bp, 10 predicted proteins | sample 714E13034metaG_FD_179898 | JGI IMG/M metagenome (GOLD analysis project Ga0224535, IMG submission 179898) | Peat soil microbial communities from Stordalen Mire, Sweden - 717 E1 30-34 | ecosystem: Environmental > Terrestrial > Soil > Wetlands > Peat | place: Sweden: Norrbotten County, Stordalen... | reverse complement strand
CTGGCGGAAGTCTTCGCCGGTCATCTCGACGCGGACGCACATCTCAGCCAGGCGTGACCTCATGCGGTCACCGATGCGGTCGCCGAGGGTATCTTCGCTTTTGGCGGGCTTGTTGCCCTTCTCATCAGCTTTGAAACCGGCGCCTGCCGGCAGGTCTCGCCAGTTGGTGGTGATGATTGTAGACAGTTTGTCGTTGTAGCGGGTGTTGAGAATCAGCGCCACCGTGTCCCAGACCCATTCATTGGGCTTCTGCGCGCCCAGATCATCCAGCACCAGCACTTCGGCTTCAAAGACGGGCTTGAGAAGCTCCAGTTCGGTGGTCTGCACCTGGGAGTTGTAGCTGTTCTGGATGTTCTTGAGCAATTCGCGGTAATCGCAGAAGAGGCCATGAACGCCACGCTCCTGCACCAACCGCTGGAGCACGCCCACGGCCAGGTGGGTCTTGCCTACGCCGATGGAGCCGGTGAAGAGCAGCCCCTTGCCGGCGGTATCGACCGGAAAGGCCTCGACAAACTTGCGGGCGGTCAGGTGTGCGCGGCTCAACGAGGGGTCGGCGCCGCGAAAGGCGGTTTCATAGGTGTCCAACGAGCAAGGGCGATAGCGCTCGGGAATGTGAGCGGCGGCCAGGCGGCGCTCCTCGCGCTCCCTCTGCTGGCACTCGCAGGCACGCGAAACCCATTGGCCTTCTGCGTTGACCACCCGCACCAGCCCGACTCCATCGCAAATTTTACATTCATTCATCTGAACTCAAGCGTAGCGCAATCGCCACGGTGTGCGTCGGTGCAGGTCCGGTCCCTTATTGTGGAAAAGACATTGGTATGTCTGAAGCGCCATTGCCTACAATCGGAACCACGCGGAGAAAATCGCCTTTGGCCCGCGAAGAGATGGAGATTCGCTCATGAATCGAATGGTATTGCGCGCCGCTTTCGCCCTCGTTGCCGTTTTCACCTTTCCGCAGGCGGCCACCCTGCCTGCGCAGACCGTCTCCCCGGCGCCGGAGGCCAAGACACCCTGCGTGACGCCCAAACCGGAGGTTTCCGCCTGGCAAAAGGCGCGCGACGCGCAGATGAAGGACGATTTCCCCTGGCTGGCGAAGTTCAAGGAGGCCGATTTGAAGCTGGGTCCACCCGCCGCTGGCGAAGACCGCGTGGTCTTCATGGGCGACTCGATTACGGAATTCTGGAAGATCGAGGGACCGGAGGGATCCTTCCCCGGCAAGCCCTATATCAATCGCGGCATCAGCGGACAGACCACGCCGCAGATGGTTTTGCGCTTTCACCAGGACGTGATCGCGCTCAAGCCCAAGGTGGTGGTGATTCTGGCCGGCATCAACGACATTGCCGGCAACACCGGCCCGGAGACGCTGGAGCAGATCGAAGACAACCTGGCCTCGATGGCCGAGCTGGCCACAGCCAACCATATTCGCGTGGTGCTCTGTTCGGTGCTGCCGGCTTTTGATTTTTCCTGGAGGCCGGGCCTGACGCCCGCGCCCAAGGTGCTGGCGCTGAATGTATGGATCAAGGCCTACGCAGCAGAGAAGGGCTACCCCTACGTGGACTTCCACACGGCGATGAAGGACCAGCGCGACGGGCTTCCGGCTACGCTGAGCGAAGACGGAGTGCATCCGCTGCCAGCCGGCTACGCGATGATGGCGCCGCTGGTGGAGGCGGGGATCGAGAAGGCGTTAAAACAGTAAGGAACAGGGATTAGGGGTTAGGGGTCAGGGATTAGAAAGCAGGGCCGTTGCGCAACTTCGGCCCTCATCAAACCTGAACGCGAAATCTCTTCACTCGTTGAGAAAATGCGTATTTTTCGATGAATCGCATAGTCCATACCCCCAACCCCTTACCCCCTAATCCCTGGTCCCTGCCCATCCGCAATTGCTAAACCGCCCGAATCCACCTACAATAGGAGCATTGCAGGAAAGGTCTGTCTAGAGCGATGCCGAAGGAAAAGATTCATCCCAACTATGCCGCGGTGCGGGTTATGTGCGCCTGCGGAAACAATTTTGAGACCCGGTCGACCCACAAGGGCGACATTCACGTGGAAATCTGCTCGGTTTGCCACCCGTTCTTTACCGGCAAGCAGCGCCTGGTGGACACAGCGGGCCGCGTCGAGCGCTTCCGCCGCAAGTACGCCAAGTCCGACAGTGCTGTGGCAGCGGCAGCAGTAGCTAAGGCCAAGTAACCGGCACGCGGTACGCGGCCAGCAGGATCGGGGCCTCCGCCACGGCGGAGGCCCCGTTGTGTTGCAACAAGCGCAAGAATGTTCCGTGCCATACGTTCCGAATCAGGGGTGTGATCAACCATGCCACGCGCTAAACGCTCGATTCAGTCCGCAATGAAGATCGATGGCGTCCCGCTTATCTGGCGTCTGCACCGCGAGCAGCAATGGTGCACTGCTGAGGGGTGGAAGGGCGTGGCTATTCATGTCGTGGTTGCCGAAGGCGCGCATCGGGAGCTTTATCTGGAATACCCAGCGGTCAAGACGCATAAGGTCGGTTACACGAGGACTGACTTTGTCCTGCAGAATATCGCGCCCGCGAAGGTTGAGGCTCATATTCGGCAGGCGATGAATGCGGGCTGGGATCCGGAGTCGCGAGGCAAGCCGTATGTCTATGAAGTGAATGAGCTGCCAGGCTGATCCGTGGCTTGTTGTGGACGAGGTTCTCATGGCGGGCAAAGGCTTTACCGTGAAGAAAAACTGGGACAATCCCAGGGAATACGCGATGCCCGCGGAGGCGCGAGTGCCGGCTGAGGTGCGTCTGGGAACTGTGGTGGTGGCTCCGGGCACCGTGCTGGCTCCCATGGCGGGGGTCACGGACACGGTCTTCCGGCGGTTCATCCGCAACGCCAGTTTGTTCACCGCTTCCCAGGTCTCAGAATCGAGACCTGGGGCACCCGCATTGGATGCGGAGAACCCGGCCGGCCCGGCCATCGATACCTTGGTGAGCAATGAGCAGTCCGGCTGCGGGCTGCTGATGACCGAGTTCACCTCGGCCGACGGCCTGGCCCGGATGCGGGAGACCAAGCGCCAGCGCTATTTGACCTTCTACGAGGACGAACACCCCATTGGGGCGCAACTCTTTGGGGCCAATCCGGAAACGCTGGCCGAGGCGGCGCGGATTGTAGAGGAGACCGGTTTCGACCTGGTGGATCTGAACCTGGGCTGCCCGGCCAAGCGGGTGGTGGGGTCGAATGGCGGCTCTGGCCTGCTGCGCGACCTGCCGCGCATCTGCGAGATCTTTCGCGCGGTTCGCAAGGCGGTCACAATTCCCTTCACGGTGAAGTTCCGGCTGGGGTGGAACGACGCCGAGATTGTTTGCCTGGAGTTGGCGCGAATGGCCGAGGCCGAGGGGCTGAATGGAGTGACGCTGCACGCCCGCACCCGCGAGCAGGGCTATACCGGCCAGGCGCGCTGGGAGTGGATTGCGCGTGTCAAGCAGGCAGTGGGGATTCCGGTCATTGGCAACGGGGACATCTGCACTCCAGAGGCCGCGGCGGCCATGGTGGCCGAGACCGGCTGCGATGCGGTGATGATCGGCCGGGCCGCGCCAGAGAATCCGTGGATTTTCAGGCAGATCGCACAGTACACAGCCACCGGCAGCTACGAGCGTCCCACGGTGGAAGACCGTTACCGCATGATTCGCGCCTATTTTCAGATGCTTCTGGACGAGGCCGAGGCCACGAAAGACCTGCCCAAGGCCGCGCGGCTGGGCGAGACGGCCGGCAAGATGAAGCAATTTGCCACATGGTTTACCCACGGCGTAGCGGGCGGAGCCAAGCTGAGAGGCGACATCTACCACGCGAGGACCGGCGCCGAGGTGCTGGCCCAGGTGGACGCGTTCTTCAGCGCCCACGCTACGGGAGGTGCTGACTCCGATTCAGGGTCCGGCCAAATGCCCGAAGAGGATGGGGCGGCAGGCTTCCCGCGCGAGACGCCGTTCTGCGATTGAAGCGGAATCCAGCGAACAGCGCTCAGGTTGAAATTTTTCAGAGAATCTTGATTCCGCTGCAACCGTTCAAATGCGCTCGACGGCCAGCGCCACCGCATTGCCGCCCCCCAGGCACAGCGCGGTAATACCGCGGGTCTTGCCGAGGCGGCGCAAGGCATAGAGCAGCGTAGTCAGCAGGCGCGCCCCACTGGCACCGATGGGATGACCGATGGCAATGGCACCTCCCTGCACGTTGACCTTCGCCGGATCGAGGCCCAGGTCGCGATTGACGGCCAGCGCCTGCGCGCTGAAGGCCTCATTCAGCTCAAACAAATCGACGCTTTCGAGCGGCCAACCGGCCTTTGCCGCCACCTTGCGCACGGCTTCAATGGGCGCCAGGCCGAACCACTCCGGCGCGCCGCCGCTGGTGGCCTGGGCACGAATCACAGCCAGCGGCGCGAGACCCAATTGCCGAGCCCGCTCGGCGCTGGCAACTACCAGGGCCGCGGCGCCGTCGCTTACGCCAGGAGAGTTGCCGGCTGTGACCGTGCCTTCCGGCTGGAAGGCTGGCTTGAGCCGGGAAAGGATTTCGACGGTCGTCTCGGGGCGGACCGATTCGTCAGCATCGAAGAGCAGCGGGGCTCCGCCTTTTTTGGCCGGTGGAACCTCGACAGGCAGAATCTCTTCCCGGAAGAATCCCTCTGTCGTGGCCGTGGCGGCGCGGCGGTGCGACTCGGCCGCAAAGGCGTCTTGCTGCTCGCGGCTGATGCCGTAGCGAGCCGCAATCATCTCAGCCCCTATGCCCATGTGAAAGTTGTTGTAGACGTCCCAGAGGCCGTCCTGAATCATCTCGTCCACCAGGACGCCGTTGCCCATGCGATAACCGGCCCTGGCCTGGGGCAGCAGATAAGGCGCATTAGTCATCGACTCCATACCGCCGGCGACAACCATCTCGGCGTTTTCCGTTTGGATGGCCTGCGCAGCCAGGGCCACGGCCTTCAACCCAGAGCCGCAAACCTTGTTGATGGTAAGCGCCCCTGCCTCGGGCGGCAATCCTCCGGAGAGCGCCGCCTGACGCGCGGGGTTCTGGCCGAGGCCGGCCTGCAAAACACAGCCCATGATGCACTCGTCAATTCGTGAGGATTCGACGCCAGCGCGGCGCACCGCCTCGCGCACCACAAGCGCCCCCAGCCGCGGAGCAGAGAATGACTGTAGCGAGCCCTGGAACCGGCCCACTGGGACGCGTACCGCTGAGATGATCGCAACTTCCTTCATATTGATGACTCCCGCTGACCAGAAATCTGCCGGAGCGGAAACGCCCTCAGGAACACAAGGTCTCCCGCCAATTCAGGAGATCCCGGTGCATCCATCGAATGGATCGCCAGTTACGCCCGGCGATGGGCCACCGCAACAGCAGCGCCATCAGTAGTACCAAAAGGTGAGGTAGGCCAGCACACACAGCGCCGCGACGGCCACCAGGAGCATGGCCATCACGATCTTGAGTGCAAGGTAATTCTCGGCACGAGGGGGCGGGGGAGGGTCAGGAGGCGGAATCAGCCGCGCCATCTCGATGCCGACGTTGTCGTGGCCGCCAGCAGCCAGAGCCAGCTCGAGCAGATTGTGGGCTGAGGCTTCCACTGTAAGATCGAGGGTCTCCGCCACCCGATGGATATCCCTCTCCGGAACGAATTCCCAGAGGCCGTCAGAACAGAGCAGCAGCGTATCTCCGCTGGCCAGGGGGAGTTCCTCAATGTCGATCTCGACCTCGGGTTGATGACCCAGGCTGCGGGTCAGTACCGCGGAGTCGGGATGGTGCTGAGCCTCTTCAGGGGAGATGAGGTTGCGGCTAAGCAGAACCTGCGCGGCGGAGTGGTCGGTGGTAAGGCACTGCAAATGGCCAGCGCGCACGAGATAGGCGCGGCTATCGCCGATGTGGCCGATCCAGGCGTTGGTTCCCTCGGCTTCTTGTTGCAACAGGGCCAACACCACCGAAGAACTCAAGCGCTCGTGCGGCGAGTCGGGCGCTTTGACAGCCGCAAGCAGATTCGCATTGGAACGCGCCGCAGCTTCGCGGATGGCATTGCCGACCGGGTAGTCGTGCGGCAGAGCCGCCAGATGCGTGTAGAAATCCTCCACCACCATCCGTGATGCGGTGGCTCCTCCCTCGTCGCCGATGCCATCGGCGACAATCATCAGGTCGCCCAAGGGGATGCGGACATGGAGAACAGAGTTCTGGTTCTCTTTGCGCAGGGTGCCGCGATCGCATTCCTCGGCGAAAAGTATGACTGGCTGCCCAGAGATGGATACCTCGCTCATGCGTGAACCTCACGTACAAAACAGAATCCGCGCTTTACGGTTAAGCGCAAACCTATGCAGAAACTACGCAAGCCTCCTGTGAAAAACCCTCCCCACGACTCCAGCGGAGAGTTTGCGGCAGTTGGCCGGCCTCGTCCATGCAGCGATCGCTCAAACCGGACTTTGCGAATCAAAGTCCGGCCAGCGCTGGGCTTCACTCATCGCCTTGCGCTCCAGCTAGCCAATTATGACTCATTATGAGACGTAACGACAACAAATAAAAGGAGCAGCCACGGAGTGTAATCGAAGATGAAGCCTTCTTGCGCAGAGGGGACGGCCTGACGCTTATGGACATGAGAGTCCGATTTCAAAATATGCGTCCACTCGTCTTCCAGCAGCACAGAAATCATCTACTGTCGCACGGCGGAAGTCCGAAGATGTGCCCTGGAGTGACATGTAAATATGTATTAATAACGTGTCCTATATCTATAAGATACATCGGATTCAGCGCGCTTTTAATTTTCTCCGATTGCTGGCATTTTCTCTTGCGGCTCCCAGCAAATTCTGCCCACCGTGCTTGGGGCGCGCTCTGACTCGTAAACGGTGGCCGGTCAGAAGGCCCGTACTCTGGACACAACCGGCCATCTACGAAACCGGAATCCATCGATAGGATCCGAGAATGATGAGCCTTGATATCGGCTTAATGCTCTATGGAAAGGGAGGCGTCTCTAGTTCCTAGCAGACGCCTCTCTCCTCGAACATCTGGGGTATCCCCCATCTCGGTTTCATCTGTTCCGTGTTTGTCATCAATACTTGATGGAACGCGGAGCGAGTTGGATAAACCTACGTTAGAACGACACTTTCATTGAGATCTGCGTGATACGCGCCTCACGAGCTCCGGTTGCTTGCCCAAACTGTTGTCCGCTGTACATGTTCGTGGTTTCCGCTCCAGTCCACTGGGTGTGGTTGAAGGCATTGTAAGCATCGACGCGGATATTCGCGCTGATGGACTCCCAGATCTTGAAGGTCTTCGACAGGGAGAGGTCCACGTTGTTTTGTCCAGGACCGTGAATAGTTCCCAATCCGGAGTTGCCTCTGGTCCCTTCTGCCGGAGATGAGAATGCAGCAGTGTTGAATTGATTCAGGAAGGTTTTGTTCCCGTGGCTAAGATTTGGGTTCCCTTTAACGTTGAGTTGGTCAGGGCCAGCATAATCATCTGCAGACGTGTCCCAGTTCTGCACTGTCAACATATCGCCGGATTCCAGCGTCAAGATCCCAGAGAGGCGCCAGCCCGTCAACACGATCTTCGACCATGCAGGCCACTTTGCACCATAGTTCGGGCTCCAGATTCCGCTCATCACAAAGCGCTGATGATGCGACCCGGAAGTCTCGCCGCGGTCTCTGACATTCGGATATTGGAATCCGCCAGAGCCTCCGCCAGGTGCGCCGTTGTAGGAAAGGTTGTTGACATACGGGAAGTCCGAGATGGTCTTTCCGAAGGTGTAGTTGCTCAGAAACTGATACTCGTTGCTGAAGCGATGCTGGAAACTGACGATACCGGCATTGTAGAAGGAGTTCAGGTTTCCGCGTTGCACATAGATGTCGCCAAACCGGCCGATGTTATTGGGACGCGCAGCATTGAAAGCATCCTCTCCCGGCCAGCCAGTCTGATACGCGGGAAGATTGATGTTTGTGTAGTTCGTCCCCTTTCTTCCCTGTGATCCGGAATAACTTACGGTGACTGATGTCTGCGGATTCAGTGAGTGCTGCACATCGAGAACATAGCGCTGATAGTACGGAAGCGTGGTAGATTTCTGGTCCTGGTAGTAGACCGTGGACCACCAGCCGTCGCCGAAGTATCCCTGCCCAGCGCCAGTGCTAACACCGTACTCGCCTTTCGGAATGACCGGCTCCGCGGGAAAGATCATATCCATGGTAACGGCAGGCGTATCGCTGGGGTACCCCAAGAGAGTGTTGGTGACGTCCAAGCCGCCTCCCGGAGTTCCCCCGTTCGCGAATCCCGTCGCATTCGATATCTGCGAGGCACCACTATCGTAGAAGATGCCATAGCCTGCCCGAATCACATCGCGATTGGTGGCGCTATATGCAAAACTGATGCGGGGCGCAAAATTCGCTTTCGCGGCGCTCAGGTAGTGCTGCGGAAGGCCAGTGGCCAATCCTGGAATCTCCAGAATGCCGCCTTGAGCATTGGCCTGGTATACAGCGCAGCACAGCTTGTCGGGGTCGTACATGGGCAAATTCATGTCGTAGCGAAGTCCTACAGACAAGGTAAGCTTGGGCGTTACCTGAAACTTGTCGTTGGCATAGAATCCCCAATACGGGAAGAATACGTTCAGTTCGGGCGCTGTGTCATCCGCTCCGGTAATCGTGTCGAGCTGATGAATGTGCTTAGGCGTGCCCATGACCAAGTCAGCCATGTTGTCTCCGCCGTTGTGTCCCTGCAAATAGCCGCCGCGACTAAAGTTTTTTCCGAAGCTAACATAGCGGTTGAAGTCCCAGTCATACTCTCCCTTGCGGAAGTAGTTAAAGCCGTAGGTCATGGCATGGCGCCCATGAGTCCAGTTCACGTTATCCGAGAACTGCAGTGCGTTATTGGACGCGAGAAAGTCCTGATCAAACCCCACAGACTTATAGTCGTCGAAGTCGATTCCGAACACTCCCTGGCTGGCTCCCGTTCCGGTGTTCTTGAAGATATCCCGGATCGGATTTGCCGAGCTGTGCAGGAATGCGATTTCGGATGGGCTCACAATGGTCAGAGAACCATACCCCTTGCCGAAGACGAACTCATTGGTGAGGTTGGACGTGAACTGGTGCATTTCGTTGACGGTCACTAACCAGCTTGCATCGTCGTTGTCCCAGACAAAGTCTGGAAGAATTCCGCCGGAGTTGTTGTTCGTGCCATGCTGCTTCGACCAGGTCACGAAAGCATTGTCGCGCGAGGTAATACGCACATCGAATCTGCTGTCAAAGTGGTAATCAGCAAAGGCTTCCTGTTGCATTGCGCTGTCGTTGTATATATCACTCGGATTTTGAGGAGCATTGGGCTTGGGGTACAAGGCCAGAACCGCCTTGGAGGCCGCGCTCGCACTGACCAGACCCGCAGTGTCGAGGCGGTTGCCTGCTACCGGCGTACGGCTACTGTATCCATTCGCGTCATATGTGGTTGTAAATGGGTTGTAGAGCTGAATGCCGTCGGTCAACAACTCGCTGAAATCGCCGGTGCGCTCCGGGATGGAAGGGACTGAAGCCCATACTGTCTCCGAGCCATCGTGTTCAATGAAGTTCTCGTAATTGGCAAAGAAGAACAAACGATCTTTCAGCTTGGACACTTTGGGGATGATGATCGGTCCGCCAACTCCAAAGCCAAACTGATTTCTTCGCAGAGTTGGCTTGGTTGCTGGCCCCGCCTCCACGAGGAAGTTTTCCGCTTTGTCGTATGGGTTGGTCGCATTCAAATCATCGTTTTCAAGATGCTCATAAACCGATCCGTGAAATTGTGTGGAGCCGCTTTTGGTCTGGACGCTGAAAGTGGAAAAGTCATGTCCATTAGCGGCAGAGAAATCAGTTACCGAGATTTTTGCGTTCTCCAGCGCATTAGAGGCCGGCAAATAGCTGACGCTGCTTTCCCAGTTGTCGTTGATGTTGACGCCGTTGATGTAGTAGCCGTTGTCCCTGGATCCCTGGACCACACCGCCTGACGTGAATGCAATACCGCCGGAGGCAAACTGGGAACCAACAGCGAACGATCCGCCTGGGTTAATATTCTTTTCCACTTCAGTGCTGATGCCTGGCATGAGAGCAGCCAGCGACGTAAAGTTGAGGCCGTTCATTGGCAACTCTTCCATCTGCTTCTGGGTGACGTCAGTGCCTACACTTGCATGCCCTGTTTCCAACAGAGGTGAAGAGCTGGTGACGGTAACGGTTTCCGTCACTGATCCCGGAGAGAGCTTGAGGTCATATCTGGTAGTTTCGCCAATCGAGACAGTGATGGGATCTGATTTCGTAGTTTCAAAGCCTGTCTGGTGGACGCTTAGAAAATATTGTCCGGCCGCCAGACCGGTAAACTGAAAGTGCCCTATATCATTCGCAGATATAACAACGGTTGAATTGTGGGCCGCGTCAATCAAGCTAACCTGGGCGTATGGAATTGCAGCGCCATTGCTATCGAGGACATTGCCCTCAATGCCGCCGCGCTGGGCAAACTGCCCGTAGGCGTTGCTCACAAGGAGCATGAAGGTAAACACGATTGAGACAGCGACAAATTTTGCACGTTGGCGCATAATGCCTCCCAAACAAATGAATCGTTTCAAATTGCAACGAATACTTTTTAATCCATTTCTATATCCTTTGTCAAGGGTATTTTGGAATTTTTTGGGAACCACTGTTTATCGAGCTACATTGAATGGCCTTTCAGGGCTAAATCGATGGAGCATCCATACTGATTATCGTAAATATAATCATACATTTGGCAACAATTCATTTGAGCCTTTGTCAAGCAGCTTGATCGTCTTCTGCGCTTATAGATGGGCACCCCGATTGCATGTTTGGTCGAAGGGTCTGAGCAGGCCAGGACTGTAGGATCGGCAGATGTATTGCTCGATTGTTTTGAAACGGTAGAGCCTCTTTCTCCTGAATACGCCTCCTCGCTCCAGTGCATATCTTTATTCCTGGAGGAATTCAACGTCGATTTGATAAGTTAAGGCCTATTCAGTTCGCCTGCGGCGCTCTATTCGCAATACCCTTGACAAGGTAGTTTACCAAAGGTATATTGACCATCGAGTACTCATGAATGCTTTCAAGTGTTTATGCTCTCTTGGCAAATGCGATATCGAATTTCTATGATCAGCCGAAGTCTATTGCTCCCACTTTTTGTCACGGTATTTATCGCCGTTCAACAACTATCTGCTGCGCAGGTTAAGACTCAACCATTCGCGCATAACGGGTATAACCGCCCGTATCTCATCTATCGGCCCGCGCATCTTTCATCCCATCCAGCGGCGGTGTTTATGCTCGGCGGCATTCGCAGCACGGCCGAATCCGAGTCTCAAGACTTCGGTTGGATCGAGGAGGCGGATCGCTACGGATTTCTTGTGGTATTTCCTGATCCTGTTGCCACGCATCCAGATCAACCGGTGGACAGAAAAACGAATATTACTTTCTGGGAAATGAAAGGTTCTCGTACACATCTTCTGGCGCCTGGTATGTTGCCAGTAGATGACGACGGATATTTAATGGCCGTTCTACAGGATGTACTTCGCCGTGAACACCCTGACCGGAAACGTATTTTTTTTGCGGGCTTTTCGAGTGGATCAGGTATGGTCCAGTTGCTCGCATCGCGCCACCCTAAAGACATCAAGGCAATTGTCGCCGTAGCCACACCGCTGATGGATCCTCCGGCAAAGCTCGCTCGCCCCGTGCCCATCCTCTATATACACGGTGATCTTGATGAGCAGTTTTCCGGCTTCCAGGTCAACAGTCCTCATTTTGCAACAACGCCACATGGGAATTGGGTAACCTGGGGCTACTTGGACGGCTGCCGGATACAAGCGGCTGAAAAAACGGATTGGGGCGTGCGCTTATCCTGGCAGGGCTGCAAAGATCAAGTTCCGGTATTCGCTGACTTCGTTCAGAATCTAGGCCACGAGTGGTTAGGAAGCCGGGATTCTGGCCATCACAAGGAAGGGGAGCCGAATGACCCGCTCAACTTCACTGACATGGCATGGCAGTTCTTTGCCGGGATCCACGCAAAGTAGGATCTACGAGCCAGAGAGGGTACTCGTACTATCAGGACGCAGCTTCCCACGGACTTTGCGACCAGCGAAGCCCGTGGGGAGATGGACGTTTATTCCATATCCATGACACAACGGAATCCAACGGTGCCAGAACGATCTTCGCTCGGCGCCATCAACAGGAACTTTCCGTGTTCATCATTGCGATATGCCTGGGGAAAATACCAGATCGACCCACTCGGCTGATAGTAACTCCCTCCACGAAGCACTGCGGCCCGTGTGTGGTCGTCCTGATATTCGTCTGTCCATTGCCAAATATTTCCCACCATATCCTGAATGCCGAAGGGACTCGCTCCCAGCGGATGGATGCCTACCGGATCCGGTGAAGTTAACACACGACCTTTGTCCGGCGCAGGAACGGCCTCGCTATTCCAGGTATTCCCCCAGGGGTACTTTCTGCCATCCGTGCCCTGGGCCGCATATTGCCACTCCCACTCATGAGGAAGGCGCTTGTGCGCCCACTTTGCATAGGCTCGCGCATCCTCCAGCGATACCCACGTAACAGGCTTATCTTCCCAGCCGCTGGGATATGTGCCGCCGTTCCAGTCGCGAAGAAAATTGTGCGCATCGGAGGGATGATAATGTGTGGCGTCAATGAACTTCTTGAATTGCGCGTTGGTTACCAGGTTTGTATCCATCCAGAATCCATTGATGTTCACGATATGATCGTGATACCTGCGAGGAGAAGACTCCCATGGGAACTGGACGTCCACACCCACGCCATCGCGCCCTTCGATCTCGATCCCATTCACGCGGAATCGGTAAGCAGCCGCCGGAACTTTCGTCATGCCTTGCGACGCATTCGACAGCGCTTTGACGGGCTGAATCTCGACCATTTTCTGCGGCAAATAGCTCCATTCGTCGCTATAGCTGGCCAGAGGATTCTTTGTCATTTCATGCATCTTGGCAAACAGGCTCCGTTGGCCTGCGGTAAGTGTTTTAGTAACCTGCAATACCGCGCCATATCCTTGGGGCTCAACCACAAGAGAGAGCACGGCGTCTTTGCCGTCCACGCGCGGAGTCAGCTCTAACCCGTGATACACGTCGTAAAATTTTGCCCCCGCCGGTGGTTCCTTTACGCGCAGCAGTTCACCCTTCATCTCAAAATCGCTGCGGTTGACGAGCGTCCAGGCAGCATCTGAGTTGAGTGGAAAGTAGCTGGCAAACAACCCTCGCGTTTCGGTCGTGTAGTAGGGCTGCCAATCCGCGCTCACGAGAAACGGGGCCAGGCCACGCTCCATCGTCGCCATGCGGCGGATCGCCTCACCGTCGCGTGGAGTAATGCCGTTCCATATCCCCCACACATTTTCCCAGGTCTCATATCCCACGCCATTGAAGAATGCCGCCTGCAGATTCTCCGTCCGGGTATGATTCCAGCGGGCGCACACATTCACCATCGCACGCGGCTCAAGCCACTTGCTGCGGCTCACGTCCGGCGCATAGGGGTAGATCCAATATCCCCAGGTCATCATGTTCCATGCCAGCATTTCGTCATGGCCTGGAAACGCTTCAGGTTCCATTACCAAGGGGTGGTTGATTTTCTGTGCCGCTTCGTTGAAGGCGTTCGGAATGCCGTCCATGGTGTCACCGTTTACGCCGTCGGCTCCGATCTCCTTCATCATCTCCGCAGTGGCGGTCCAGTTTGGCTTACCTTCGTCGCGAGTACCCTGATCCCAAAGCATGACCGGGAAAAAGACTCGAACGCCGCGACGATGGAAATCGGCAACCATTTGCTTGACGGCAGCCAGCCCCCCAGGCATATCGCGTATCAAATCATACTGGTTTTTGTCGTCGATGCCGATGTTGGTGTAGGTGTGCCAAATGAGAACAGAATCAATTCCGCCATAACGCTTCTCTGTATCGTCTACATAACGATCTACTGTGTACTTGCCCGTGGCTACATCGTAGAAATACCGGTCCTCCATCATCATCTGGGGCTGGATGTAGCTGGATTGCGTCCATTTCAGTTCCGGCAGATCATACATATCGCCGGAGTAGCCCATGCGAATGCGGCGGTTCGCACGCCATCCCCGAATTTCATTCAGCCATGTCTGGATTTCCTGGTCCGTGCAACCCAATGTACCGCTGGTGAGCAACTTTGGAACCTCATTACAAGGCGGCGCCGCGATTCCATTGTTGCTCAGCCTGACGTGAGGGTAGTCAACCGAAGTGGTGCGTGGCGCATCAATCACCACCTGAGCCGTCATGCTGACAGCGCTAAAGCAGGATAATCCTGCCGCAACAAGTCCCATACCGAACGATAATGTCCGCATTTTCCCCTCTAACTACACCACTCCAAGCTGTTCTTTCATTTCAGATGAGTTCACTGACTGATTTACAGATTCAAGCGCCAAAAGCACTTCTTTCCTTGTCGCCAGGGACGGCTGTGCGCCAGCTCGCATAACAGAAATGGCGGCAGCGGCTGTGGCAAATTGGGCACTTTTATCGGATCCATAATTCAGCAGCAGACCGACTGCGAAGGCCGCGTTGAAAGCATCGCCCGCGGCCGTTGTATCCACTGCCCGTACCTTGTACGCGGGGACATTGTGCGCTACGCCATCGCTGCCCGCAAATACTGAGCCGAGCGCGCCGCGCTTCAGAATGACGCCTTGCACTCCTGCGCGGAGAAGCATCGCCAACATCTCCTCGTTCGAGGAGGTTCCTTTTGCATAGAATTGCGCTTCTGTCTCGTTGGGCGTAAGCCACGTCACAGCGCTCAACACCCCCGTGGGCAATGTTTGCGCAGGAGCAGGATCAAGGATCAGCGGCACATGCAATTCCGAACAGATCTCGGCAAGACAATGGACGGTTTCGATGGGGATTTCCAACTGCGCAAGGACGATTCCTGCTGTACGAAGGACCTCCTTCTTGTCGCGTAGTACCTCTGGAGTGAGATATAGATTCGCACCAGGCGCAACAACAATGCTGTTTTCGGCCGCGGCGTCCACCTGGATCATCGCAATGCCTGTGGCAGCGGGGGCCTCGCCGACATCCGTCGTGTCTACACCCTCTTTTTTCAACTGCTCCAGCATTTGCTTGCCGAACGCATCATTTCCCACCATCCCGATCATTTTTACGGGATAATCCAGACGAGCGACCCCCACAGCCTGATTGGCTCCTTTTCCTCCCGCGTGCATTTGAAAGTGATGCCCAAGAACTGTCTCACCTGCCCGAGGAATGTGCGGCACGTTTGAAACTAAGTCCATATTGATGCTGCCAACCACGACAATAGGGCGTTGATCGCTTTGCATGAAGGTCTCCAGAAAAAACTAGTGGGCAATAAGCAGGGGAGCCGCGGCTATCGCGGACAGCCCCAGAATGAAGAAAATGAACATGAGTGTCAGCAGTTTCTTGATGCGCGAGGATGTGCCTGCAAATTCTCGCCACACGAACACTCCCCAAGCGGCAGAGACCATGGTTGCGCCCTGGCCAAGAGAGTAGGAAACCGCTGGACCAACGAAATGGGTTCCGGATGCGACATAGTTGAAGATGGCTCCGGTGCACCAGATCACGCCACCGAAGATTCCAGCTATATGCCATTGCTTGGGAGCAGTAAAATAGCCCGAAAAATCGACCGCCGGCAAACCATCCACCGGCTTG
>Ga0224535_1000259_pt1 | contig 15692 bp, 13 predicted proteins | sample 714E13034metaG_FD_179898 | JGI IMG/M metagenome (GOLD analysis project Ga0224535, IMG submission 179898) | Peat soil microbial communities from Stordalen Mire, Sweden - 717 E1 30-34 | ecosystem: Environmental > Terrestrial > Soil > Wetlands > Peat | place: Sweden: Norrbotten County, Stordalen... | reverse complement strand
TCCAACCACCAGGCCAACGCAATGCCGCCAGGTACTCGATGCACGCTTCCTCGCTGGAAAACCGCTTTTCCAACTCCAGCAGCGTCCTGGGATAATCCTCACTCACAACCCAAAACACTACTGCTTGAGGCCGGTGGCGTCAAGTAGATAGCCAGATCCAGAAAAACGGTCACCTCCATGCCGGGAGGCAGTTGCTTTCTCTCGATCGCCTCTTTCACGACCGCTCGAATCTCAGCGTCACGCGGCGAGTAGACGCGCTCCAGAAACTCCTTGCGCAGAATTAAGGTGTGATTTTCGCCTATATTTTCAGGTTTTTATGGGCGCCTCTGTTATGCTGAATGGTCTGCCCGAGAGTGGAGGAATTATGCCGGAACATAGAGGAAGAAAGCACCATCAGGACCGGGTGGCGGAGACGCTGCGCGAGGAGATTGGCGCAATGATCGAAGGAGAGCTGTCCGATCCGCGCATCAATCTCTGCTATGTCTCCGAGGTGGTATTGAATCCCGGCGCCAAGTCGGCGCTGGTTTATGTGGCCATCGACAGCGCGGTCAAGGATATTGCCAAGGCCGAGAAAGACACCGTAGCGGGCCTCGAAGCCGCCAAGGGCTACATCCGCTTTGAACTGAAGGATCGGATGGGCGTTCGCTTCGTGCCGGAGTTGACATTCCTTGCCGACCGCTCGGGGCGCTTCCAGGCGCGCATCGAAGAGCTGATGGACCGGCAGCGCAAGCGGGAGAAGGTACCTGCGGAGCAGAGTCCTTTGGCGGAACAAAAAGCCGGGGTGGAATAGCCGCGCATGGATCATATCGGCCGCAATGTGGTTTTTCGTTCGAAATGCAACGCACCCATCCCTGCGGAGGAGTGCGCCTCTGGTTCGTCGCCGGCCAGCCGGATCGAAGCGATCCTCGATACGCTGCGCAGGGGAGAGCGCTTCCTGATCTGTTCGCACTCCCGGCCGGATGGCGATGCGGTGGGCTCCATGCTGGCTATGGGAATGTTCCTGGAGCAGCTTGGCAAGCACGTCGACCTGGTGACGGCGGACAGGATTCCGAAGGTCCATCGCGAGCTACCGGGCGCCAAGCATATCCGCACTGCCCAATTGGTTCACGGTCCTTACGACGCTGCGATTCTGCTGGAGTGCGATGGGTTGGAGCGCACTCGGCTGAACGGCCTGGAGCAGTTCTTTCTCGTCAATATCGATCATCATGCCACCGGCCGCGAATACGCCAATCTGAACTGGATTGACAGTGGGGCGGCCAGCGTAGGCGAGATGGTCTACCAGCTCGTGAAGGCCGCCGGCGGAAAGATCACGCCCCAGATGGCCACCTGCCTTTACACCACGCTGCTGACTGACACCGGGGGCTTTTGCTATGGCTGCACGCAGGCTTCCACCTTCGGCCTGGCGGGGGAGTTGGTGGCGGCCGGGGCCGACCCCATCCGCATCGCCCAGAATGTGTATTTTTCTACCCCCGCCTCGAAGCTGATGCTGCTGGGCGCGGCGCTTGGCAATCTGAAGTGCGATGGACGGCTGGCCTGGTTGTGGGTTTCATCCCAGGACATGCTGCGCGCCGGCGCTACCGAGGAGGATTGCGAGGGCATTGTGAACTTCGCATTGTGCGCCTCGGGGGTGGAAGCCGCCATTTTCCTGCATGAAACGCCGGAGCAGCGCATTCATCTGAGCCTGCGCAGCAAGGGCCGGGTCAACGTGGCGGCGATTGCCGGGCTGTTGGGCGGCGGCGGCCACGAAAGCGCTGCCGGCTGCACGCTGGAGGGACCGATCTCGCGCGCGCTCGAAGAAGTTCTTGCCCTGTTGCGCCCCTGCGTGGCCTCGATGGACGGCGAAAAGGCCGCTGAACCCCTTGAGGTTCCGGCCAAATCTGTTAGCCTTGACCCTGTCGAAGTGCAACACAAGCTCCGTGTTTGAGGAAAGCGCGGACAGTACCCGAAGCAGGTCAGTCCTTCCCCCAATCGCACTGGACGAAGCCGGCATCGCTTGTCTGTGTGAGGCAAGCGGCTTTTATCTATGGGAGAAACGCTGGAAGTGGAAAATCTTCAGGAACCATCTGCTCCCAATCCGCCTCAGAGCCAACGCAAATGGCCGCCGCAATGGGCCATGGGCTACCTTGAGCCTTTTCTCGAACCGCGCGATCCGGATTCGCCCGATGAACTCCATTGGCGATTGCCCCCCAGGGCAGGCGTTTGCGAGGCCGTTTTTTTTCTCGCGTTCACCATCTTCTTTCTCGCATACGGGCTGACGCCCATCTTTGGCGGCGGAGGCCTGGGCCTGGTGGGAGCCGACGAACCCCGCTATGCCCAGATCGCCCATGAAATGCTGGACCGCTTCGATGCGGCGCAAACGCTGAAGGGCCGGCTGAGCGCCTGCGTCACCCCTTATCTCTACGGCCATCCCTGGCTGGAGAAGCCCGCGCTCTACTACTGGCGCGCGATGTTTGTATTCCGGGACTTCGGCGTCCACGACTGGACCGCCCGGCTGCCTGCGACTACCTTCTCCTTCGTGATGGTGGCGCTCATTTACCTTCACATGCGGCGATTCCGCCCCGGCGGCCACCTGGACGCGGCGCTGATCACGGCAGCCTCGGCTGCCATCATCGGCTTTGCCCGCAGCGCCTCTACTGACATGCAGATGGCGGCGCCTCTGGCCATCGGGCTGCTGGGCTGGTACGCCTGGTATGAGACCGACTCCAAATTCTGGCTCTTTGACATCTACTTCTTTACCGGAATCGCCACGCTGGCCAAGGGGCCTGTGGCGCCGTTTCTGGCTATCGTAATCGTGACCGCCTTCGCCGCTCTGCGCCGTGAGTGGTCGCTCCTCAGGCGTTCGTTCTGGTGGCCGGGAGCGGCGCTCTACTTTGCCATTGTGCTGCCCTGGTTCATTGCCGTGCAGCACGAAAACCCCACTTTCTTCAAGGAATTCTTCCTGGAACATAACCTGGCGCGCTTCGCCACGGATCGCTACCAGCATCAGCAGCCGTTCTGGTACTACCTGGTGGTGGTGCTGCTGGCGCTGATGCCTTGGACGGTGATCGCGGTACGGGCGATGATTGAAGGCATCCGGGCCTCGGTCCGCGAGTGGTGTCTTCGCTACTCCAGCAAGTGCAAGCCGTGTGCCGGCGCCCCGGGTGATGCTTTCCTTGAATTTCTGGTCGTATGGGCGCTGATCCCCATCGTCTTCTTCTCCTTCTCGCAATCCAAGCTGCCCGGTTACATTCTTCCTTCCATTCCTCCGATCACGATCCTCACAGGCGACTACCTCTTCCGGCGCCGGCAGGCGGGAATTCGCCTCTGGGTGCTGGTCAGTCATGCGGCGCTTTGCGGCGTCATGACCCTCTTCGCAATGCTGCTGCCCCGGTTTGTCGTCCACGGTCACCAGATGCCCCCCTTGCGCGCGCTGGTGGCGGCCCTGCTAGCCGCCTTTGGCGCGGCGCTGCTGATCGTCGTTGTGGTCAAGGGGTTCGGCGTGATTCGGTTGCGGCTGGCCACCACTGTCGTGTTGGCGGTGCTGGTGCTGTTTCTCTATGGCGTCGGCCCGTTTTTTGGCATTCCGGCCATCGGCCGAACCCAGCGGGTGATTCACCTGCTGGATCGCACTTACTCCGCGCGCCCGCTGGCTGAGCGGCTGGCTACGGTGGCTCCCGCAGGCGGAACGGTCGCGGTCTTTCGCGTCCGGCGCGATGTCGAGTACGGTCTGTCCTTTTACCGCAATCGCGCGGTGGTGGACTACGAGGAGAGCGGCGTGCCGAATGAGGAGCACCTTCTGGTGGCGCGGGTAACGGGACGTGGCGGCGTAGACCTGCACACCGCGGCTGACCTCGAAGAGTACCTTGATGGCCGGCACTATGAGCAGCTTTTCAGTTGGCCGGAGCAGGGGCTGGTGGTCTATTTGGTCGGCAGCAGGTAAACTAATCCGAACTTCATTTTGCAGTTCGCCGCGACGTCCTGTCCGAATCGGGTGGCAATTCGCTTTCTAGCCGGGACATTTTCAAGGGGAACGAAATGTCATCGAGCGCTTCCATCGAGATCCTCGACCTGCGGCACTTTACGGCGCCCGTGTTGAGCCCACTGCTGGAGGTGGAGGGCAAGCTGTGGAGGCAGCGCCTGCACTGGGATTACCAGGTTTCGGCCACGCTGCTGATGCAGTATCTAGACAGCCACATGCTGCCGGGTTATGCGGTTCTGGAAGCGGGCCAGGTTACCGGCTATGCCTTCTGCGTCTACGAGAACACGAAGGCCATCATCGGCGATGTCTTTGCGCTGTCCGGCCCCAGCGCCCATGGAGTTCAAGTTCACAAACTCCCCGCCCACGAAATCGAGGAAACGCTTCTACGCCACATGCTGGAGCTGCTTGTGAACTCGCCGCAGGTGGAGCGCGTGGAGTCGCAACTGCTGCTGCACCCTTCGGGCTTCCACGACAGCGTTTTCCGGCAGGCGGGCTTCCAGATTCACCGCCGGCTTTTCATGGTGCGGCCGCTTCGAGGCTTTCTTGCCGCGCCCCGCGTCGATCTGCCGGCCGGGCTGGAGTTGCGTCCCTGGCACGACGACGAATTGATCCCTGCCGCCCGTCTCATCGCCGCAGCTTACCAGGACCATCCCGACAGCGTAATCAACGACCAGTACCGCTCGATCTATGGCGCGCAGCGCTTTCTCAACAACATCGTTCGCTACGCCGGCTGCGGCGCCTTTTCCCCTCATGTATCGCACATGGTGGTGGATCGCGTCAGCGGAGAACTGGCGGCCCTGGTGCTGGCCTCGCGCGTCAGCCCAGAGAGCGGCCACATCACCCAGCTTTGCGTCCATCCGGCTTTCCGCCGCCGCGGCCTGGCCCGGATGCTGCTCTCCCTGGCCACCTTCTGCTTCGTGCGTCAGGGCGTCCCTGAAGTCTCGCTCACTGTCACGGAAGCCAACTCCCCGGCCGTCGATCTCTACCGCGCCGAGGGCTTCGACTCGGTTCACGCCTTCGACGCCACCGTCTGGGAGCGAAGCAGGATTGCCTGAGAATCCTCCGGGAATCCTGCTGTAACGTCATTTGTGCGTCTTGATATGAGACGGGTGTCCCATTGATCGAGCTTCAGGCCCGAAAATCCGCAAATCTCAATCGGGGATATTACCGCGCGATCAGGTACATGATCCAACTGAGCACAATCGCCGAGCCGACAAAGAGCAGAAAGCAATAGATCCCGTACCGCAGCATCCGCCGGGGCGTATCGCGCTGCGTGATGCCGAAGACGATGGAAGCAAAGAGGGCGAAGAGCAAAACCGCTGCGAAGTGGGTCATTGCTTCCTCCCGGTGCGGAGGTTGTGGGCGTCGACGGCGGCAATCACGTTCAGCAGGCCTGCCACGACGATGAAGCGGGTGCCATAGTCGCCGGTGGTCACCTGCACCTGGTCGGCGCCGAGGCCGAGAAGGCGGCTGAGCACGAAGAGAAGCCCGTTGCCCAGATCACCGACCAAGCCGAGAACGTCCAGCATGTCGTGGACGTTCGAATAGACCTTGCCGTGCATCGCCAGGCCCATCACGAACATGCCCAGAATCGACGCCGCAAGCAGCGCCCCGCGTCCCCATTTGCGCAGCAGGAAATGCCCCGCGCCGGGAACCAGCCAGCCGGCAATCAGGGGAAGGTAAAGGAACCCTCCTGCTGCCGCAGCGTTTCTGTTTTCTTCAGTGGCCATTCCTTTTTGACTATACCGCACGAGGGGGCGGGGCGAGGGGGCAGGGGGTAGGCGATTGAAAGACTTGTGGGGGTGGGGGTGCACGGATTTTGAGCCGGTGGGGCGGGAAGGCGCGTGATTAGCGATTAAAAGGGCCAATCACGCGGAATGTTTGCGTGGAAACACACGGAATTCTGGGATAATTGGACAAAAGCGCAAATTCAGGACAGTTTCAGGGACTTTTTGGCTTCCGACGGCCGGTAAGTTATTGATTCCCGGTTGAAGGCGTTTGCGCTTTGTCTTGCTATTTGCCATGAAAACGGCCCCCAATTGCCGGGTAAAAGCATGATCCAGATCGCCGTCGCGCTCTATCGCGCCCTTCGGCGTTTCACAGGACCGATCGAGTTGTCGCCATGTAACGTGTTCTCAATGAGTGGCTTTGGTTATCGCCCACGGACAGGATTGCCTTCGCTCGGAAAAGATGCTCCTGGGAGAGCCAATCGGCCATGTAAAATTAAAATTAGGAATGGAAACAGGCCTTAATCTCGTTTGGGCATTGCTGGCAGTCGTCCTTGTGCGGCTGTGGGTACGCTATGCTCCGCGTAAAGGCGCGAGCCAGCGAATGCAGGTTGCCACGCTGGCCATGCTCATTCTGATTCTGTTTCCGGTCATCTCAGTGACCGATGACCTGGTGGCGGCGCAAAACCCGGCGGATGTCGAGATTTATATGCGCCGGGGCCACACGGCAGGCATCCAGCACGTCATCTTTCCCGTGGTTGCCACGCTGCCTCCAGTTGTTTTTGGCGGCCTGTTTTTTGGCCATCAGCGCCTTGCCGCGCCCTCTTGCCTTCCGGTTCCCACAGTGGACAACCCCGCACTGGCCGGTATTCAGAACCGGCCACCGCCGACCGTCTGATCTTTCGCTTTCATCGTCTAATTCATTGAGCATATTTACCTTCCGTTACCGCCGTGCAAACCACGGCGCAAAGGTTGTGTATGAAGCGGATTCTCTTCTCCCTGTCGATTCTGGCAGCGGCGATGCTATTTTTTATGGCGCCTGCACTGCTTTCGGCGCAGCAAGGCCTGACCTGGGAGCAGGTCAAGGCCAAATTTGAAGCCGCCAACCCCGCTCTGCGAGCCGACGCTCTTGGCGTGGACGAGGTGAAGGCGGCCGAGACCACGGTGTTTTTGCGCCCCAATCCGCAAGTGGGCTTATCCAGTGATGGATTGCAAATCGCTCCACATACTGTTCCCGGCTTGGGAACCCACTGGGTGCCGCTGACCGGCACGCAACTGGTTCCCAGCATCAGCTACCTTCACGAGCGCGACCGCAAACGCGAGTTGCGCCTGGAAAGCGCCAAGCAGGGTACGCAAATCTCCGCCTCCGAGCACGAGGACCTCCAGCGCAACCTCCTCTTCGATCTGCGCTCGCAGTTCGTCGAGACGCTCGAAGCCAAGGCTGTACTCGATCTGGCCAAGGACGATCTTGCCTATTACGACAAGATCATCGAGATCAGCAGAAACCGCTTCAAGGCCGGTGACATTGCCCAGATCGATCTGGATCGCATCGAGTTGCTGCGCGTGCAATACGAAGTGGAGATTCAGACGGCCATCGTCAATTTGCGCACGGCCAAGATTGAGCTTCTCCAACTGCTGAACGAGCGCACCCCGGTCGAGCAGTTTGATGTCACCGGCGTTTTCGATTTCTCCGACGAGCTGAAACCGCTCGAAGAGTTCCGCCAGATCGGCCTCGACGAGCGGCCCGACCTGCGCGCCGCGCTGCAGTCGATTCAACAAGCGCAAACCAACCACAAGCTGGCCATCGCCAACGGCTCCACCGACCCGACTTTCAGCACCTGGTATTCCTACAATCCTGCCTTCAACAACAGCTTTGGCCGCTATACGCTGGGCGCCAGCGTCAACATTCCGCTGCGCATCTTTGATCGCAACCAGGGCGAAAAACAGCGCACGCAGATCGATATTGGCCGCAACCAGCAACTGAGCGAAGCCGCGCGCGCGCAGGTTTTCAGCGATGTGGATTCGGCTTACACGCAGGTGGAAAGCAGCATCGCGCTGCTCAAGCCTTACAAGGCGCAGTACAAGGACCAGGCGCTGCGCGTCCGGGATACGGTGACTTACTCCTATGAGCACGGCGGCGCTTCGCTGATGGACTTCCTGAACGCGCAGAGCGACTACAGAACAGTGCAACTGGCTTATCTGCAACTGATCGGCTCTTATTTGACTGCCGCCGGACAACTGAATCTGGCCGTGGGACGCGAGGTAATCCAATGATTTCGAGGTTTTCTTTGAAACAAACTGCCAAAACTGCGTTTGCTCTCGCGCTTGCCGCATCGCTTGCTCTTTCCGGCTGCAAGAGCAAAGAGAAGGGCGACGGCGCGCCTCCGGCCAATCAGCCGGTCATCCAGGTGGCCGACATGAATCTGCTTACCATCGACGCCAACGACGTAGCCAAGTTCCCGCTGACGACGGCCACGCAGATCGAATCCGCATCGGAGCTGACGGCGACCGGTTCTGTCTTTCCCGACATCAATCGCGAAGTGCCGGTCATCTCGCTGGCCAATGGCCGCGTGGTAGACATCAAGACCCGCCTGGACGACAACGTCAAAAAAGGCCAACTGCTATTGAAGGTGCAAAGCCCGGATATTACCAACGCTTTCAACGCCTATCTGAAGGCCGCCAACGACGAGCAGCTCGCCCGCAAGGCTTTCGTCCGCGCCGACGATCTGCTCAAGCATGGAGCCATTTCGCAGGCGCAACTGGAACAGGCGGAAGACACGGCGAAAGATGCCAAGGCTGATCTGACCGCAGCCGAAGAGCAGCTCCAGACCCTCGGCGTAAACAAGAGCCATCCCAGCAGCGTGGTTAACGTCTATGCGCCGATCTCCGGCGTGATTGTGGCCCAGAATGTGACCAACGCCGCAGCCGCGGGCGTAAGCCTCTCCGGCTCGGCCACCGCTTTCACCATCGCCGATCTCTCTAATGTCTGGATTGTTTGCGACGTATACGAGAACGATATTTCCAAGTTGCAACTCGGCCAGGAAGCAAAGATCAAATTCAACGCCTTCCCCGACCGCCCGCTCACCGGCCGCATCAGCGACATCGGTCCCATTCTCGATCCCTCGCTCAGAACCGCCAAGGTGCGCATCGAAGTTCGCAATCCCGGCTTCCTCAGGCTGGGGATGTTCGCAACCGCGACTTTCACCAGCAAAAGCAAGGAAATCCACGCAGTGGTTCCCGGCGAGGCCGTTCTTCATTTGCACGACCGCGACTGGATTTTCCTGCCCGCGGGCGGAAATCAGTTCAAGCGCATCGAAGTCCACGCCGGCAGGATGCTGTACGGCAGCCGGCAGGAGATTCTCTCCGGCCTTCAGCCCGGCCAGCAGGTGATCGGCAACGCTTTGCTTCTGGAAACAGCGGGGAACCAATAGTGCGGTCTGCAAGTTGCAGCACGGCGAAACCTCTGCCGCTAAGCGGCTTTTTCCTTAAGAAAAAGCCACATTGCACCCAGTCAGAAATGGCGCAGATACTGGAGGACCACACTCGATGATTCGCGCATTCGTCGATTTCGCGCTTAGAAACCGCTGGATGGTGCTCGGTGGGGTACTGCTGCTCACCATCTGGGGCGTCATCAGCTTCCGCAACCTGCCCGTCGAGGCCTATCCCGACGTGGCCGGCAACTACGTGCAGATCATCACCCAGTGGCCGGGCCGCTCGGCAGAAGAGATCGAGCGCCAGGTCACAGTGCCGGTCGAGATTCAAATGGCCGGCATTCCCCATCTGGCGCATCTGCGCTCGACGACGCTCTCCGGCCTTTCCAGCCTGATGCTTATCTTCGACGACAAATCCACCAGCGACCTCAACCGCGAGCACGTGATGGAGCGTCTGGGCCAGGTCAACCTGCCCGCCAATCTTGTTCCGCAGATGGGCACCGACTGGAGCCCCGTCGGCCAGATCTTCTGGTACACGCTGGAAAGCACCAACCCCGCCTACGACGTGATGGAGAAGAAATCGCTCGAGGACTGGACGCTGGAGAAATCCTTCAAGGGCGTCAACGGCGTGGTTGATGTCTCCAGCTTCGGCGGACCCACCAAGGAGTATCAGATCAAGCTCGATCCGGAGAAACTTGTTTCGTACGGATTGAGCATCGGCCAGGTCGAGCAGCAAATCTCCGCCAACAACACCAACGGCGGCGGCAGCTTTATCGAGCAGGGCGCGCAGCAGATCAACGTGCAGTCGATGGGCCTCTTCACCAGCGTGCAGGACATCGAGAACACTGTCGTCAAGTCCGCCAACGGCGCGGCCATCCGGATCAGGGACATTGCCACGGTTACGCAGGGGCCCAAGATTCGTCTCGGCCAGATCGGCAGGGCCATTCACCGTGTCGATGGCAAGATCGTTGACAATCCGGACACGGTTGAAGGCATCGTCCTGCTGCAAAAAGGCGAAGACTCCGATCCCGTGCTCGACGGCATTCACAAGGAAGTCGAAAAGCTCAACGGAGATAAGAACCGTCCCGGCATTCTGCCCAAGGGCGTCAAGATCGTTCCCTTCCTGGACCGTTCGGACCTGGTCAAATTCACGGTCAAGACCGTGGAAGACAATCTGACGGCGGGGATGCTCCTGGTCTCCATCGTTCTTTTTCTCTTCCTCGGCAATATGCGCGGCGCCTTTATCGTCGCGCTTACCATTCCCTTTTCGCTGATGTTCGCCTCCATCTGCCTCGACCTCAACCATATTCCCGCCAACCTGCTATCGCTGGGCGCGCTGGACTTCGGCATGCTTGTGGATGGCTCAGTGGTGATGATCGAGAACATCGTCCGGCACCTCACCAACAAGGACGATATGCGAACGCCGCCGGAAAAAATCCGCGCGGCGGCTCACGAAGTGCAGCGGCCGGTCTTCTTCGCCCGCGGCATCATCATAACCGCCTATCTACCCATCTTTACCCTGCAAGCCGTGGAGGGGCGTCTCTTCAAGCCCATGGCCTGGACCGTCTGCTTCGCGCTGCTCGGGGCGCTCGTCTTCGCCATGCTTGTGGCTCCGGTGATGGGCAGCTTCGCCTTCAGCACGGGCGCAAAAGAGTGGCGGAATCCTCTGATGGAATGGCTCACCGGCCACTATCGCACGGCGGTGCGCGCGGCCATTCTCCATCGCAACTGGACCGTGGGAATCGCGGCCGCGCTCTTCGCCGTTGCTGTCTATCTCACCTTCGGCGGTCCCGTAGGCTCGGAGTTCCTGCCCCATCTCGACGAGGGCGCCATCTGGGTGCGTGGCACGCTGCCGCCCAGTGAAGGCCCCACAACCTCAATCAGCTTCACCAACCAGGCGCGCCTGGTGATGGCTTCGTTCCCAGAGGTCACGCAAGTCGTCAGCCAGACCGGCCGTCCCGACGACGGCACCGATACGGCCGGCTTCTTCAACACCGAGTACTTCGTCGATCTCAAGCCCAAGGATCAATGGCGGCCCGTCTTCCATCAGGACAAGGAAGAGCTGATCGCTGCCATCGACAAGGAGCTGTCGAAGTTTCCCGGCGTCATCTGGAATTACTCCCAGCCCATCTCCGACAACATGGAAGAGGCTGTCAGCGGCGTCAAGGGCGAACTGGCCGTGAAGCTCTTCGGCGACGATCTGCGCACCCTGGAGAAGAAGGCTGACGAGATTCAGGCGCAGATGGCCAGTATCCAGGGCGTTGAGGATTTGGGCATCTTCCGCATCGTCGGCCAGCCCAACCTGAATTACTCCGTGGACCGCGCCGCTGCCGCCCGGTGGGGCATCAACGTCGCCGACATTCAAGACGCCATGCAGACCGCCATCGGCTCGAACGCGCTTACCCAGGTGCAGCAGGGAGAGGCGCGCTATGACGTAACCCTGCGCTATCAGCAGCAGTACCGGGATACGCGCGAGGCCATCGAGAACGTGCGCCTGCTCGCGCCCTCCGGCGAGCGCGTTTCACTAGCGCAACTGACAAGAGTCTCCAACGACGACGGCGCCGAGCAGATTAACCGCGAGGGCGGCCAGAGATACATCGCCATCAAGTACTCCGTGCGCGGACGCGATCTTGGCTCGACCGTCGAGGAGGCCATCCGCAAGGTCAATAGAGGCGTAACGCTGCCGGCTGGATACCACCTGGAATGGGCCGGCGAATATGCCAGCCAGCAGCGCGCCAATCACCGCATGATGATCGTTGTTCCGATTACGGTGCTGGCCATCTTCCTTATCCTCTACGCCATGTTCCGCTCGTACAAATGGACTTTGCTCATTATGGTCAGTGTCATCATGGCCTCTGTCGGCGGTCCGCTCGCATTGTTCCTCACACACACAAACTTCTCGGTCTCGTCAGCGGTCGGCTTCCTGGCGCTTTTCGGCGTTTCGGTCGAGATCGGCGTGATCATGATTGAATTCATCAACCAGTTGCGGGCACGCAGCAAGCCAACGGAAAGAACAAGCCATGAGCACATCGTCGAGGCTGCGGTTGAGGGCGCAGTGCTGCGCTTGCGGCCCATCATGATGACGATGCTGGTAGCTACCCTCGGCCTGCTGCCCGCCGCGCTCTCGCACGCCATCGGCTCCGACTCGCAACGGCCCTTCGCCATTGTTATCGTCGGCGGCCTGTTGGCCAATCTGGTGATTGGCATCTTCCTGCTGCCCACTCTCTACGTATGGGTCGCGCGTGACAACGACATTATCCCTGATGTGGAATCCAAAGAGGATTACTAATCCGTGCCTGGGAAGCATTCTCTTCTGCAGATATGGGGTAATGATGCCCAGGACGCTTCTCCGAAAAAGACAGGTAAACCTCCGTGGCCTCCAGCCCTGGGATTCAGATTTCCTTGCCTATGGTGTAGGCGCGACCGAGCGGTTCGCCGACGCCAAAGTACGTCCTGTCTCCAGATGAATAGAGAATCGGCAGCACCTTCAGAATGTCAGGAAGGCCGGCGACGTTCAATACTTCCTCGTCGGCCTTCACGTCGATAATCTGGCCAACGAAATGGGTGTGCAGGCCAAGTTCAATGATCTGGATGATGTTGCACTCCAGAACAAGCGGGAACTCCTCAATGTAGGGCGCATCCACCAGATCGCTATGGATGGGCGTAAGGCCCGTGGCGGCGAACTTGTCCGCCTCGCGCCCGCTCGCGATCCCGAAGTAGTCGGTTTGCATGACCAGGGCCTGCGACGGCACGTTGACGGTGAAGGCCTTGCGCTTCATCAGGTTGCCGTGGGTGTAGGTGGCCTTGCGCAGCGACACAGCCACACAAGGCGGCTGCGAGCAGCAGATGCCTCCCCAGGCACAGGTCATCGCATTCGGCTTGCCCTGCTCGTCGTAGGAGCCGACGACCCAGGCAGGCGTGGGGCAGATCAACGTCTTGGCGCCGAGCGAACGCTTCATATCGTATCTCCCTGTCAGAGCGGTTCCAGAGTAACCGTGCCTTTTCTGGAATCATGCTAGGTGGCATTCTTCTTGAGGAAAATGCCACTGGAAGTCTGCGGCTCCGGGATAAAGCAACTCTGGAACCGCTATTGGCCAGGACTTCCGTTTTCAAGTTTCCGTTTTGGCAACCTGACCGGGTTCGATTACACAACTCCTGGCAAGAATTAGCAACTTCCAACGGACAGCTTCAAGGCTTGAATCGGAGTTGTCAAGGCTTCGTTCTCCAATTCGTTGACCAGTCCTTTTACAATGAAGAGAGGGGAGAGTGTTATGAGCGACGGCCGCGAAGAGCGCGAAGAACGGGAGAAGCGCCGCGAACAGGAAGAGCGGGAGAATCGCGAGGACCGGATCGACCGCGACTCTATAGACGAGTGGGTACCGGAGCGGGACGACTCCTGAAGCGCGCTGAAAGGCCGAGCGCCGGGCTCGCCGCAATCGCCGGGTGCCCCATCCTTGCCCGTCATTCTGAGCGAAGCGCAGCGGAACCGGGGTCCCCAGCGACAGCTTTTCGTCGCTGGGGTGGGAAGTCGAAGAATCTGCTTCTTGATCCATTGTCGCAAGGGTGGGAGACCACGAACCCATATCCCGCCGGATATTGACCCGCCGACCCGCCCGCTTCATCGTCTCCCGGACGCCGCCCTCCTGCCTGTCTGCCCACACCCGCAGTCCTCCATTGAAGACCGAAACACCGCTCTTCGAGCGCTATGGGCTGTTCTCGCCAGTTGAAAAGACTGGCGACAAGGCGACTTTTAGGGATTTATCTCCGCCTGCGAAGCCAATAACTAGAGTGAGAACAAGAATTCCTCTCGGTCCAGGCTTGTGGTCTCCTGCCCAAGAAGGAATTCCGCGAAAGCTCTGCAAGCGAGGCTTCCGGCTCCGGAAAGACGGGCTTTTTCAAGCGCCTCTTCGGGAGATAGTTTCCGGTCAGCTCGAGCATCTCTTTGATATAAAGAGTGAGAGGATCAGGAATTCTTATGTCGAATATTCAAGGAAAATGGGCTTTGGTAACCGGGGCCAGCCGCGGTGTTGGTCTTCATATCTCCACAGCTTTGGCCGATCTTGGCTGCAACGTCGTGTTGCACAGCCGGAGTAAGGATCACCTGGCTGCACAGGAGGCCAAACTCAAGGCACAGGGTATATCCACGTTCGTCGTCGCTGCCGAACTCGACGATCAGCAGCAGGTGGACGCAATGCTGGATGAGGTTCTGGCCAACGTTCCTCGGATCGACATTCTCTATAACAACGCCGGCATCATGACCCCTTTCCGCCAAGATCCCTGGCAGACCACCGCCGACGATTTCCGACGCAGCTTTGAGGTCAACGTGATCAGCCTGGCCCGCATATGCAATCGCCTGGTTCCGCGAATGCTCGAGCAGAAGTGGGGCCGCGTGATGAACGTAAGCTCAGGCATCGCCAACCAGCCGGAACTGATTGCCTATGCCATCTCCAAGGCCGCCGTGGACAAATACGTGCGCGACTTTGCCCCCAGCCTGGCCGGCACGGGCGTGATGATGAATCTGCTGGACCCTGGTTGGCTGCGCACTGACCTGGGCGGCCCGAATGCGCCGAATGATCCCTCCAGCGTAATTCCCGGCGCACTGGTGCCCGCTCTTCTCGACGACGGGATCAGTGGCCGCTTCTTCGGTGCACAGGACTATGCCGGGAAATCACTTGCGGAGGCGCTGGCACAGGCCCAGGGAATCTGAATCAGCCGAGCGTTGAAGCGGTCTTTTTCGTCCTGATCGCGCTCTTTTCGCGACAAACCGGATGGAGCGCGCTGCATGTTCTGAGCCCGCCAGTTGGCGGGGCGACGGGTTACGGCATTCACGCTGTTTCTGGGAAACAGCTGATCGGCGGACTGGCGTGGATGCGCATCTGCAGTAGGTTTTCTACGCTGCCGCAGGTTGGCTGATATGGTTATGCGCGAGGCGCGTCATCCGATACCAGAAGCTAATGTAATGCCATAGTCGTACATCATGCAGCGGTGATGCAGAACTGATCGTTTAGCTCGTCTCCTGGAAAGCCCTGGATGACACATCTCAGTCGTGCCCGCATGAGTCCCCAAAAGCGCCGCAGGCAACGGCGATCGTTATCAACGATAGGTCACCTGATTCCAGTCGCAATGGCGACTTCAGGGTACCGATCCGCTGTCAAGAGTGATTCGGTAATTTTGCATCAACTGAGCGAATAAACTGGTAGTCATTGAACTGACCAAATGCGCCCTTGGCAAAAAATCGCAAGCTACACGATGCTGATGCTCTACCAACGTAGCGGCTCGGTTCGATGCCTGCTTGCCTCATCTTGTTTTCCAAACAGGGCTAGCATTAAAGGATTTTCGCCGCGCCAAGAGCGCGATTGAGTACCGCTTTCTTCGCGACGTCCGTGGTCGATTCCATCAATCTCCTGAGAGCATCCATATACGCTGTGTCGAGCGCCTTGTTGGGGGACACTATGACCTTGCCCTCAGAATGCGTATCCCTTAACCGGCCGGTTTTGGGGGATGTTCATTCATCCCCGTCGTCGTCGAGGCTGTGGGAGTGTGGGAATCGCGTAGCGATTTCCATACTTCCATAGC
>Ga0224535_1000257_pt1 | contig 15808 bp, 15 predicted proteins | sample 714E13034metaG_FD_179898 | JGI IMG/M metagenome (GOLD analysis project Ga0224535, IMG submission 179898) | Peat soil microbial communities from Stordalen Mire, Sweden - 717 E1 30-34 | ecosystem: Environmental > Terrestrial > Soil > Wetlands > Peat | place: Sweden: Norrbotten County, Stordalen... | reverse complement strand
TTAAATGCGGTATGAGGAATTTGATTCCACTCAGGTTGTTCTTTCTTGACGACCATTTCTGCACGCGTCCGGTTGATCCGGCGCAGGAATGGATTCGAGTCAAAAGAAAGCGAAAGACCAATACTGTGCGGATCATTGAACTGCGCCGAGATATCAAGCGTGTCGCCGCGTCGAATCGCCAGCCATGCGCCTTGCGAATCTGCGGCTCGCACAAAACCTGCAAGCACACGCTCGAGGGCATGAGGCATATCATAAGACAATTCAGTCTGTATATCCGGCAAAAAATCGTCATCAACGGGTTGAGGTCCTGCCGTAATCAATCCCGACACAAGACGCCAAACACCCTGATGATTCGCAGACAATCTTCGAGCGCCAACCAGCAAAGCTTGTGAAGTTTGGGAAAGAGGAAAAGCATAAAGTTTCACCGCGTCCAGTTTCGCATCCAGCAGCAGAGATGCGGATCGGTTGCTCTCTCCGTTCAAAGCGCCGGTCAACCAGATGTCCACCGAGTCTTCATCGAGAAAATTTTTTAACGCAACTTGTTTCCTTTTGGATAATCGATACGCAATGCGAATCAACCATTGACCGCCCTCGCGCTCGACCAGCGCGGCCCATTTTGCGCCTGTAAGTCTGCAAGCTTCCTTGAGTTGCGCTTCCATACCAAAGATTATACAGCACCCTCGGATGGTACAATAGACTTCGCAATGACCGATTTGATCGTTATTGGCGGCGGCTTGGCAGGCAGTGAAGCCGCCTGGCAAGCGGCGCAACAAGGCCTGAATGTGATCCTTTATGAGATGCGTCCCGCCCTTTCCACTGGCGCGCACGAAACAGATTATCTTGCCGAACTGGTCTGCTCGAATTCACTCGGCTCCAATCAACCCGACCGCGCATCGGGCGTGCTGAAAAATGAATTGCGCCGATTCGGTTCAATGCTTTTGGAGTGCGCCGAAGTTGCGGCGTTACCGGCAGGTTCAGCTCTCGCCGTGGACCGCGAGCTTTTTTCGAGAACGGTCACCGAGCGAATACAAAATCATCCTCGAATCAATATCATCCGTGAAGAAGTGACTGACATTCCATCAGCAATGACCGTGCTCGCTTCCGGCCCATTGACTTCACCTGCGCTTTCGCAAAAGATCACTGAACTCAGCGGCGAAGAACATCTATTTTTCTTCGATGCCATCGCGCCGATTATCTCTGTTGAAACAATCAATATGAATATTGCCTTCCGCGCCTCGCGCTATGGACGAGGAGATGAAAACGAAGGCGATTACATCAATTGCCCATTTACAAAAATCGAATACCACAATTTTATTGAAGCATTGCTTCAAGCTGAACGAATCGAATTGCGTTCATTTGAAGATTCCATTCGCAACGGCGTAATGGCAGGACGTTTTTTTGAAGGTTGTTTGCCGATAGAGATCATGGCTGAGCGCGGAAAGGACTCGCTGGCTTTCGGTCCCATGCGGCCGGTCGGGCTGATTGACCCGCGCACAGGCAAACGGCCTTATGCCGTGGTCCAATTACGGCAGGATAATCTCGCAGGCAACCTTTATAATTTGGTCGGCTTTCAAACCAACCTTAAATATCCTGAACAAAAGCGCGTCCTGCGGCTCATTCCCGGGCTTGAGAATGCCGAGTTCATCCGCTACGGCCAAATGCACCGCAACACATTTATTGCTTCGCCCAAACTTTTGAAGCCCACGCTTCAATTCCATAATCGCGATGATCTTTTCTTTGCGGGCCAGATAATCGGTGTCGAAGGTTACATGGGCAACATCGCCACTGGTTTACTAGCCGGTGTCAACGCGGCGCGCTTGCATAAAAACCAAAAACCTTTCGACCCTCCACAAACGACCATGCTCGGCGCGTTGTGCCATTATGTGACCCATGCAAGCTTAAAAGATTTCCAACCAATGAAAGCTAATTTTGGAATTCTGCCTCCCATCGAAAATGCGGACCATCTTGGTAAGCGCGAGCGCGCCAAAGCCTATGCGGACCGCGCCATCATTGACCTTGAAAAATTTTTACAACATGAATAAACGAAGCGTTACCATTTATCTAATCGCGATTGGAATCTTGCTGGCATTGATGCTGGCCTGGTATGTTCGAGCGTTCCTTCTCGGACAGCAGACGGCTTCTGCTAAATTCGATGGAGTCCGCGCTTTAGCGGATGTGCAAACTCAAGTCGCGTTCGGGCCGCGCATTCCCGGGTCGGACGCGCACGCTAAAGAGTTGGAATGGATGCGAAGCGAACTCGAATCAGCGGGCTGGCAAGTCCAAATCCAGCAAGCTGAAGAAATGGGACATCCGATCCAAAATCTAATCGCATTTCGAACCAATGACCCGCCGCAATATATTCTCGGCGCTCATTACGATTCTCGTATCTATGCCGACCGCGATCCCGATATCACAAAGCAAACCCAGCCCACGCCGGGCGCAGACAATGGCGCTTCGGGTGTGGCTGTCTTGTTGGAACTGGCGCGCACGCTTCCAGCAAACGCGCCGACCGTCTGGCTGGTTTTTTTCGATGCAGAAGATAACGGCAAGCTCCCCGGCTGGGATTGGACGCTTGGCTCCAAAGCCTTTGTCGCGGCGATGACGGTCAAACCACAAGACATGTTGCTCGTGGATATGGTCGGCGGAGAAGATCCAACATTTTACATGGACGGGAACTCGGATGTAGCTCTGCGTTCATCCATCTGGAACACCGCCGCAAAATTAGGATACAAGGATTCTTTTATTCCATACGTCAAATATAACATCCTGGACGATCACATTCCTTTCATTCAAGCCGGTATTCCGTCTGTGGACATCATTGACATTGACTACAAATATTGGCTCACAACAGCCGATACGCCCGATAAGATTTCGTCCAAGAGCCTGCAAATGGTCGGCGACGTGCTGGAGACGTGGATCACCCAACAAAACCGTCAACTCAAATGAAATTGTCAAAAGACGCATCTCATCGTAAACTTGAATATGCACGTCATTGCGAGAAGACGCAAGCCGACGAAGCTATCTCTTTCAACATCGTGGAGATTGCTTCAGGCAAAATCGCCCTTTGCAATGACATCAAAGAGAGATGAAAGCCCAAGACCTTCTCGGCCAAATCCGCCCCATTTGGTTACAGCGCGTTTCGCAAAGCATGACGCGCGGCGTCGGCGCGCGGGACGCATTCCTTGACGAACTGAACCGATTTTACGATGGGCTCGAGCAGTCTGTGATGACGGGCAATCCCGCCTGGCTTGATTCCATCATTTATGAATGGACCGGCGCCCCCACGCTTTCAGATTTACAGGAAAGCAGGCAGAACGTTTCAGAAACACTGAACAGTATCATCTCGATCACTAACGATATTGCCATTGAAAATCTTTCAGAACAGGACGCGCTTGACCTGCTCTCTACAATCACACCCATTTACACATACGGCTTGGAAAAAATCGCCCGCTTGGAAATGGAGGCGCGCGTGGCTTACATTACCAATGAATTGGTCGAGGTAAGGCAGACGCTTGAAAAACTGGACCGCTCAAAATCCAATTTCATTTCCGTGGCCGCGCACGAACTGAAGACGCCGCTGACGCTCATCGAGGGTTACACGGAGATGCTGCGCGAACTGGTGGCGCAAAACGGCAACAACCAGATAGACACCCTGTTAAGTGGAGTCAATACCGGCATCAACCGCCTGCACGAAATCATTGACGACATGATCGATGTTTCGCTGATTGACAACGATCTGCTTTCCCTTAATCTGCAGCCGATCTTGATTGGTCAGCATCTCAATCTTCTTCAACGAGAATTGGAATCTGCGATTCAAGAACGCCACCAGGGGCTTGAAATAAATAAATTTCCCGGAAGCGAGGTATGGATCTATGCGGATTCGGAACGCCTTTATCAGGCATTGAAAAACGTTGTTTCCAATGCGATCAAGTTCACGCCGGATAAAGGCAGAATCACCATTGACGGCCGCAGCTTGCCGGGGTTTATCGAAATCACCATAGCCGATACGGGCATTGGCGTTTCAACTGAAAATCAAATTCGGATTTTTGAAAAATTCGGCCAAACCGGACGTGTCAATCTGCACTCCAGCGGAAAGACCAAATTCAAAGGCGGCGGTCCCGGTTTGGGTTTGCCCATCACTCGTGGTATCATCGAAGCGCACGGCGGAACAATCTGGGTCGAGTCTCCGGGCTATGATGAAGAAAAATGTCCCGGCTCCACATTTCATATTCTGCTTCCCCTCCGCACAGAACGCACCGACCCAAAAGTCGCCAAGCTCTTCGGTACTTTAGAGAAACAACAGATCGAACCTGATGTCAAAGAGAATCCCCCAGCCAACAAAACCACCGCGTGAACGCGCCTTTCTGGTCGGCGCCGAGCTACGCGGACAAAAAAATTTTCTTCCCCTGGAAGACTCACTTACCGAACTCGCTCTTCTTGCCGACACTGCCGGACTCGAAGTCGCGGGCGAACTGACTCAAAAGCTTGATCATCCAAACGTGGGAACGTATATCGGCCCCGGCAAAGTTGCCGAACTCAAAGCATTAAGCGAAGAGACCTTATCGCAAGTCGTTCTATTTGACGATGAACTGACCCCGCGTCATCAACGCGAATTGGAAGAAGCGCTTGCGCCTAACGTCCGAGTGCTGGATCGAACTGCGCTCATTCTCGACATCTTTGCACAACATGCCCACACCGCTGAAGGAATGCTGCAAGTCGAATTGGCTCAGTACGAATATTTGCTTCCGCGTCTTACTGGACAATGGACGCATCTTGCCCGACAAGCCGGCGGTGGCGGCGGACGGACCGGCTCGGTCGGCGGCGTGGGTTTGCGCGGCCCCGGCGAAACGCAACTTGAAGTGGATCGGCGTTCCATTCGCAGCCGGATCGCGCACCTGAAGCGCGAACTGGAAAAGGTCCGTGCCCATCGAATGCGTTACCGCTCGCAACGCAAACGTTCGCGCGTTCCAACAATTGCTTTGGTGGGATATACCAACGCCGGTAAATCAACATTATTAAATCGTCTTACGAAATCGGATGTTTATGTGGCCGACCAACTTTTCGCGACGCTGGATCCAACCACTCGCCGCATTGAATTGCCCGGCGGCTATCAAGCCCTGCTCACCGATACGGTCGGCTTTATTCAAAAATTACCGACCGCATTGGTCGCGGCATTTCATGCAACGCTGGAAGAAATTACCGAAGCCGATTTGCTTTTGCATATGGTGGACATATCGCACCCCAACGCGTTGAACCAATATCAATCGGTTCAGAAAACATTGGAAGAGATCGGCGCGGGACACATCCCAACCGTCACGGCGTTAAATAAAATAGATCGCCTCAACCAGCCCGAAGTCGCGCGCGAAACAGTGCGGAAATATTCAAAAGCGGTTGCAATCTCGGCGCACAAAGGAATCGGTCTGCCGGAACTTTTGGATTTAATCAAAAAAGAATTATATGAAACCTACACGCCGATCCTCGTTCGCTTGCCATATCAGCAAGGCGCGTTGATCTCGCTTTTCCATGAAGCGGGTCAGGTCGAACGCATCGAGCACGAACGCGGCGGTGTGGTGATGCAGGGGCGCATTCCCGGGCGATTGGCCGCGCAATTTTCCCTGTGGCAGACAACAAACCACAAATCGGAACCTGAAGAAGAGGAAGTCTAATGTCAAATTTATTGGATAAGCTTTCAGAATATCTCGCGCATCGCAAAGGGCTTTTGCCGCTGATCGGGATATTATTGATTGTGGTCAATCTGATTTTACAGTTTGCGCTTGAGCCTTTTTGGTTGACGACCTCCAATCTTCTTCTTCATATTGGAATTATCATCGCGATCATCGGGCTGATGCTGGCATGGGCGTTGTGAAAGATAATCCCCCCGCGAATCGCATCAACAATAACAAAGAAAAAAGACTTTGGGCCGCCATATTCACAGCAGGCCTGATCGCGGGTTTGGTCCTGCGTTTATATCTGGCAACAAATGCCCACACTCCCGGTCACGGCGACCCGGTATTTTATTACACAGTTGCAAAAAATATCGCAGATGGCAGAGGGCTGGTAATGGATTACGTGGCTTACTTCTTTGAGGGGTTGGTTCCTATCACCCATTACAGCAATGATTTCTGGAATCCGCTAACATCCATTCTACTCAGCATTCCAATGCGATTCCTAGGCGAGTCTGTTTTCAATGCTCTGCTTGCCTCCATCACAATCAGCCTCATTCCTGCTCTCGTTGCCAATCTGGCCAGCAAAAAGTTTTCCGGCGTAGATTCCATTGCGGCATTCGCAGGAATATTGGCTTTCTTTGCGCCTTATCAAATCTGGATATCAGTTACCACCGACGCCAACATTTTTTTTGGAGCGTTTGGGGCTCTTACACTCTATCTAACCATCAGGGGATTTGAAAAGCCGAGATACTTTTTGATCGCGGCTGTCGGCAGCGGATTAGCGCATTTCACCCGACAAGACGGCATTCTGCTTCTCCTTGCTTTAGAGGCCAGCATATTATTCGCGCCCATTTCATGGAAAGAGAAAGCATATTTTTGTTTGGGAGCCGCGGGTGTTCATCTTGCAGTGCTTTCGCCGTTGCTAATAAAAAACTATATCGCCTTGCACGAATTCCTTCCAAAAGGACCATCGAGCACGATGTTCCTCACCACGTACGAAGATTTCCATGCCTATGGAAAACCCCTGACATGGGAAACTTACCGGGCGGCATGGGGAATTAAAGGAATTCTGGAAAATAAAATTCATGTCGCAGTTGGCAATTTTGGGACGATGAACAGCTTCCTGGATCCCGTTCTGACATTGTTCACGATCATTGGGCTGGTTGATATTTTTTTCATACAAAGAAAAATCGAAAAGATCAGATTTCTCCTCCCTGTTTTGTTTTTTGCCGGACTGGAATATTTTTTTTATTCGTTCATCGCAAGCTTTTCGGGACCCGGTTCCCTGCCCAAGAGTCTGGCGATTTTAATTCCATTTATCGCGGTTGTCATTTTGGATTTATTTAATCGCTATCTAAAGATAAAGCCCCTATTAATTGTCGCTTCAATCGTTCTTATTGCCTACTGCGGCTATCAAGGCTATTTGTTGAATTATCAATACAACTCATACTACAACACAATCTATAAATCATATGCATCCATAAGACATATTATTCTGAAGGATGCAAACCAGAGGGCAGAAAACCCCAGCGATATCGTAGTGATGGCAAGAGACGTTTGGGACGTATATGAAGGAATGGGCTTTAAAGCCGTGATGATCCCTAATAACGATCTGGATACAATTTACTTCGTTGCCCGGCATTACAGCGCCGAATATATCATCCTTCCCGCTCCCCGTCAGGCCTTACAACCAATTTTTACCGGCGAAAAAACAGACCCGAGATTCACATTGATCGCCAATATCCCGGACTCAAACTTCAAGTTGTTTCGAATTCAACGCAGCCCATGACAGCCGCAAAGCTTATGGCACAATGTATTTTAATATTGGAATTTTTTGCAAAGCAAAGACGAAAACAAAACAAGCCAAAAATACGATAATTGACGTAAGCGGCATAATGAAAATCGAAGAGCCGAGCCGCATGAATGGGACATACACCGCCAGCACATTATTGAAATATTCAAGCGCAAGAATATGAACCAGATATATTCCCAGAGTCGCCGAGCTCAATGGCAAAACAAATGGAAGAGTTTTTTCAGGTAATTGCACTTTGCGTAACAACATGAATGCAGAGATGGACATGATAGCAACGTTGAAGCCAAGATAATCTTCGAAGAATTTATCATATTTTGGTTGATGCTGGCCAATATATATCGCCAGGAATGTAAAAATAAAAGTAAAGATGAATGCCGCGCCAAAAACAGCGAGCCGCTTACGGGTCAGGTCGATGCGGCCAAAATAAAGTCCCGCAACATAATAGCCGATGTATCCCGTTATAAACTCGAATTCAAAACCTATATTAATGGACGTGAAGTGCGTGATCAAAGCAAATACCGGATTTACGATAAACCACAACACACAGAAATATAGCAGATCGCGCTGAGAAGCATGGGCCGTAAAGACGCGCAATACCGGAGTGAAAAGATATAGCCCGATTAAAACATAAAAGAACCACAAGTGTGCCGCACGCGGTCCGCGCAATATTTTTTCGAAAGTGGCAATTACCGCCTGGAACGTCAAGCCGTCCGGATATTCATGATTCAAGACGGCCATATAAACGATTGACCATACCAGAAAGGGAATTAACACTTTTAAAACGCGCTTCTTAAAGAAAACTCCCCAATCTTCCACTTTCGATAAAAGCAGATAGCCGCTGATGAAAAAAAATAATGGCACCCCAATGCGCGTCAACGTGTAATAGAGCGTTCGACTCCATACGGGACCGGCACCCATAACCTGGGGATATAAAACGACATGCGCCATCACAACAAGAAAAGTTGCCAAGACGCGCGCGAAATCGATCCACGTTTTACGCTGAGAAAGCGAAGGCATGTTCATTATTTTCACTCTTTTGATTTTGGCAAATTAACTTTTGAGCATTTGAGGCGTCAGCCTGATTATATCGGTTCAATCAGCAAGGCAGGTTTCGTTGTTGATATCCTATATGAAGGTTTTTCGGGTTAATTTCAACCCGTAACAATTCACGTTTTCTGTCCCGATTCGATCACTTCAAATGGAATATGATCTTCAAAGCTGCGAACGGCAGCTATTCTAGCATCACAAAATCGGACGGATTGCTAAGCGGATAACCCATTGTCGAGGGATTGATACGGCGGATCAATCCCAACAAAACATTTCCCGTTCCCGCCTCGACAAAGCTTGTAATTCCCTGCCCCGTCAAAAGTTGAATCGTTTCCGTCCAGCGGACGCGCGATTGCAACTGCGATTGAATATCGAGGCGCAAATCGGCGGCAGATTGAATCGACTTGGCGACAACATTCCCAATGATTTGAATCTTTGCATCCGTGATGCCTGCATTATTCACCGCTTCATTCCATTCGCCCTGAATCGAATCCATCAATTTGGAATGCGCGGCAATCGAGACTGCCAGCGGGATCGCGCGCTTCGCTCCCGCGGCTTTTGCGCCTTCCATGGCGCGCTCGACCGCGGCTTTCGCGCCGGAGATCACCACCTGCCCGGGACAATTATCATTTGCCACTTGCACCGGCTCGCCTGCGCGGCTGGCTTCCGCGCAAACTTTTTCGAGCGATGGAATATCGAGATTCAAAATCGCGGCCATGCCGCCGGGATTCATTTCACCGGCCTTCTTCATCAACTCGCCGCGTTTGCGAACGAGACGCAGGCCTGATTCAAAAGACAAAGCTTCAGCCGCGGCGAGAGCCGATAGTTCGCCGAGGGAATGTCCGGCCAGCGCGGCAGGCTTGAGGTCCGGATAGAGATGCGAGAAAACTCGGAATGAAGCCATCGAATGAACGAACAACGCGGGCTGGGTGTTAATCGTATCGTTCAATTCTGATTCCGGTCCTTCCCACATTAGTTTGGAGAACGGAGAATGGAGAATGGAATCTGCTTCTTCAAAAGTTTTCCGAGCTACATCATAAGCCGAAGCCAGCTCACACCCCATTCCAACGGCCTGCGAACCTTGCCCGGGAAATACAAATACAGTTGTTTTGGCATCAAGTTTCATGGAAATGTCCTCTGCCTTTTAAACACAAACGAGCCGTGTTCGTCACGGCTCGCTGCGAACTACTCCGGGTTTTGTTTTTCTTTTTTGACTTCAAACACTTCCCGGCCTTGATAATGTCCGCAGTTAGGGCAGACGGTATGAGGCAGGCGCATTGAACCGCAATTGGAACAAGCAACGAGATTACGCGCTTCCAATGCATCGTGAGAGCGGCGGCGATCGCGGCGGCCCTTGGAGTGTTTGCGTTTGGGGTGTGGGGTCATGACTTTTTCCTTATCTACATAAAACGTAGTAACGACTTAAGTCGTTACTACGAAACGTCTAATGAAGCGGACGGATTATAGCGGCAGAAGGCAGTGACGTCAAGCCCGAAACGTTGTAAAATCAATCTCATGGAAGTGCAGATCGCAGTTGCGAAAATCAACAAGTACGCATCGTCCGAAAGCGGCGACACTCTCGAAGTAATTGAACGACCGAACGGCGGATTATCTGTGGTGCTGGCCGATGGACAAACGTCGGGCCGCGGCGCGAAAGCGATTTCAATGATGGTTGTCCGCAAAGTGATCGGACTGCTGGCCGAAGGCGTACGCGACGGTGCGGCGGCGCGCGCCGCGTCGGACGCGCTCTATACGGATAAAAAAGGAAAGGTCATCAGCACGCTCAACATCGCATCGGTGGATTTGCACAGCGGCACCATCGTTCTGACGCGCAACAATCCCTGTCCGATTTTCATCACACGCGGCAATCAGACCGATTGTCTCAGCGGAGAAAGCGTCCCGCTTGGAACTTCGCGCGATGTCCGCCCGATCATCACCGAGATCGAAATCGAATCGGGTCTGACCATTGTCATTTATACCGATGGCTTGACTCACGCAGGTGAGCGGCGAGGCGAGCCGATGGATGTTTGCGAAGTCATCGAATCCTTGCTCGAAGAACAGGAACCGATGCCGCAGGAACTCGCTGACGACCTGCTGGCTTATGCGGTCAAGCTGGACGAAGGCCGGCCGGCCGACGATATCAGTGTGCTCGTTCTGAAGGTTGCTCCGCGCAACGGCGATGAAGTCCGCCGCATGACCGTGCGGCTTCCCATCGGATGAACGAAAAAGAAGAGCCTGATCGTAAATTCCTCATCGGCGTTGTTGGGCCATGCGGCTCTGGCAAAACCACATTGATCGCGGGCTTGGAACGTGAAGGTTTCCGATGCCGCCACATTGCGCAGGAACATTCTTATGTTCCATATATGTGGCAGCGGATCACCCATCCAGATTTGTTGATCTATTTAGATTCCTCTTTTGAAGTTTCCACGCAACGCCGAAAATTGAATTGGAATGAAGATGAATATAAAGAGCAACTGCGCCGCCTCGATCACGCCCGCCAACACGCCAACCTGATCATCGGAACCGACAATCTTTCGCCGGCAGAAGTATTGAAATGCGCGCTCGGCTTCATTAGACCAAAGGACCAAACTTAATCGGACAAGATACTCCCTGTCGTATTTCTGCTGACAAGCGCGTACTTTCAGAGTATAATCACGCCGCGCCAGCCAAAAGCTGGTATTTTTATGGTTCAAAATTCAAAACCATGTTGGTTCAAAATTCAGAATCACTTTGGTTTTTAAATGAACCATGCTGGATGGAGTAAACCATGTCTCGTAGCCGCAATATTTGGCTGGTCGTGATCATTCTGCTCATCGCCTTTTCATTATGGGTGGACTTGAGTAAGAATATTTCGATTGCCAACCCAACGAACGATAAAATGCTTGTTAATCTCGACACCGATATCCGCCTTGGACTGGATTTGCGCGGCGGACTTCAGACTTTGCTTCAAGCCGATGTGCCCAATTGTGGCACAGTAGATCCTAATGAATTGAATGTTACGCGTCAAATCCTGGAAAGCCGCGCCAATGCTTTAGGTGTAAGTGAAGTCACCATGCAAGTTGCCGGCAACTGCCGCATCGTGGCTCAATTCCCCGGGATTAACAATCCCGAGCAAGTGGTAGCCGCTTTGCAGCAAACCGGTTTGCTTGAATTCGTAGATATGGGAAATAATCCCGTACCTGAAGGCACAATAATCCAGACTGACTACGGTCAAACGTCCGCGACAAAACCAACAACTACTGGCGCAACACAATCTGCCGCCATCACTCCTGCTCTTACGGCTACAACTCAACCTGCCGCAACCAATACACCTGTTGCCAGCACCACGCCATCAGCCACCGCTCCAACTACTGCAACTCAAACAACTCCGGCCACCATCTATCACACCGTCATAACTGGCGCAGCGCTGGATACCGTTACAGTTCAGACCTCGTCGCTGGGCGAATACGAGATTGCTTTCACGCTAAAATCAAGCGGCTCACAGGCCTTCAGTGATTACACATCATCGCACGTTGGTCAATACCTCGCCATTGTACTCGATAAGAAGGCTATTTCAGTACCCAGAGTCAACACGGCAATCACTAGCGGACAGGGTGTGATTCAAGGAAGTTTCACCGCCGATAGCGCTAATGCTCTTGCGGTACAATTGCGGTATGGTTCTCTGCCCGTGCCGGTTAAAGTCGTAGAGAGTCAAACCGTCGGTCCAACTCTCGGCGCAGAATCGGTTCGCAAGAGCTTGCTGGCAGGCGCAATCGGTCTATCCGTCGTCATCCTCTTCATGGGATTATATTATCGCCTGCCGGGCATCATCGCCGACCTGGCACTGGTAACCTATGCGTTGATTTCCTTAATGCTTTTCAAGGTCATTCCCGTCACATTAACCCTGCCCGGTATCGCTGGCTTCATCCTCAGTATCGGCATGGCCGTAGATGCAAACGTCTTAATCTTTGAACGGCTCAAAGAAGAACTGAGGTCAGGCCGCACCTTGCGTCAGGCCATTGACCTCGGCTGGAGACGCGCCTGGCCATCCATCCGAGATTCAAATTCGTCCACCCTCATTACCTGCCTCATCCTTTACATCTTCGGGAACACATTCGGCGCAAGTGTGGTGAAGGGTTTCTCGATCAACCTTGCTTTGGGTGTGGTTATTTCCCTGTTCACCGCCATTATCGTCACGCGCACCTATCTGCACCTCGTGCTTGATAACCTGAAACTGGATGAACATCCGAACTGGTTCGGGTTGTAGGAGTTTTACATGAACATCATCAAGAATCGTTATCTCTACTTTTTAATTTCCCTGCTCGTGATTGTGCCGGGAATCATCTTCATGGCGATCCATTGGATAAATAATCCCAATGAAGGTCCCCTCGCTCTAAGCATTGACTTTCGAGGCGGTTCCCTGCTCGAGGTCCAATTCTCTGGAACGCTTCCATCCATCAATGATATTCAAACTGTCTACAATCAATATCAATCCACCACCGGTCAAGCTTTGAGTAACGCGATCATCCAGCCGCTTGGCACCGACTCATATTCGATCACCTCCAAACAAATTGATGATGCCACCAAGGGCAAAGTCGTTGCAGCGATGCAAAGTAAGTTTGGCGGTACAGTAACGGTATTGAATTTCACGTCTGTTTCTGCCTCGGTTGGTGCGGAGGTCACAACCGCCGCAGGATGGGCCATCCTCGCCGCAGCGATCTTCATTATCCTTTATGTCTGGTGGGCCTTCCGCAGTGTTGAACATCCAGTGCGCTACGGCACGGCGGCGATCATTGCCATGTTCCATGATATATTCGTGGTACTAGGCGTGGAAGCCATGCTCGGCTATTTCCTGCACTGGGAAGCGGACTCTCTGTTTCTGACTGCGTTGCTCACGGTGATCGGTTTCTCTGTCCACGATACGATCGTTGTGTTCGACCGCATCCGCGAGAACGCTAACATTTATCGCCGCGTGGATTACGAAACAATGGTTAATCATTCCGTCGTCCAGACCCTCGACCGTTCAATCAATACCCAGCTTACCGTGATGTTTACATTGTTTGCGCTGGCATTATTTGGCGGCGATACGACACGTCATTTTGTGATCATTCTCTTGGTGGGTATTTTCAGCGGAACCTATTCATCCATTTTCAATGCCTCGCCGATTCTAGTGGTATGGCAAAACCGCGAATGGAGAACATGGTTCAGGCGAAAAACGGAAGCCCAGCCAAGAATCGCTCAATAAATATAAAGTCTTTACGAAGAAGCGCATCGGTGACGGTGCGCTTTTTTTCATGAACTAACTCATCAAAGGCTTCCTGATCGGATTGGCCATCGCGCAGGTGTTGGATTCTTTCGAGAGCGCTTCACACCCGGTTGGATGGTTTGGGTGAATCGAATAGCTGGCGCGGCTATTATGGCATTTGGAGCCGCAGCGCTGGCAATTTTGTAAACAAAGCTCCCGAAGCGAAATGCCGCTCTCAGGGTTATAATTAAAAATATCGAAGGAGCAGAACAACCATGAGCGAAGAAGTGAATTCAGAAAATAAATCTCCTGAGGCTAGTTCCTTTTACGAGCGCCCAAATGTCAAGCAGGACACGATCCAAATTGGAGGCGGGATTCCTTTTGGCATCGAACAAGTATCGAACAAGGAACTCGGAATCGGAGGCGCATACGGCGCATGGGGCAAAAGTTATGACAATGCCAACCTTCCGGAGTTTGTGGAAAGCCGCACGGGCCGGCCATGGAACAAAGAAGACAAAATGGAACTCGGCGATTTGGGATTCGTAAGCCGCCAGCATGTCCCGATATTGACTCAGGAAGAAAATCATCAACTAGAGTTGGAAGTTGGAACGCGGTTAATCAAAGAGGCCGCCCAAAGCAATGGCTGGGAGCCGTCCGAAGTCGAGGGGTTACTCGTTGGAATGAGCGGGCCGATCAGCAATGATTATCTATCGGAAATTGCACAGCGCGCCGGAATTCCGGATAGCGCTCTTAAAGTCAGCGTGCATAAAGCATGTGACGGATCAGTCGGGGCATTGAATTTGGCTCTCAACCCGGAACTCTCTCAACCGGGACAACTTAACGTCGCAGAAGAATTGCGAGGCAAAAAAGTTCTGGTCGGCGGCATCGAAGGCTTGAGCCGCTTTATCGGCATGTCACAGGATAAAAATGCCCTGCAGCTTTTTGGAAACGGTTTCGGCATGATCGGCCTCATTCCCGGAAAGACCATCAAGTTTCTCGTCGGCAAAAGCATGGAAGTTTTTGACGACGAAGGCCTGCTTAAGGTACGCATGGTTTATCCTCATTCGGTGAAGGCAATTGGAAAGTTGGTGGATGTTGTTCAAGAAGGAGCGTCCTACATTCGGGTCGCAGGCTTGATGCACGAACCGGAGGACGGCTCAAATATTTCCATGGCTGGATTGATGGGCATGGTAAAGCTCTTCGTGCGGAACGGCGTTCAAGCGGTTACCGATGTTTTCAGCTCTTACCAGAAATTGATGGAGAAAGTTGGAACGCCTGAAAAGAAACTGGCGGTCGCCATCGTCCACCACGCCAACTACAAGATCAACAAACTGAAGGAAAAACAATTGCTAAAGGAAGGCATCAGCTTTCCAATGCCGTGGCTCCTGAAAGATTTCGGCAACGTGAGCGCCGCGTCGAACATGATTGCTTTTCTCAGACAGCTTCCGCAGATCAACCCCGGCGATCATGTTCTGTTCGACGGCTTTGGCGCCGGAAGTTACTACGATGTGCTGGCCGTGGAACTGGGAAGTTAATTGCATGAGAAAATGAGGGCAGAAAAGCTTACTGCGAGCAATAAAGTGGAGCCGTAAAGTTTTGGCTCCACTTTCCATTAATAAAGGGGGAAAACATGGCTTTACCAAAACCCCTATTCAAGGAATGACTTCAATCGAAATTCTTGGCAAAGACTCTTAATCAAGTCGCCTCTTTCGTGGTAAAGTAGCTTTGTTTATAAGAGTGCAAGAATCGGGCTTCTCAATAAATTATCCTGCAACGATGCCTTTTGAGATGCGAAGCCTTACTGATATTGAACAACGACTGTAGAATTCCTTTAGAGTGAGGAGCATGAGCCATGGATTTTCAGGCCACAACTTTATTTCTCGATATCGGTGGCGTTTTGCTTACGAATGGATGGGACCACAATATTCGGTTGCATGCTGCCGAAAAGTTTGGTCTCAATGACCACGAGATGAATGAACGTCATCACTTAACTTTTGATACGTACGAAGCCGGCAAACTCAGTCTCGATGAATATCTTAACCGGATAGTTTTTTATCA
>Ga0224535_1000255_pt1 | contig 15881 bp, 10 predicted proteins | sample 714E13034metaG_FD_179898 | JGI IMG/M metagenome (GOLD analysis project Ga0224535, IMG submission 179898) | Peat soil microbial communities from Stordalen Mire, Sweden - 717 E1 30-34 | ecosystem: Environmental > Terrestrial > Soil > Wetlands > Peat | place: Sweden: Norrbotten County, Stordalen... | reverse complement strand
CGGGCACCCACGCCGGAGGACGTACCGCCGCTTTTCGCGTAGAACGACTCCTCCTCCGCTCGTCATTCATCGAGATGGGCTGAGTAGGGACCCGCTATCCAAGTACGTGCGAACAATGCTCTGAGACAGAAAGACCGCCCTTGTGGAGTCAGTACGCGGTGTCCAATGATCAGCCCCGCGACATCGGGCTCGCGGGGCAACAGCCAGCACGAGGATCGACCCCGGGACGGTCACCCTGACACCACGAAATGCGGAGGTCAATTTGCCTTCTTGGCGAGGTGGCGAGGGAGAACAACGACCGTAAGTCGTAGATCTGTCGAGAGGCGTTGCGATCGCGATAGGGGGTGTCAGTCCTTCTGAGGCAGTGGGTGCGTGAGATAGCGCTGCAGGGTCGGGGCGATAATGTCCACGACGCGCTCGGCCGGCAGGGAGGCGAGCGGCTCCAACTCGACGATGTAGCGCGCCGTCATTAAGCCTACGATCTGCGAACCGACGAGGCTGACGCGGAGTTCGGCCTCGTCCACCGCGAGTGCCTCCGCAACCGGTCCAATCACCTCCCGCATCAGGAATTCGCGCAGCATCCGCGCCGCGTCCGGCTCGGATGAAGCGGCTCGAATCAGCCCGGTCAGCCGCCTTCTAGCGTCGGGATTCTCGAGCAAGTTGAGCTGCACTCTCGCGAGGCGCTCGCCGATCGAGATGCGGTCGCCGGCCAGCACCTCGGGGAGGATCTTGGCGGGATCGAGGGGGAACTCCACCGCGGCGATGAAGAGCTCGTGCTTCGAGCCGAAGTAGTGGGCGATCAGAGCCTGGTCGACGCCGGCCTCGGACGCGATCGAGCGCATTGACGTGCGGTCGTAGCCGAGCTCGGAGAAGTGGCGCGCGGCAGCGGCAAGGATGGCCTCCCGGTTGCAGGTGCCGCCCGGTGGGCGCCCTGTTCTAGCCATCAGTGCAGCCTCCCCGGAGTTGGTTGTCGTGCATGGGATCCTTGTGGTATATCATTGACCGATGATTTCATCATATGCTGATTTTACACACTTGATACCGAGACTGCGAGCGGAAGACCGCTCCAGCGTCGCGGCAGAGAGGAGACATCGGTAATGAGGACACATGGGACCGAACCCAGCGCTGCTGGAAGCGGTTCGCCGCGCCGCTGGTTCGCGCTCGCAGTGCTGTGCGTATCGCTGCTGATCGTCACACTCGACAACACGGTCCTGAACGTCGCCCTGCCGACGCTGGTGGACAAGCTGCACGCCAGTTCGAGCGATCTGCAGTGGATCGTCGATGCCTACGTGCTGGTGTTCGCCGGGCTGTTGCTGGTGTCGGGCAGCCTCGCCGATCGCGTCGGCCGAAAATGCACGTTGCTCGCCGGCCTTACTGCGTTTGCAGCCTGCTCGACGTGGGCCGCGTTCTCCGGCTCGGTCGGGTCGCTGATCGCCGCCCGCGCGAGCATGGGTATCGGCGCCGCGCTGATCATGCCTTCGACGCTGGCAATCATCACGAGCACCTTCACCGTGCCACGCGAGCGTCAACGCGCGATCAGTCTCTGGGCGGCAACAAGTGGTGCCGGTATTGCACTCGGTCCGATCGTGGGCGGACTGCTCCTCGAACACTTCTGGTGGGGCTCGGTGTTCCTGATCAATGTCCCGATTGCCGTTGCCGGCTTTGCCTTCGCTCTGCCGTTCGTCCCCGACTCGAAGAATCCGTCGGCGCAACGCCCCGATCTCGTCGGTTCGCTGTTGTCAATCGCCGGACTGGGGCTGCTTCTCTATGCGATCATCGAGGCGCCCGCGCACGGCTGGGCATCGACGCTAGTGCTTGCGACCGGCATCGGAGGGCTCGCTATCCTCGCGGCCTTCGTGGTCTTGGAGCGGGCGAGCACGCATCCGATGCTCAACCCGCACTTCCTCCGCAATAGGAGCTTCTCAGCCCCGATCCTCTCGGTCGGCCTGACGATGTTCGGACTGTTCGGCTCCCTCTTCGTGCTCACACAGTTCCTCCAGTTCCAGCTCGGCTTCAGCCCGCTTCAGGCCGGCGTACGCATGCTCCCCGCCGCTGGCGCGATTGCTGTGGTCGCCCCACTCTCCAGCGTGCTTGTGCGCGCGTTCGGCACAAGAGTGACGATCGCAATCGGCCTATTCATAGTCACCGCCGGGCTCTGGCAGATCTCCAGCGCCACGGGCTCCACCACCTATGGCGGGGTCGTCGTCGGCATGGCCCTGCTCGGCGTCGGCGCCGGGCTCGTCATCCCCTCGGCGACGGCATCGGTGATGGGCTCGCTGCCCGGCGAACACACCGGCGTCGGCGGGGGCACCAACGGCACTTTCCTCCAAACCGGCGGCGCCCTTGGCGTCGCTGTGGTCGGCAGCCTGCTCTCCAACCGATACGACGACCAGCTCACCAGCGCCCTCGCCGCCTACCACCTTCCGCACGCGCTCGACCAAACCATCCGGGGCACGCTCGGCTCGGCGCTCGGCGTCGCTCGACACGTCGGCGGCACCATTGGGGCGACCATCGCCCACTCTGCCCACACTGCCTTCATGAGCGGTATGCACCTCGGCCTACTCGCCGCGGCAATTGTCACTCTCGCTGGCACCCTGATCGCGCTCACAACCATTCCTGGCAAGGCATCTACAAGCCGACGCCACCACCCAGCTGAGGTCGGAGGGGAACCGTCACCCGGAGATTGACCGAATAGCTTGACCCGCAGCTGAAAGAGAGGCCGGAGACGCATGGCCAATGAAATGAGAGCCTAATCGGTCGAGGAAGATGAAAGAGTCGCGCCCACAAGCAATCTTCAAAATTCGACATCATCTGGTAGTTCTACATCTACAAGCACTACCACACTTCTTGAATGAGCTTAACGCTGGACTGGCTCGAATAAGCAAGTCAACCACTCCATAACGGATTCTAAACAGATAAGCGTCAGGGGTGGGTTGTGTTTGTCTACAACAGCTCAAGCTCCGATCCCACCGGTCGAGTGTCACAGGGCCGCCGTAGCCTCAACTGCCGTCGGATCACCTCGTGATCCCGTCTTGACCCGCCGGCTCCAGGGCCGTACCGGGGTGCTGGTTGCGGATCTCTCGCCCCTGCCCCGGAGCCGCTGCGTGTATCGCACCCGGCCAGAGCTTTGTCCTGCGAGCTGCAAGCCCTGAAACTCTCTGGACTGCGTCCCGCCGAGCCTCTCTCTGGCCGACCCGGTGCACCCATCGGCACCACACGGAGGACTCAGGAATCATGGCCAAGAACAATCACCCGGAACTCTTCGCCCAGCTGACAGAGGGAATCACCGCCCTCACATCGTCCGAGGAGTGGCAGCGCTACCTCGACTTCCAAAGCCGCTTTCACCATTACAGCTTTGGGAACGTTCTCCTCATTGCCGCCCAGTGCAACAAGGCAACTTGGGTGGCAGGATTCAACGCCTGGCGCAAGCTCAATCGCTTCGTTCGCAAGGGAGAGAAGGCCATCTGGGTTCTCGCCCCCATGGTCTACAAGGACGTCGAGGACGGCGAGACCGATCGGGTCGTCCGAGGCTTCAAGTTCGTACCTGTCTTCGACATCGCCCAGACCGACGGCGAAGGACTGCCGTCCATTTGCAACCGGCTCGAAGGCGGCGATCCCAAAGGTCGCTACGCCCAGCTCGTGACAGTCGCCCAGTCCTGCGGTTTCTCGGTCGAGGACCACGAATTCAATGGCAACGCGAGTGGCGATTGCTGCCATGCCGATCACCGCATACGGGTCGAGACGACCAACACACCCGCGCACCGGGTGAAGACGCTTGCTCACGAGCTGGCCCACGCCCTGCTCCACGAGAGCTACGAGAACCGAGCGCTTGCCGAGCTGGAGGCTGAGTCCACCGCATACGTCGTCTGCCAGGGACTTGGGATCGACTCCGGTGACTACTCCTTCGGGTATGTCGCAACCTGGGCAGGTGATGGCGACCTGGCAGTCGCCGGGATCAAGGCATCCTGTGAGCGCATTCAAAAGAGCGCAGGTGCCATCCTCCAGTATTTCGAACTGGCAGCTGCCGATCAAGCCGCCTGAGGCCGCTTTGCTCGGGCAGTGGCACTTGCCACCCATGCGATGTCTGTCGTGCAGCCGAATCGATGCGGAACACGCAGACGGACACCGACGCTATCTCCCCCGGGTCATCTGGGTTTGCGCACCGGGAACTCTCGAAACGCAGGTGGCGACGGTGCAGACGGCTATAGCACTGGGATTGTTTGTACTTTTGCTAAGAGTACTAAACAAGAAAGCATCACATTTGCTTGTTCAAGTCTTACCAGGACAGCCTTCTGGAGTCAATCTTCAAACCATCATGATCATAGTAAATGTCATTTGGCGTCTGGCTATTAAGAAGATGGAGCCAGGGTGGTTCTGACTTCGTCCACTATCGGTTGCGCCAGTTTGTAACCGGCTCTTCGCGGTGAACTGGGGGTCTTGAGGTAGCAGACCATCCACCAACGTGGCCGGAGGCCCCGACATCGTTGCTGTTGTTCAACGACAGCTCGACGGAGGGACCGTTGACATGAGGGACGGTACTGACCTTGCGGAGCAGCTGCTCGGACTCGATGGCTTCAGGTGCTCGAGGTCACCGAGGGAGAACGAAGTCGTTATAGCGATCGAGACGACCGCGTCGGTGACGAAGTGTTGTGAGCGGAACCCGTCTGATGAACCACTCGCTATGTGGCCAGGGAGGAGGCCTGCTCCGGCCCCACTAAGAACTCACGCTTGGCACTTCACGGCGCCAAGCTGAGTGACGCCCGCGGGCGGGATCGATACGAGTTCACCTTCTCCGGCACCCACCTACGGTGCGCCAGGTCGGGGTCAGGCTGACAGGTTCCCGCCGCGCTTCGGCTAGGCCTCCTGCGTCTAGCGAACTCTCGGTAGCTCTGCGGTAGACGAGTCGGCGCTTCAGGTAGATAGTTCCAAGGAAGGCTCAACAGGGGTCAGCGGCCGCTGGCACCTTGGTCGAACTTGGCCGCGATGTCGCTGACGCCCTTTCGGTCGAGACGAGAACCGGTTCAGCCACCAGGTCGCGTCAGGACGTCGGTCGCTCCGGTGGCCCCGACCGGGACATGCTCGGTCACTCCGGGCTCGCTCGCCAACTCTCCCAGTGGCGACCGGACTCGTGCGACCACGACGTCAGGGCGGGTCCGTAGTGCCGCAGAGAGCACGAGGTCGATCTGATTGTGGAGCAGGCGATAGCGTACGCGGTCCGGGATGACCACGGGGATGAGCACGACGATCTGCCTGTCATCGTGAGCTCGCAGCTCGTCGATGAACGAAACGATCGGCGCCACTATCGACGCATAGTCGGTGTGGAGTACCTGCAGTGGGACTCCCGGGTCCCACGTGGCCCAGTCCTGCTCGAGCAGCTGGGCGCGAGCTTCGCCCTCGCCCCCGTCGTCGAGCACGACGGTCACGGCCACGACCTCCCTGCTGAGCGAGAGCCCCTCGGAGATCGCGTGCACGGTCAGGCGCGACACTGCCGTCACCGGCACGATCACGAGGGATTGCCTGGCTTCTGGCTTCTCCTGCGCGGAGCCGATACCGAGATCACTTGCGGCGCGCCGGTAGTAGCTGTGGATCCGCACGAAGAGAAGGACAAACGCCGGAACGGCGACTACGACCACCCAGGCGCCTTCGAGAAACTTCGAGAATAAGAATACGACAGTCGCGATCGCGGTCATCGTCGCGCCCAGTCCGTTGATCGCAGCACGCTGGCGCCATTTGGCAGGCCTGTTCTTCCACCAGTGAACCACGAGCCCGCTTTGGGCGAGCGTGAAGCCGGTGAAGACGCCAATCGCGAACAGTGGGATCAGGCTGTTCGTATCGCCGCCGACGGCGATCAGGAGAGCGCCGGACAGGACTGCAAGCGCCCAGACTCCGTTCGAGAAGACTTGTCGATCGCCGCGGAGCGCGAACAGGTGCGGAAGGTAGTCGTCCCGTGACAGCAGGCTCGCGAGAACAGGCAGTCCGCCGAAGGACGTGTTCGCCGCCAGCGCGAGCACGAGCGTGACCGTGAGCGATACCAAGTAGTACGCCCAGTGCCGACCGACCGCGTCGGCCATGATCTGGCTCAGCGCAGTCTGACCCGACCGCGGCCCGATGTGCCAGCGGCTCGCGAGCACTGCGAGGCCGAGCAGCATCGTGCCGAGGATCAGGCCCAACAGCAGCTCAGTCCTCTTGGCACGAACCACTTTCGGCTCTTTGAACAGTGGCACGCCGTTCGCTATCGCCTCGACGCCTGTAAGCGCGCTGCAACCCGCAGAGAAGGCCTTCAGCACCAAGAGCACGCTCACGGCCTCAACACCGTGAGTGGTGAGCAGCGACCGCCCGGGTTGGGAGGCATGAAGGGCAAGTGGATGGATCAAGCCGATCGCAATGATCGCTAGAAGACCGACGATGAAGATCATCGTCGGAAGAAGGAAGGCCCTGGCAGCCTCGCCGAGACCGCGCAGGTTGAGCAACGTGACGACGGCGAGAATTCCTAGGCAGATGGGCACCGTGGCAGGCGACAGAGCTGGGAAGGCGGACGTCAACGCACCAACACCGGCTGCGATCGACACGGCAACAGTGAGCGTGTAATCGACAATTAGCGAGGCGCCGGCGATGAGGCTCGCACGAACGCCTAGGTTCGCGCGCGAGACCGCGTATGCCCCGCCCCCTCCCGGATAGGCGTCGATCACTTGCCTGTAGGAAAAGACGAGGACCGCAAGAAGCAAGACGATCGCTATCGTGATTGGCAGCACAACATGTAGTGCCCCGGCGCCAGCGACCGCGAGAACAACGATGATCGCTTCTGGCCCGTAAGCGACCGAGGTGAGCGCGTCGAGCGAAAGCGCGGAGAGGCCTTCGACAGGAGTGATCTGCTCCTTCGCTGCTTCGCCGCTGCGCAGCGGTCTTCCGACGAGTAGATGCCACGTGGATGCCAACATGCTTCGCCTGCCACCCAAACGAACGGCCACCATTGCACTCTAGGGGTTGCCTGGGTCGACTCCGGGTGAGTGCTGGTCGCAACCGCTGCCCCGGGCAGAGGACTACACGCGACACACCGATTGCAGTGCTCAAGTCCCGCGATCCGCGGGGGCCAGCGGTGACTTCGCCGTGGTCGCGCTCCTGCGCGAGGGCTGTATCGGGCTGTCGAATCTCGTGCCGTCATCTCCGCCGGTGTCCGCCGGAGTCACTGCGCGCTTAACGCGTCGTTGTGCCGGGAAGCCTTGTCTCAAAGCACCTTACGGCCACTTCCTCACGCGGAGGGACAAGCCCTCGGGTCTTAGAAGGAAGGGGCTGTACCGCCGGGCTCGGCGGTCCGAGAGTACTTGCCGACGTCAAGCTCCGCCGTCGTTGCCGTCAGGTCTACCAGCAGGTCCGCTGTAGTTGCCGTCGCATCCGCTGCAGCTGCCGTCGTGCTCGTAGCGGCAGAGTGATCGGCCAGCACGGAATAGTCCGAGCCCGTGACCACCGTGACGTCTGCTCCGGCGTCCGTCGGTCCCTCGGCCATCGCGACGATGCCATGGAGATCTTCCACGACCCGTTCGGCGTCGAGCAGATGTCCCTTGGAGTAGTACACGACCGTCTCCGAGATCGGGCCGATCGATGTCGCGCTGCCTGTACCGACCACGTGGAATCAGAGCGACGACAGCGGCGGTTGTCGTCGCCTGACCAGCTGTCCCTGTTCTATTCATAACCAAGACCGTGACCGAGCCGGACGCGACCGCCGAGCACGACTCCTTAGGCCACCTACCAAAATCAGATCACGAGTAGCACGATTGCGTGCTACTCCTTAATCCAAGCCGCACAAGGCCATAGCTGCAGCGTTCATCTGGTACGAGCATCGGATGGCCGTGACCTTTCCGGTGCTGTTCGGTACCGGCTCCCCAGTCACTCGGCTCACGTAGTCGAACGACCCGGAGAACGTGGGGTGGTTCGTCTGAGCGGTGCTGTGCGACTTGAACACGAACTTGACGTAGTAGTTCGTCGTCTGCGTGGTGCCTGGTTGTACGCCTACCACAAGCGTTGCCTTGCCGGTCACCGGTGAGAAAGTCCCCAAGATCTTGAACTCCGCCAGCGTGCCGGTGACGCGAGCGGAACCCGGTTTGTTGTTCAGCAGGAAGGCTTGGTTGGGGCTGCCAGGTTTGCCTTGCCCGGTCGCCCACGCGTATGCGAGCCAGATCCCATTGACCCCTGGGGCCTTCGTCGCTGCTGCAGCAGCTCCGTTCGAGGCGCTGAGTGAAACGCACAGTCCAACCACACAGGGTGGCGACTGTTACCAGGCGCCTTGTTCTCGTGAACATGTTCCCCCCTCGGAGTGTTATCTCGGCGTCTTGAGCCTAACGATACGTATAAGCGGCTCCGGCCACTGCCATCGGACCCGGCTAAGTACCGATTCGGCGGTGTGTCGCTTCTCTACCTGGGTCGCTCCCGGACTGTCACCTCGCTCCTGCCAGTCCACTCACACCGGAGTAAGCGTGCCTCCTCCTTGGAGGGTGTAGGTCCTTCCGCCGAGCCATGGGTTGGAATTGGCGTCGTAGTACACGATGTGGCCGTCGCCGACGATGTTGGTCACCTTCGAGCCTGAGACGCCCGCCGAGTCGCGGAGCACGGTCAGATGCGAGTTACCCATGACAGTCCATTTGGAGGACTTGTCGAGACTGAGGGTAACGCTCTTCCCGGTCCCGGCGGCGTTGATCGCGCCGCTAAGGCTCGAACCGTCTTTGAGGTTGAGGACGGCTGTACTGATGTCATCGACGTCGACCGCCCCGGTCATGGACTGACGCGTGGCATTGACGGTGACATTTCCACCGTTCGCCTCGCTCGTGCCCCAGCTCGAGGCCGCCGCGTCGAGCAAGGTTCCGGAAGGGTCCGACAACTTCACCCCGGTGAGGTTGATAGCAGCCGTCGTGTTGGTCACGAAGAACAGTGGCCCGTCAAGAGCCGTGAGCGACCCACCAGTCTCGGTGAACGTGCCCTTTTCGCCCTGGGCATCCCCGGACATGCTCTGGTACAGCATCACTCCGCGGTTCACGTGACCAGTCAAGTGACTGCTGGTCACGATCACGGAGTTGGACCCCTCGACCACCGCGGCTTCAGCACCTGTGGCGTCGAAAGTGGCACCGGTCGCTTTGAGCGTGCCTGTCGAGTACAGGCCCGGGGAGTTGTGGCCCGAGGTCTTGAAGGTGCCGCCGATGACCGTGATGGCGCCCCCACCGCGGTCGGTGGCCACCGCGGCACTGCTCGCCCCCGCCGTGGAGACGGTCACGTTGATGGCTTTGATCGAGCCGCCACCACTGGCCATGATGCCGTGCGCGTACTGACCCGACGCCTTGATTTTGGTGTCGCTAATCGTGATCGAGGAGCCCGACCCGTAGGCAAATACCGCGTTGGCTCCGTCGCCGGTCGTGGTCACCAACCCCCCGCTCTCGTTGATTGCAGAGCCGGTAAAAGCGAGGACACCGGCGTCGAGGCCGTAGAAGCTGCTGTTATCGGATGAGGAACTACCGCCCGTCGTCGAGACGTTGACGTCTGTCAATGTCAACTTTGCGGAATCCTTGGCGAGGACCCCCGATTCATTGGTGGATGCCGCCATGATGGCCTGGTCGGACTTCGAGGCTTGCCCACCGGCGAGCGTGAAGGCCCCCGTCCCGGTCACCACCTTGGAGGAACCATTGCCTCCCGGTCCCGACCCGCCTCCGGGGGGCGGCGGCGGGCTGCCCGATGGGGGTGTGCTGGCACTGCCCTTTGCTGCGTGGGAACTTCCCGATGGCGCTGTCGCGACACGGGTCGTACTGGACGGCTTCGCCACCGTGGTGGCGGTCGCCTCTCGGGACATCGAGATTTTCGGTATGGCGGCGTTTGTGGCGCCACTTGCCCCACAGGCCGACAGGACCAAAGCTGTCACCGGGATAGCCAGCAGGGAACGACGAAACTTGGATCTCAACTCTAGATTCGACATCGGTTTCCAATCAGAACTCGGAACCAGACTGGCTTGGGTGGGGCCCAACTCGGTGAGGACAAGCGGACTCCCTCCACTGTGACGATCGAACCTGGGAGGCTTCTGGTAATCCGCGTAGCGTCCTGTGTGAGTCTTGGCAGACTTTCCGTCAGAACTGCTCCAGGTATAGACGGTCCCGGGACTGTCCTTGTCCCCACTCCAGCGGCGCCCGATGGCGATCCCCTGTGTCTCGAACAGTCGCTGAACCGCGGCCCAGAAACGCTGCGAGCCAGTCGGCACTGACGGCTGCTCGAAAGCTCACTAAGGGCGCACATGACTCGATTGGCCTTGGCGTCGTCGCGGGCGAGGTCGAGAACAGCATGAGAACACAACTGATGCTGGCATCTTTCGCCAGTGACGCGACAGCAGAAACCGTCCAACCGCGACGCGCCCACCGAGAAACGCTCCGGAGCACAATGGTCGTGTTATAGATGCGGTCACCGGGGAGGATTCGTCGGTAACTGTACGCGCTCGGGTGGGAACTGGCAGGCCGGCGCACCGCGCGGGTCGAGCAATATCGGGTCCGCTACTGGATCGACGAAGACGAGCGCATCGTGTATGTCGCCCGGGTCGATCACCGAAACACTCGACGACGCGGCCACCGACACGCGAATTCGAGTGCGTGAGCTACCTGTCAACAACGACCGAACCGACCACTGTGTCGCAATGACTCCGGTCCCCTGTCAATGGCCAAGTTGCAGTCCCCGTTGATGGCCAAGGAAAGTCCCCGCCATTCGCTGCAATAGTGACGTCCCCCGTGCCGCTGCGGCTTGGGACAGCGGGACATGCGGCGACGGAGCTAGCTAGAAGTCAACGTACTCCCCGTAGTTGTTGTACAAAACGTTCACATAGTCGACGAGAAACTTCAGCGAGTATGCCGGACCGCTCCGAGGCATTGCAGCACCAAGCACCCCAGGTGAGTACACCCATTGCGAACATCTGGCAGAGGGGAGGAGACGGGCGAGCCGGCCTCCGACAGCTCAGCGGGAGGAGCAGCTGGCCGTGTCGTCGGCTACGGGGGTCAGTCGTTGTCCAATGCCTGTTCGATTGCCTGTGCGAGAGCCATGTCACGTCCGATGGACCAGGCTCTTGTGAGGGTCTCGGCGTCGAACGCCGATCGGAGAGAAGCAACCGCTCGCTCATGCAGGGCGAGTTCGGTGCCCGAGAGCGAGACGCCGAGCATTTCGCGTAGCACCTCGGCCGAGCCGAGCAGTCGGGCCGCCTTCTCACTCTGCGATCCAACCGCGGCGACTCCAAGAAGTTGCAGCGCCCACACGATGTCGTCTCGATCTCCGAGCGTCCGTGAGATCGCCAGACTCTGTCGCAAGTGCGCAATTGCTTCGTCAGGACTCCCTTCTTGCAGGGCGACAGAACCCAGCCCGGCGAGGGCACGTGAGGTGCCGTAAGGATCCGCGTTCTTCTCGAAGTGGGCAAGAGCGTCCTGTATCTCCTTTCGGGCCCGGACGTAGTCGCCGGCGCTCAGCGACGCGTAGCCGAGGTTGAAACGGGCCATCGCGATGGTCGTCGCGTCGTCAATCCCGGTCGCGAGGTCCACCGCCGCCTCGAAGAGCGAGCAGGCGCGCACATGATCACCCTCGGCAACAGTCACCCGTCCCAGCGTCAGCAGCGACCGAGCCGCGAGAAGAAGCTCGCCGATCTGGAGGCTGAGTTGATGACAATGCTCCGAGAGGCGCCTCCCTTCCGGCCAGTCGCCCTGCAATGTCGCCAGTAGCGCCGCGCTGAAGAGCACCTTCGCTTGCTCCTTGCCGCGATCGCACACGGCGAGCGCTTCAGCCAACCGGAGGCGGCCCTCGGCAAGGTACCCCCGCTTGGACCAGAATTGGCTCAGGGCGCCCGCGAGCCGGACACCAAGTTCCGGTGTTTCGGAACCGAGGAGCCAGGCGAGCGCAGACCGCAGGTTCGCGTAGTCCCGTTCGAGCAGTTCGAGCCACTCAGCTTGCCGCTCGCCCGCCAGCTCGGACTCGGCCCGCTCGGCGAGGACCAAGAAATGCTCGGCGTGGCGACGCCGCAACTCGGCAGCCTCATCAAGCTCGTCCAGCCGTTCGACCGCGTACTCCCGGATGGTCTCGAGCATCCAGAAACGCTCCGCGGTGTGCCGGAGAAGGCTCTTGTCAACCAGCGCCTGCAGGCTGTCGAGCGCGACGCCGGTGACCTGCTCTGCCGCCTCAAGCGTGAAGCCGGCGGCAAAGACGGCGAGGCAGGCAAACAAGTGCTGCTCGACCGCGCCGAGCAGTTCGTGGCTCCACTCGATCGTTGCCCGCAGCGTCTGCTGGCGGGGGTCAGCATCCCTGCCACCTTTGAATACGTCGAGGCGCCCGGAGAGCCTCGCGTAAGCCTGTGCCGGCGACAACACGCTCGACCGCGCCGCGGCAAGTTCGACTGCCAACGGCAAGTTGTCGAGCGCACGGCAGAGGTCGGCGACAGTGGCATCAGGTGCGACACGTGCCCGGGCACAGAAGAGCTCGACTGCCTCCGCATCGGCGAGAGGCAGAACCAGGTATTCGACCTCGCCCCGGATACGCAAGAGCTCGCGGCTGGTGACAAGCAGCGACAAGTTCGGGCAAGCCTCGAGCAAGATCGACAGCTCTGGGGCGATCCCGATCACCTGCTCGAGGTTGTCGAGCAGCAGCAGCATCTCGCGTTCGCCAACATGCGCGGCAAGCCCGGTCTTTGCCCCGAGTGATCTCCCGATCGTCTCGATCACGAGTCCCGGCTCACGCAGCGGCGCCAAGCCGACCCAGAACACACCGGCCCGGAATTCAGGCACAAGCCCGGCCGCCACCTCGATCGCCAGCCGAGTCTTGCCCGACCCACCAGATCCGGTCAGCGTGACGAGGCGCGAACCGTTACGGATCAGGGAGCTCACAGCGTGCGCTTCCCGCCGCCGGCCCACGAACGAGCTCGCCAACTGGGGCAGGTTTGTGTTCGAGGTCGTCCTGAGCGGTGGGAACGTGTTCGTGCCGAACTGGAACAACCAGACGGGTTCGTCGAAGTCCTTGAGCCTGTGTTCCCCAAGATCGAGAAGTGGAATAGCGGAGTCGATCTGGACGCGTGCCTCTCTCGACAGCACCACTTGACCGCCGTGGGCGGCGGCGGCCACGCGAGCCGCCTTGTGCACGTCGAGCCCGGCGTAGCCCTCGGCGGTCAGGATCGCCTCGCCTGTGTGAATGCCCATCCGTACCCGGGGAGGGCCTGTTCCCAGCGCATGTTGAGCGTCCGCGGCGGCCGAGACGGCAGCCGAAGCGGACGGGAAGACGTAGAAGAACGAATCTCCTTGGGTGCCCTGCTCGACGCCGCCGTGAGAACGAAATGCCTGCCGCAGGAGCCAATAGTGCTCCATCAGTACGTCGGCGTAGCGTTCGCCCAGCTCCTGGAGAAGCCGCGTCGATCCCTCAATGTCGGTGAACAGGAATGTCAGGGTATCTATGCGGAGAGCGTAGGAGATGAACCATCGGGGTGCGCCGACCAGATGGTGCGCTTGTTTGACACCGGGGAGGTAGCGTCCGTCCCGGCTAACCGTGTCCTCGGGAGTTCGGCAGCTGGAAGTCCCACACAAATTGCCTCACCGAACGTCGACTGGCCTCGAAGGACGGGCACGCAGATCGACGGGAGCGTGCTCGTTCTCCTTGCCGATTCCGTTCGCGGTCGCTGACAGCGTCAAAGGCTGGCACGAAGCGCCGGCACTTCACCATGCCGTCCGGCGCATGATAGGCGCTTCGCTCACTCCCCGGTGGTCCCATCGAGGAGTTCTCGTGCTGCGTCGGCATGGCCCGCGTGACGGGCAGTCTCATAGATGAGGTGAAGGAGCACCCAACGTAGGTCCGTGCCTTCGACAAGCCCGCAAGGGTCTTCAAGGGAACGCGAGTCTCCTCGCGGTGGCGTTCGTTGCGTTCGCGCGTTCTCGGTAGGCGGTGAGGGCGGCATCCACAGTGAGCTCCTGGCCGGGGTTGAACTCCCCTTCGTTGCGGCTGACGTCGTGGCCGAGCATCCCACCGTCGATCCACCGCCATTCGACATGGGTGAGGTGATTCACTATTCCGATCAATGAGATCAGTCGGCCGTCGGGTGTCCATCGGGCATCGGCGTCACTGACGCCTTCGATCTTGCGCATCACTGCGTTGCGCAGGTAGCCGAGCCAATCGAGCAGCAGCTCCCGCTCGTCTGAATTCCCCAGTGAGAAGCCAATCTCCTCGTCGTTCTGCACCTTCCCACACAAACAGAACATCGCTCCGATTGCCAGCCAGTCGCCGCACCCGATGCCGCCCCGAACGAGGCCTCTTCTTCGCCCCTGGGGCGCCCGATTGCCGATCACTTCGAGCGGGCGAGACCAAGTCCGGAAGTCCGCGCTCATAGCGAGCGGCACGTCAGGTAACTCACGACCCATAGCCCGATGAGTGGCCATGACCGGGACGGCCATCCGCGTCGGATGAAATGCTTGTGGCCGGCTGCCGGGAGCCGTCGCCGAGATTGACTTGCCGCCGTGAGCGCGTGATGAGTGTGGTGCGGAGGGCCGTGGAGGATCTTCGACTGTCGCTACGAGCACGAACCCCAGACTTCGCTTCGTGAGGCCCTCCCCGACAGCCTCCAAGAACATGGAGGTGGGAGATGAAACGGATCAGAGACCGGGTTGCGGGGCTGGACGTTCACCGAGACACGGTGGTCGTCTGCTGCCGGGTGGTCGAGCCTGACGGCGAGGTCAGTGTCACCAAGAAACGCTTCGGGACAACACGTCGCGGTCTCGGTGAGCTCGCGGCGTTCCTTGCCGACGTCGCGGTGACAACCGTCGCGATGGAGGGGACCGGCGTGTATTGGAAGCCACCGTTCTACGCGCTCGAGGGCCTCTTCGACGAGCTGTGGCTGTGCAACGCGCAACACGTAAAGAACGTGCCCGGCCGGAAGAGCGATCTCTCTGACGCGGAGTGGCTCGCCGACGTCGCCGCGCACGGGATGGTCCGGCCCTCCTTCGTCCCACCACCTCCGATCCGCGAGCTTCGCGAACTGACCCGCTATCGCAAGACTCAGGTCGACGCACGCACCCGTGAGATCCAGCGGCTCGAGAAGGTTCTCCAAGACGCTGGGATCAAGCTCACCTCGGTCGCCTCTGTGGTCTGGAGCAAGTCCTCGCGCGAGATCATCGAGGCCCTGATCCGAGGCGAGCGGGACCCGGCGGTCCTCGCCCAGATGGCAAAGGGCCGCATGCGGGCGAAGATCACCGAGCTCGAAGAGGCGCTGTCGGGGCATTTCGGCGCGCACCACGCGGTGGTGTGTCGTCAGGTGATCGACCATATCGACTTCCTCGACGCCTCGATTGCCACGCTCACCGAGGAGGTCACCACCCGGCTTGCCCCTTTTAAGCCGAACTTACTTTCCCGAAAGCATGCTCTCGCCCACCTACCTGGGAGTTCGCGCCGGCGGACCAGATAGTTCTGGCTACACGAGGTGCTTTGGGACCGGCACGCCGAGGAGCTCGAAGACCCGTCGCTGAGTCGGCGTCGGCGTCGCGACGAGATCGAACTCGATCCCCGGTGAGGAGGCGACACGCATGCGGTTGCGGGTAAGAGTCCCGAGGTGCTCGAGCAGTTCACGAAAGCCGCGCACCTCTTGGCCTTCAGCATTCTTCTTCGCCGCGGCCTTCTTCTTTGCCGCCTTGGAGGCCGCAGCGGGGGCGACCGGGTCGTCTCGTGTCGGCGGCTCGGTGTCGGTGAAGGTCAAAGGGGCGAGGCTGCGGCGGAGATGGAAGGTGAGATAGGTCGAGAGCATGCAGATGAAGGCGTGGGAGCGCACACGGTCCTCCAGGCGGTGGTGCACCGGACGGAGGTCGACGTCGATCACCTTCATGGAGCGGAAGTCCCGCTCGACTCCGGCC
>Ga0224535_1000254_pt1 | contig 15896 bp, 16 predicted proteins | sample 714E13034metaG_FD_179898 | JGI IMG/M metagenome (GOLD analysis project Ga0224535, IMG submission 179898) | Peat soil microbial communities from Stordalen Mire, Sweden - 717 E1 30-34 | ecosystem: Environmental > Terrestrial > Soil > Wetlands > Peat | place: Sweden: Norrbotten County, Stordalen... | reverse complement strand
AGTCTGGAAGTTTCTACTTCGGAATCAATAAGGGAGTTTCAGAGATGTGGCTTGATAAAATTGATAACGCTTGGAGAATATCGGCACGCGGAAATATTAAAAATTACAATCAAGAGATAGAGCAATTTCTTGATTGGGTTAAACAATACGTCGCTGCCGGAAGTGGAAACCGTGAATTTTACGCCATAGTTTGTTATGAAGAACAAGATGTTCCTACTATTTACTATTTGGGCTAAATCTGAAAGGAAGTAAAAATGAACAGGCTCAAAATTAGGTTTCTCGGGAAATGTCCGGATGGACAAAGCTTGACATATGAGACCCACGTTATTCCCGATATCGTTTATCATCTTGTAAACATATTATGGGACCCGGACCTGGACGAGCACGGCTGGGGGGTCGCGCAGAAGACCAAGTCTTTGGAAAAGTTTCAAGCCCTTGTGGAAAATCGGGCCAAGATTACCACGATTATCATAACCGCGGAGGATATAACTCCAGAAAGGACTTTCTATGATAACTAAGCCAAAATCGGGCGTAGAGCTACTCCAGAACTGGATACGGCTCGGCCCTCCGACTCAAAGGACCGTGAAGCGTTTTATCAAGTTAACGGACGCAGACCCTTTACAGGTAGAGAAGTACTGGAACGGCTTGCAGGAGAAGGGCATGCTCCTGCTTGACAAGGAATTGAACGAGGCGTGGCTATTTCGCGGGTTTAAACTCGGCGAGGATATAGTGACGATAGCCGACACGGCGAACGCGCTCTATGATGGGCTATGCACAACGCAGTTAGAAGACATCGCGGAGTTAGTGCATCGAGGGATGACCGTTAGTCAAGCAACTACGGAAATTGGAGTTGGGGATTTTGCAATGACGTCGGTTTTTGACCAACCCACCAACAATTGCCCGGACCGGGCGGAGTGTCTGGGCGGGTCACATAGTTATTCAATTGGGGACGTGGTAGGAAAGGAACAGAAGGCGCTCAGTTATAAACTGCAGCATGGCAAGCAGAAGCGATTACACAGCATTAGCATTCCACAATATTGCAAGGAGTTGGGCATTGAAAATAAATACTGCGATTAGTCAAGGTCTGAATTTGGCCCATTACTCGCGCCACCCGACAAAAGTTAACAATTTCAAAAGGTTTTTCGAGCGGGGCTGGGAGCCCGCGAAAGAGAAAATAACGGAGCGTCAGCAAAGCTTCGTACGTCCGATACGCTAAGCTGGCGGGCGTGGAGGTTTCCACGGCCATAATTATTGGTGATAAAGTCAAGGTTTTTCTAAGGCACGGGAAATATGAGAGGTTTTGAGCGAGTGACAGTTTTAAAGCGGGCTTTGTACACGGCCTGTGAACGTGGTTGGTCGACCCCGCCCGGGTTTTGCATTAATGATTTTTTCAGGGATATTTTTCACAATAACTCCACAGACGCGGGCAGGAACTTGATGGACCTGCGTTTTTGCGTGGCGTTGTGGTACAAAGACGCGGAGAGGCGCCTGGCAGATTTAAAATCCTGCCAGGACGTTGCCGAATATTTATTGCAGTCTGGATTTTAGTTTTGAAATCGCTACTTGATTCAGTCAACGACCCACGGATAAATCCGTGGGCTTGCACCTAGCTCTGTAGGGCATACGTGTAAACGTGAGCCCTACACCTGATGCAGTAGGCCTATTGACTGAGGCCCTTTGAGAAATAACTTTCGCGGCATTAATATCGGCATGCTCCGCATGTCCGCAATTCTTGCAACGAAAATTATCTCGACTTATCCGATTGCTCTTTGACACATGGCCGCAAACATTACAGGTCTGAGAACTGTAATACGCAGGCACAACATAAACCCTAACCCCGGCTATTTTTGCTTTATAAGCAATAAATAACCGCAGTTGAGAAAAGGACCATTTATTTATGAGTGTCCGTACAGATTTCCGAACATGTTTCCGAGGCTTTTCAACACTTAAAGGTGCTGAATTACCCAAGACCGGAACCCGTTTCCTTTCAGGTCTCCGGCCCAGCTGATCGCGTATGCCTTTGAGTTCCTCAAGGGCTAACGAACGGCCCGTGCCTTTGGCTTTCTGTACAATTTGCTTGGATAAGCAATGATCAATATCTTTGCAATATCTGTGCTCTTTACCGGATAACTTTTTTAAATGCCTATAAGAGGCCTTTGAATTATGTGCTTGAAGTCTTTTTCTAAGTTCAGCATACCGATTACGGGTCTGCTCTACTTGGGCTCCAGTATAAATGGCTCCATCAGAGTCTGCGACCAAAAATTTAATTCCAAGATCCAGGCCTAAGACTTTTGAGGACTGTTGAGTAGGGGTTTCAGGTTGATCAAAAGTAATGACGAGATAAAATCTGTTTTGGATTCGATCATAGATAAGATCAGACTCGCCGGTTTCGGAAAGTTTAACCCCATTAAGTCTATGGGCTTGATACTGACCGAGAATTATAGGGACAGTAATTCTTTGATTCCATAGTCGGAGGCTAACAGATTCCGATTTATGAAATGTTCGGAGTCTTGTATCATAAGGAATAGAGGAAGTCTCTTTAAACCAATGCATTTTCTTTTTTTCAGCCTTGTAGGAGCCACAGACTACGGCTATGGCTCGAATTAAAAGTTGGGCAGGAATGCTTGTAGTTTTTCTTAGGTCATGATAAATTAATTTTTGGATGGACCATTTTCCGAAAGTCTGGTTATGAAAAGCTGTTTGAGATATAGTATTGCAAGTTTTATTAAAGAGCCTCATGGTCTCCAGAAGGAGAATATGTTGCTCTGAGGAAGGGTTAAGATTTATTTTTACAGATAGTTTCATACATAGATATGAAACATATCAATAGATAATTAAGGACTCAATTCCTCCCACGACTAAAGTCGTGGGCCTCCTTTCGTGGAGAATCGTGAATACTCAATCAAAGCACAAACGTTACGTTGCCTTATATGTAGATTCTACCAAAACCTGGGTGTTAGATTCAAAAGGAGAAACTATGGAGCCTCTCGAATGTCTTAAACTCGATCTTCCCCGACCCGAAACCATTATAACTGAAGAAGAATGGGAACGAGCAAAAAAAGAGATTGATGCAAAAATGGAGATTTTTGATATGGAGTGTAAAATGGCACTAGGAAGAGCTATTTCCAGTGCAAGAGATTCATACGTTTGTGGTAGTCGGAATCCTGATAGGCTTCGCGATTTATGCACTGATGATCTACTTTAAGAAAGAAGGTCGCCATGCTCTTTACCGCAGGGTTTTTTATCGAGACGTTTGTTTTGATTTATTTGGTTATAACTTATTTCATAAAAAAGAAAAAAGAGATACGCCAAAAATGGGTTGAATATGACCATAGACGCTTTATACTGGCCGAGACAAAGTTAATTGAAATTGCTAAGTGGATTGAGGGAGAACACATACATAAGGACCCAGGCGCGACCGAGGAAGAAAGAAATGCTTTTATGGAAAAATGGATTATGGACCATGCCTCAGGTGTGCGATCGGCCTGGAATGATTCTAGATGTCGAATTTGTGGCAAAGAATGTTTCTACAACATGAAAAAAGAATGCCCTGACTTTTTTGAAAATAAAAGAATTATCTCGTGGCAAAATGGCAAGCAGTTAAAATGTGGAAATGCCCGGTCTGTGGTTACATTAAATCTGATCAGTCGCCTAACTGCTCACAATGTCCGGAGCCGTTAAAGATCATTAACAGAGTATTTTTTTTACTCTTATTAATTTATAAAGTATATCGACAATTTCCGCGTCAAATAGAACTGACCTTCCATCAAACAAGGCTTGTAATGCTTTGTCAATATCCAGTGCCTCCCTATAGGGCCTATTTGAGACTAAAGCATTAAAAACATCGGCGACAGCCAGGATTCGGGCTCCGGATGGTATATCTTTAGCTCTTAATTGATTAGGGTAACCTTCACCATTCCACCTCTCATGGTGATGTAGAATATATGATGATATATTACCCAAGGCATCAACAGGTTTCACAATTCTATAAGACATGTCCACATGTGTTTTTATTATTTTAAATTCATCGTCCGATAATTTTCGCTTGGCGAGCAAAATATTGTCTGGTATTCCGATTTTACCTATATCATGCAATTTTCCTGCAATTACGATGTCTTTCACAAATTTTTCATTAGAAGAATACTCTAAGCATATTTTTTCAGATATCTCTGCAACTTTTTCTGAGTGGTTTTGTGTGTATTCGTCTTTTTGTTCCAGAGCATTAGATAAAGACAACAAAGTATCTAAAAACATTGTATCTCTTTCAGCCTGTATTCTTTCTATTTTTTCGCGGAGATGTTCAGCAACGTATTTATTTTTTCTTAAATTTTTAGTGTTTCTTGAAGCTTGCATAATAACTAAACCTAACAGCAATTTATCAAAGGGCTTTGTTAATATGTAAACATCTTTTGCTATCAAAGTATTCATTATATTACCAATAGGAGCAATGTTATGAACTAAGATTATAGTCAAATCAGAATCTAGAATCTTAGCCTGTTCAATCAAATCAATGCCTTCATGACCGTTATTAATTATTATATCAAATAAGGCCAGATCAAATTGATTAGCTTCTATTAAAGAGATAGCCTGTACAGACGATCTTGCAGCCTTGCAATGTCCTCCGTGCATATCTATATAATCTTGTAAAAATTCAAGCTGATCTTTGTCGGTATCAACAATTAAAATATTTAAATTTGTTAGAAACTTTGTATGTGGGCACCCTTTTTTGTTTGAGCTGTTCTCATGTTGCGACATAAGTTTCTGACCTTTTCGAGATTGGTGGTTTGCTCTTTCCTTTCTCAGTCCAATATTGATAGCTTATTAATTCAATTTAGTTCTCCGCCATATCTCGTTTCTATAGGTAAGTTATTGTTTGTAATACACATAGAGACTCAGACCGATCGAGACCTTAAGAGTATCGTAAACCTTTATACATTATACTATCAAGTACTAATTATCTATCGATATATTTAAATATAATATGAAACTATCCCATTACGCAAGAAAACTAGGTATCCATTACGTCACGGCTCTCCGTTACTGGAAAGCCGGAAAAATCAAAGGCTTTAAAACGCACACAGGAACTATCGTAGTCACCGAAGATTTATGCGACAGCTTTGGAGAACTAAAAATAGCCCTCTATGCTAGAGTCTCCTCGTCCGAAAATAAAAGCAATCTCGAAAAACAAATGGAAAGATTAAGAACTTACGCTTGTGCAAAAGGCTACAAAATTCATAAAGAGGTTATGGAAATAGGCTCAGGAGTAAATGACTCGAGAAAAAAACTTGAAAGCCTCCTTAAAGATAAAGAAATCAATCTCATAATTGTTGAGCACAAAGACCGCCTAACAAGGTTTGGATTTAATTTTCTGGAAGTTCTTCTCAATAACGAAAAAAGAAATATTGAAGTTATTAATAATGCCGAGTCTAAAAAAGAAGACCTCATTCAAGATTTTATAAGTATCATTACATCTTTTTGTGCAAGAATTTATGGTCAAAGAAGATGTAAAAGAAAAACTGAAAAAATAATAAAAGAGCTAGGAAATAATGATCCAGACCTACAAATTTAAAAGCTCCTATTCCAATAAATCTAAACTTCAAGCCGTCCGAGATATTGGACGTGCCTATAAGAAGTATTACAATAAATTAATAATTAATACTATTTCTAACTTCTATAAAAACGAAGGAGTTACACCTAAGTTCCTTCCACGACTAAACATAGAAAAACTCTCGGAACGATATAAACAAACCTGCGGGAAACAAGTAAAGTCCAATTTAGACTCTTGGCTCTCAAATATAAAAAATAGAATCCGAGATAAAATAACAGCCTCTAATCTCTCGGAAGAGAATAAAAAGATCCTTTACTCTATAAATAAGTACGGAATGTGGTACAAGAAAGAAGTCTTAATAAAAGGAGAAGCAGTTTCCCAAGACCTTTTAAAATTATCCAGAAATTTGTTTAAGCACAGCAGGGGAGATTACCCAAAGTTAAGAAATACCGCTATGAATCTTGATGAAAAAGTGGCCTCTGTTGAAAAATCCGAGAACAGTTTTGATTACTGGATAAAGCTGGCCACCCTAGAAAAAGGCCATCCTATCTATTTGCCGATCAAGTCCTACAATTATTTCGAGAACAAAATTGGAGTACTGAAAAGACAAATCCAAATAATAATCAGACCAGACAAGATTGAGTACGGATTTGTTAAAGACGTCGAATGCAAGAAAAAAGAATCTATTGAGGGTAAAATTATAGGGATTGATACTGGAGTAAAAATCCCCTTAACCACCTCGACAGGAAACCAGTACGGACAGAGTCTTTACGGACAGCTCAGAAGAATAGATGACCAAATAATTAGGTGTGTCCAAGTAAGGATGAAGAATGGATTTTATAAAAATTCTCCGAAACTTAAAGGTCTCTACAATCGAGCCAGAAACTTATTAAAGAACGAGATTGGCCGGATAAGCAACGAGTTTTTTAAGAACGAGAAACCTGAAGTGCTTGTCTTAGAGAACAATAAAGAGGTTACGGAAGGGCTGGAAGGTTTCAGCCGAAAAATGAAGAGGATCATTAAGAAGTCTGGAATGGGTCAGCTTAGGGATGTCTTGATAGAAAAGTCTGACAGGAACGGAGCTGAGGCAGTCAAAGTTAATCAGGCCTATACGTCTCAGGAATGTCCTGCTTGTCATAGTATTGACAAGAAGAATAGAAAATCTCAGAAAGTTTTTAAATGTGTTAATTGTGGTTTTACAAGAAACGCGGATTATGTGGCCTCTATAAATATCAGGAATAGACGTTCTATTACCAGGGTTGATATTTACACGCCGTATAAGCTAGTTCGGGGATTGGTCGAGGCCTTTTATAGTCCTTTGCCGGTCTTTCAGACGTGAGCACTGTATAGTTGTGCCCGGCCTTAGTTCCTGTTGTGTGGGGATGATGGCCGAAGGGATTTCGTGTCTTAAATGTTAGCGGAATTTCGAACTATGTGCAAATGATAAAAATGTCCTGGGTTTTTCAGCCCTTGAACAGATCGGCGTTGTAATTTTAAATAAATAGGTACAGACATGAAACTGATCCGTTCTTCTAAATGTAGCCTTAAATTTGCTACAACCTCCAAACTCTCTGACCTCAAAAGAGTCCTCACTGAGTATGGCCAGGTCTGTAACATCTTTATTGATTATTTTTGGAAGAACGGAACTCCCTCTAAATTAGAACTCTTAAAAGACATAGTAAACCTGCCTGAAACCTGGTTGACTGCAAGGCTTCGTAAGGTTGCGGCTAGGGAAGCTGTAGACATGATTACCGCCGTTAAAGAGCGGTGGAAAGATAAGCCTTGGAAGATTTCTATGCCTGTACATAAGGGCAAGAGAGCCTACGTCTCCTGTACCATAGCTGACCTTCAGGAGAAAGAAGGTTCAAAGGAATTTGATGCCTGGCTTCATCTCCAATCAATCGGTGAAGACACAATCCTGGATCTGCCTATTAAATTCCATAAGCATTATAATAAATTGGCTCTTCAGGGGAAGCGTCTAAATTCTTATATTCTCACGGATAAGTATGTCCAGTTCTCCTTTGAGATAAATACAGGGGAAAAGAAAAAAGGACTGAACGTTGTAGGTATTGATACAGGGATCAAGGCTCTTGCCTCTTTAAATAACGGCCAGCAATATGGTTTAGACACGGAGTCTCTTATAGAGCGTATCAAACGGTGTGCTCATGGCTCTAACGGTCAGAAACAGGCCCGGAGGGCCTTTAAACAAAGAATAGATGAAGTCGTTCAGGAAATAGTAAAAGAGTTCAAGCATATAGATTTGGTTGTAGTCGAAGCTTTAAAGAATATGAATTATAAGAGTAAACTCAAACGTCGCTTGAGTAAAAATATGCGACGTTCTATTGGCACTTGGGCGTATAGGTACTGGTTAAAAAGGCTGGAGCAAGCCTGTGAGGTCAACCGTGTTGGCTTTCGCACCGTGGCTCCTTTTTATACTAGCCAAACATGCCCGAGCTGTGGTCATGTCGATAGGGGAAATCGAGTAGGGCAGGTGTTCCGGTGCCTGAAGTGTGGTCACACAGGTAACGCAGATATAATTGCAGCCAGGAACATATTGGCTCGATTTCTTACGGGGCTGTACGGTGCCCGTTACAAACCTTACATTATGAGTTTTTCATAGATTTTAAGGAACGGTAATAATCTTCTAATCGAAGGTGTTTAATGGGGTTTCCATGGTTAGAGTAATGGGTAATTCACCTGAAAGGGTCCCTATTAAAGACCTTAATGACGTGATACATTACCGGCAAATCAAGCAGTATTCAGACACTGAGTATAATACGTCCAAGGACTTGAAAAGAGAAAAAAGTAAAGGGACTATTGTTATTCTGGAACAGGATGAAGGGCTCAGAGGCTCAGAGGTAAATCTTTTAAGGGAAAAAGTATCGAGTTCAACAATTAGTGTCCAGGACCTTAAGAACGCCTTACAAGAATTGTTACCTCAAATGGCCGGTCCAGATATTAAAGGAGCCGTAAGAGATATAGCCCCCTTAATAATAGATGTTGTTAGACAAGAATTATCGAAAATGACGGTCAATACAGTACCGGGTACGCCCATATCTGTTGATAAGAGCCCGGCCAAGTTTGTTGGCCCCGAATATATTCCAACGGTTTCGACTGAAGGTTTTGTAAGCAATGTAGAGGCAAAGAAGTCAGAAGTCTCGTCCGGTGCTACGCAAGATGCCTTGGCAGCGTTGAGACGTTTAAATAAATAGGTTAAATACCGTGAAATTTCTACTCGTTCTTATATCTGTTTTAATAAGTTTTTGTGCTTGTTTGACTTATGATGCCACTAGAGTTTATCAAAGTAAACCGTGTTGTTCTGGTAATTATAAGGATTCTATCCTTCCTGCTCCTAAGATCGATTACACGGGCCTTATCTCTTTAGTATCTGAATATTACGACAGTTTAATAGCATTAAATAAGACTTACCGGTGGCAGTTTGTAGACATAACTAAGTACCCCTACTACTGTGCACCGACTTTAAATTTAACCAGAACTGTTAATATCGAGGTAGATACGATAGGTTTGGACCAGTTTATTGATAAGTCACGAATAGCTCATGTCCGTATTGCTACAATGGTTTCATTTATACGTAGAATTCATCCGACCCATACACAAACTTACTGGATGAATTATTACCTATATAATGGTAATCAGTGGGTTATAGAGAGGTCACCAATAAGGACAGATATCAAATTAATTCGAAATTATTTTATTTGTAAATAGGCTGTCCAAGATATCTTGGAAGTTAAATAATAAAAATCAATAACATAGGAGGATTTTATGGTGGGACTAGACATCGGTACAGGATTTTTAGTTTCGGCAAGACAGGATGATAATGGGACGATTCAATGTAAGTCAATACGGGATGCCTTTTTGGATCTTGAGAATGACCCTAGTGTAAAAAGTATGCTGAAGATGTCTAAAATTAATTACATTGAAACAGAAGATAAGTTATATATTTGCGGGGACTCGGCACCAGTTCTAGCGAATTTGTTTAAGAGGGAATGCCGACGACCCTTATCTAAGGGGGTTTTAAGTCCTGGGGAATTTGAAGCTGAGAAGATACTTTTAGTCCTATTGGAGACGGTTATAGGTAGATCCCTTGTCCCAAATGAGACTTGTTTTTATTCAATTCCAGCTAATCCTATAGATCATTCAATAGACGTGGTTTACCATACCGCCATGTTTTCAAAATTGATCAGTTCGCTTGGTTATAAACCTATCTCTATGCTTGAATCGGCTGCAATAGTGTACAGTAATTGTGCTGCCGAAAATTTCAGTGCCATTGCTCTCAGTCTGGGCGCGGGAATGGTGAACGTTTGTTTAATGTATCAGACTATGACGGTGCTGTCTTTTTCTATGGTTGGAAGTGGAGATTGGCTTGACGAAATGGTGTCAAAATCGACGGCCAACACAGCTGGACGAGCACAATCCGTGAAAGAACGGGGTATAAACCTACTTGATCCTAATGAGGGGGATCCTAAAACGTTTAGAGAAAGAGAAGCTTATATAATTTATTACAAAAGTCTTGTTCTTAGGGTATTGGATGCAATAAAAACTGAATTCTCTAAACAACAAGGTGTCGATCTTCCTATCGCTATTCCCATAGTTCTTTCTGGAGGGACCTCTCTTCCTAAAGGATTTAAAGAGCTTTTTGAAGCAGGGTTCAATACCGTTAAAGATAAGTTTCCTATACGAGTCTCCGAAATAAAAATGGCCTTATCTCCATTAAATTCGGTCGCTCAAGGGCTTTTGGTCGCGGCCATGAATTACGATGAGGGAATTAAGAAGTAATGTTTCAGAATTTATTATTTGCTGTAAAACAGAGATTCATGGACGAGGTCGAGTTAGCGTTTGACCAGCATCCGGCATTTGATGAAAAAGTCAAAGTATATAATAAATACCCATATACCGAACGAGTTCAATATGGCTGTGTCTTTAAAAATGCATCAGCATCTCAAATTCGTATGTCGGCCGACAATTTTATGTCGGATCTTTTTTCCCATGTCCGGGTCGGGCGCCAACAAAACTATCCTGGCTTGGCCATCGAATGGGTTAGAGAGAATGAAGGCTATGTTACGGAGTACGTCACGGAAGATGTCTCCGCCCAATTAATGGGGGTTAATTTTCCTCAGCGGAGGTTCACGACATCAGCTCCAATTTGTGCGGGGCCCGGGGAAACTCATTACGCGACAGATCCCGGACAGGTGTGTGTCAAAGTAAATGGGTTTCCCCATTATGCGGAAACAATTAATGGTCAGACTGGTGTTGTTTTGTTAAAACATAGCCCCGAGCTCGGGGCTGTGGTCACAGTATCTTACCATCAGCGAAGAATCTCGATACCGGCGATTTATGTAATTGATTTTATTGAAAACAATCAGTTTACGGTTGCCCCGATTTTCGTTGTTGAAAAAGAGATTGTTATTTCGAATACGACTGGGACGGAGACATCAGTGTCTTTGGTTCACAGTAACGTTGACTCTAATACGGAAGACCTATGTTTAGCTTATAAGGGCGGTAAGATTATAGATAGCTTAGTTCGGGATGTCGATTACTCGATAGATTACCTCAGTGGAGTTATAACTTTTTTGCCGGGTCATCCTTTATTGAGTGGGCTCCAGCTTCTGGCTGATTATCATTGGCAACCTACGGACTATTATAATGGCCCGTATACTTTTACTGAGTATCAGGAATTTCATACGGTTATTCCTGGGGTTATTATTTCAATTGGCCGGCGTGCAAAACAGGGTGACCAGCAGGTTATTCTTGTGTCCCAGTTTCGGGAACAGCAGGCGAGGATATACGGGGGTCATTGGAACATGGCTTTGGACGTATCCGTTATTGCTAAGGATCCGATACAGATGGCCCAAATGGCGGACCATATTGTTTCCCAGTTGTGGGGAATTCGAAAAAATATTTTGGAATTTCAAGGGATAACGCTAAATTCGGTTGAACCAACGGGTGAAACGGAAGAGGTACATATTGAGACTACGGGAGATTTGTATTACGAGTCTTCTGTAGCAATTAATGTCCAGACTGAGTGGCAGAGTTTCGTTCCCTACGTATATTATTTTAAATTAAAAAAGATTATTCTGATTCCATCTTTATCGCCTGTGTTTAAGGCCCCGATAGTGGGGTACGAGAAATTAACCTAATAATTATCTTTTAATACGGATGACCTAATTACGTTAAATAAAATAAAAAAAGGAATCCAAATGCCATTATATGAATACGAATGCAGAGTTTGTGGTTGTGAGTTTGAGTATCTTGTTGGATCCAAGGAAGAGAGCGATTCCCGGCCCTGTAAAAAATGCGGGGGGAAAGCTGAAAAGAAAATGAGTCGGTTTGCTTCGGTTATAGCAGGTGGGAGCGGTACCGAGCCGGTAGACCTGACAATAGGTCGGGAAGCGGACAAACGTTGGCAGATGCATTACGATAAACAGACACAGCGGCGCGGTCAAAAAGAGTTAAAGACTCTTGATCTCCCGAAGACCAAAGATGGAAAATTCATGCCTGTAATGGGCCTTGGAGATAAAGTTCAGAAAGAAAAAATCCAGGAGTATACGACGGCATTGCAAGAACACAGACAGGAAAGGGAAAAGAAAGGCCAACCTCAATTTACCGAGGCTGGGGCTTTTTAGGTCTGGCTTGTTTCTCAAATACAAATACCAAATAAGATTTAGTTTAAATCCAAATCAGATCCAGATCACAAAAAAACAGTACAATGAGAAACAAACCTTATCGGAGGTATAAACATGGGTATCGGTCCCTTTCCAAGTTTTGCATTTCCTGGTGTCTACACACAGACGCTTGATCAAGCACCTACTGCGTCCGCATCAGGCGATCTTCGTATCCCGGCCTTTATCGGTGTTGCCGCCGATACAATTCCAACAACAAATTATGAAATGATCCGCGGGTCGAGTGCAATGGCGGATAACCCCATTACTGAAGATGTCTCCAGCCAAGTTACTGGAGCCAACCGCAATTTTCAAGTTACGTTTTTCCCGATCGTTGTTGGTGATGGAACGGGTACGACCACAAGCAACACTAATAATGTGGTTGCGAAGATTAACGGTCTTCCTGTCCCCGTGGCCACTGTTGATGGAGCGACAGGGCAAGTTTATCTGGTTGATATTCCTTCGATAGGTGATATCGTTCTGCTTTCTTATTATTTCAAGCGCCATGACGATCTCCACACCAATGAAGATGTAAGCGACCAAGCTGATGGCGTTGCGACGACTTTCCAGACAAATTATTATCCCATAGTTAAAGGGGATAATGGTGGGACTACAACGACTGATCCGACAACACTTTCTGTGACCGTAAATGGCAATCCTGCTATAATCACGGCGGTGGTTGGTAGTGAGGGACAATTTACTTTGAGCACGGCGCCCATTTATGGGCAGACGGTTCTTGTGACGTATTATTCCAATGAGTTTCAACATACATCTGACATTATTCCGTATCCTAATGTTGTGAGTATTGATAAAGTAGGTCTTGCCCCTGGAACTTCGGATTTTGTAAATGGCACGGATTTTATTCTTGATACAGAAGGGTCTTTTAATACGATCGACTGGGGTCAATCTTACAAAATTGTTTCTGGTTCCACGACATACGGCTATCCTTCTCTTACCACAGAGATTACAGGAACTCTCTTTGATAATTTAAATTATCTGAGACCTTCTTCGACGGCTCCGGATGGTACGGTTTATACCTTCGCCATTGAAAATGTCCCTGTTTCAGGAGAAGGTCTGGCAATTCCCACGGAGAATCCCGCCCTTCTTGGTGGAATGACTCCGGGTAATGCGTTTTTTGGTCTCAATCCTGTGGATTCTACTTCTTTAACCATAACGACTGTTGAAGCCACGACAGGAACATTCCAAGTTTCAGATCAGACCCGTCCTCCTGCTGGAACGACTGTCTATGTCACCGAATATGTTAATTATTTAAGAGATGATGTGTGGACGATTACGGACAAGACTTCTGGAGGAATTGGAACAGGAGTTTATGGAATTTCTGGACAAAATTCCGGCGTGGCCATGGGTGTTGAATATTCAGCTGCTAATACCAATGTAGCAGATGTTGGTTTCAATATTTCGGATGCTGGTAATGATTTTCAAGTTATTCCTGGGCATGCTGTTGCAGAAACTGTAACGTTGACTTTTAATAGCTCAATTTCTTATACGGTTTCTTCAAGTGTTGGTACAGGGACAGGGAGTCTTGGAGATAATACTGGGTACCTCAATCAGACTTATATCGATAAAAAGACTGGCTTCCAGGTCACGCTTAAGAGTCGTGTAGGTTTGACTTATGCTTCAGCAGATTTTATCGGCTATATAGTGTCTCCTGATATCGTTGTTTCCGCTACCCCGACTCGGGCTATTCCAGGCTTGAAATTGGCTATAGCCACGACTGTTGGAATCAATCCAGGCGATACGGCCGTTATTAATACCTATGCTCGGAGTGGAAATGAGCCGAACACAGGAGATTTTTATTATATCTCCTTCCAGTCATCCCAGAATTTTGATTCGAATGGCTTGACGGTAGCCAATGTATATACGAAAGAATCCGATGTTTACGCAGCCACGGGATCCTTGACCATAAACAATAAACTGGGGCTTGCCGCACATCTAGCATTTCTTAATGGCGCCACAGCCATTATCCTTTTGCAGCTCGAAAAGACTGTTGGAGGAACAGATGCTCCCGATTCAAGATACATTGCTGGTATCGATTATTTTAATCAGCCCTTGCCTGGAGATATTCGTCCGGCTCTTATGCAACCGGTGACTACATCGGTTGGAGTTCTGACCTACTTGAAGAGCTCGAATATCATCCAATCTGGTATCAGATACGGTAATGAGCACATGTCCTATTTCGGGTTCCCCGTGAATACGAGCCCGACAACGGCTCAAGTATTTGCCAAATCAATGAATACTGAACGCATGATTGGGATCTATCCTGATGGAGGTATCACGACCATTACTGATCCTTTTGGTAATGACGTGCAATATCTGGTTGATGGTTCTTTCCTTGCGGCCGCTGTAGCAGGACGAGATGTCTCGCCGGCCTTTGATGTTGCGGAACCGCTTACCAGAAAACCGGTTAATGGCTTCGTACATCTCTATCGTCGGCTGGACTCTGTCACTGCTGCTCAAACTGCTAATTCGGGGATCACCCTCCTTGAAGAGGTTGCAGCAGGAATCCAGGTCAAGTTTGGACTGACCACGGATACTTCGACAGTATTGACCAGGACGCCTTCGGTTATTCGTACAAAAGACTTTGTACAGAGAGGTGCCCGATCGATTCTCAATCCGTATATTGGAACAAAGAATCTTTCGCAGAGGACGTCGGAGATTGTATCGACGTTGAGCTCTTACCTGTCATCTTTGCAACAGGCTCAGATCATCACTGCATACAACAACGTGACAGCGGTGCAGGATCCGAATGATCCTACAATTGTAAATGTTCAGGCGTTTTATGCTCCGATTTTTCCGTTGCTGTGGATCGTGATCACGTTTAATCTCAGTACCAGTGTATAAATGAGTGAGGGCCCGGTCCTCGGACCGGGCCTTTATAAAGAAAGACTCTTATGAACTCTAAAAAAATTGCAAATAATATTCTGGAATTTCTTTTTGATCCCACAGCCATCCCGGTAGAGAGACGTATGTATTTCGGTCCGGAAGAGCGTCTCGATAACAGGAGCTTAGAAAAAGCGAAAGCTGATTCTCAGCAGGCTTATGGGAAAGAAAACAAAAATTCTGATTTTTATCCTACAAGAAACAGACAACAAACTCAAAGGGAGGCTAGTATAATGGATCGCAAGACTATCATAGCAAGTTTAGATGTCCTCTCTCAGAATTTCGACGAGACAGATTCAATCGGCGAAGGCCTGAGAGCTATGGCATATACAGTGTCGAAAATGGCGGACGAGGAATTCGAAACTCGTACGGCGAAGAAAAAAGTGGAATTTGTGACTTGTCCGAAATGCGGAAACAAAAAGGTCATGAAACAGACCGGTTACTGCGTAAAATGTGGTAAAAAAGGTATTGGCAAAGAGGACAAGAAGGAAGACAAAGACGGTAAGAAAAAGAAAAAAGCCAGTGAAAATTTCTGGACAAAGGCCGCTTCTGAGGCCGTTGCACTCGCTCTTGTTGAAGACGTCATCGGAATGAGTGATGATGACGCAAAGGACGAGGATAAGGAAAAAACAGCCCATGCTAAGGACTGCGATTGTCCTGACTGCAAAGAAGAAAAAGAAGCCAAGAAAAAGGACGAGGAAGAGGTCGAGGCCAAGAAAAAAGATGAGGAAGAAGACAAAGAGGCCAAGAAAAAGGATGAGGAAGAT
>Ga0224535_1000253_pt1 | contig 15943 bp, 8 predicted proteins | sample 714E13034metaG_FD_179898 | JGI IMG/M metagenome (GOLD analysis project Ga0224535, IMG submission 179898) | Peat soil microbial communities from Stordalen Mire, Sweden - 717 E1 30-34 | ecosystem: Environmental > Terrestrial > Soil > Wetlands > Peat | place: Sweden: Norrbotten County, Stordalen... | reverse complement strand
GGTTAGCGGTCCTGGCGCCTTCTAGAATCTCGTTGTGCAGCAGAGAGGCATTGAACCCCCACCAGCTGGGAATCACCTCAGCCTCCACATGAAGCATGTGGCTGCCCAGGCTGGCCCCGTTCAGGGCCGGAGAGTTGACCTGAAAATTCTTAAGCAGCGGTGTGCCCTTGCCGTCGTCCGGAACATTCGGGCGCTGATCCGATGGGCCAATGGGCCTGGTTTCGCTGTAGATCGGCTGGTTATCGATGTACCAGGTGAAGCGCGCCTCGCCCTTGCCGTAGTACTTCAGCGTCGCGTAGGCCACCATCGATTCGTCACATGTGCTGCAATGCGGGCCGCTGGGCGAATTGGACGGCGGAGCGGGCGGCCCCTCTCTTGCGGCTGTGATCAGGGATGGATTCACCTTACTCACATCGCTTACCACTACGGTGCGGTTGGCGGCCGGGTACTCCACCATCGCTCCTCCCGCCGCATGCTGGTCCGGCTCGTTGAAGCTGATGGCAATCGAATCCAGATTGAGCGGCCCGCTGGCCAGCAGATCTTCGCGCGCTTTCACCACCTCTTGAACGGTCATCAGCAGATAGCCGCGCGCCATGATCGCCGCCATGCTCTGTGACGTGTCCGCGCTACTGGACGCGCTGCCAGCCGCGCTCCCAAAATTGATTCCGCTGGCCGCTATTCGAAATACCTGCGGTTTGAAGCCAGCCAGCTTGATGCCCGTAGCGTAGGATGAACTGGACTCGTCCAGCGCCATGGCCAGCGAAGAAGTATTGATGGCCTGCGCATCGGCCTCGGCCAGTTCGAATACCCGCACCTGGTAGTTGCCGATGGCGTGATACACGTGCGTAAAGGCCGGAATCTGGGTAGGCGTGAGATTTACCTGAATATTCGGGACGGTATGGGTAGACGACGTGAGAGTCGGTTGGTTGTAGATGGTTTGCGACATCGACAGGCCCACGCCACGCTGCCACTGAGTTACGTTCGAAGCCGCGATCAGTGCTTCAATGGGCTGAATGGTACCGTCACCCCAATCCACAAAGACGTTGTCAAATCGCGCCGCCAGCAGGTCGGGAATCACGACAGTTCCCGTCATTGTGCCGTTGTTCTTTGTGGTGTTGGAATTGGTAACCTGGCTGGACGGATAGGGGATTGTTTTGGGGTGCTGTGCGTAAGGCGAGCGGGCAAAATCAAAGTCTCCCTGCAACATGAAAATGTCGTCGGGGTAGTTGTTGGGATCGACGTTCTTCGACGGCTTGCCGCTGGCATCCAGGTTTGGCTTGGAGCCGACGTTGATGACCGCCAGCCCGTTCGTTGTGGCGGCGTAGCTGTTGGTCAGGCCTTTGGGCGCGTTCGCGCGATCCAGGGGCCAGCGAGGGGAGACTTCAATCTCCACCGCATTATCCGTATTTTGCGGCAGTGTAGCCGCCGGAACCAGCGATGCCTTCTCCAGCGAGCCCGCATTCACAACTGCCGTGCGCTGTACCGGGGAGCTGTAGTGCCTGAAACCGGCCACCTCCCATTGCATATCGCCGTCGTTCACGGTCAGTGCCGGCGTGCTGCCGGAAGAACCGGACGTGCCTGTCACCGCCGCCGTGGACATCTTAGCGCCTGTGGTCATTGTCTGCCCGTAGTTCGCGTGGTAAGTCCCCGACGGGTTTACCTTCTGCATCAGTTCGGCCACCAGCGCTGCATCTGGGCGATAAGTAACAGGGGGCAAGGTGATGTTCGTGGGTTTGCCTCCCGCTCCGTTGACGGGCACACTCTGGCCTTCGATGCGTCGCTTGTCGAGCAGCGTCTTGCCGTCGCGCGCATAGAATCGGATCTCGTAATACTCGGCCAGCCCATGGTTTTGCTCCGCCCAACTGAAGACCGTGTCGTCATCCAGCACCGGTATAGGAAGGTTTTGTTTATTCTCGCCGCCAAAGCTACCCGATTGCTGGCCCCATATGGGGCTTTCCAGGGTGATGACGCCTTCTTTCGGGGTTGTTAGAATGGCAAACCTGGGCCGGATGGTCAGCACGGCTGGAATCGGCGCCCGTGGCCTGATAGCAACCACGCTCACCTGGCTCTGCGCGCTGCGCCGGTCAGTATTGGCCACCGTCACGTTGTGCGCGCCAAGTTGTGCCCCCGCTGCCACGTTCACCATAACCTTGAGTTTGTTCGAGTTGATATACTGCGCCTTGCCCTGCGCCACAATTCCCGAGTCAAAGTTGACCGATGTGCCGGGAGTAAACAGGCTGCCAGTGATGGTGACCGGAACATTCATGCTGCCGGGAATAAGTTGACTCGGCGTAATCACATTCACTGTCGGCCCCACCAGCGTGAGCGAGGCCAGTGTGCCGGCCAGGGAGTGCGTTCCGGCTTGCGGCGCCGCTCCGCCTTGCGACAGATTGACCGTGCTTGCAGCGGGACTTAGCCGTAGTTGCCCGGAGTTCTGCGCCATATTGCTAGAAATCGGAACCTGCGTCTGAACTTGCTGCCCACTTGCAATACCGGGCGTCTGCCTCGTCACTGCCGTCTGTTGCGTATTGGTTGTTATCGCAGGATTGACGGTCATCTTAGGCGTAACCGTCTGCTGTGGAGGAGTCGTTGCCTGCGCTGTGTTTGTGGGCATCAGCGCAACGCGCGCCGGTGGTGCTGCTGCCGGTTGTGTAACCACTGGCCCTGGCAGCCTTTGTGCGGCGAGCACAATAAACCCTCCGCGCGCCGCAACGCGATCCCGTCCGTGCTGCACAACAAAAGGCCGCATGCCCGGCGATGCGTTGCCATCTACGCGCAGCATAACCTCGGCCTCGCGGGGATTGTCGATGGTCACATTCAGCACCGTCACGCCGCCCGGTTGCCCGATCGCGAACGTTGTGCCTGGCAGAAATCCTGTGCCTTCGATGTGTACGCTGATCGTCTGGCCCGGAAGCGCCTGCACCGGAGCGAAGGAAGTAAAGCTCAAAGGCGCGTTGGGGCTTGAAGGCAATGGAGCCAGCCGGATCTGTGCAGCAGCCGGCAATGCAAGAAGAAGAACTGCAAGACAACTCGTTCGCCGCATGATTTCTCCCGTCATCGCCCCCGGGATGCATGGCCCACTGGGCGGAATGGATCCGGTCGGAGGCTATGGTTCAACCTGTTCATCGCTCGGGATTCTACGGAAGAGACTTGAGAGCGCATAGCGACCCTCCAAGGCAACTCGGCGGACATCGTTCTCAGTTACCAACGAGCAGCCTGCGCCTCTGAGGCGTATAGCTTCACCATGCAACTTCTGCTATTCAGCGTAGGGGAATCCCGTTTTCAAAAGTCGTTGGAAGGCTATACTTCCAAATGTTTAATATGCAAGGCCTTTTTTCCCCTCTCTTACCTTGCCGAGGTTAAGCCAATATAGGATTGCCAATTCGCGCCGGATGAGCGGATTACCCCTTCAAACGCATCCCTAAGCGAATTCCTTATTCTTGCCACCAGCGCCATAAAGATTCGTACGGGAGGCTTTCCCGTCCAGGCACAAGATTGTTCCCGGACAGCCGCTATCTAAAATCCTTTAAATTGTTGATTTGATTTGGTGGACCTGGTCGGGATCGAACCGACGACCTCTTCCATGCCATAGTGCCAACAATAAGCATTTCAACAACTTACAAGACCCCGATGGCAATCTAAGTCCTTGTAAGCACGTTCAACCCCACCTTTCGGCGTATCGCAAAACGTATCACGATTGCTCCTACATATTGGCTCAGTGCTCCGCACAATCCTCATTGGAGGGAACATGAGAATACAGGCTGGGTTTGAAACCACAGCCGTCATTGCTTGGCGTCCCAGAGATAGCCGAACACTGCGCTGATCGACAGCTTCTTCCAGTTGAATGTATAAACCAACACCGGATTCTCCCCTTTCGGCACCCATGTCCGTCTTGCTGGCGGCCGCTCCGAGACTCCGCTTTCGTCCTGGAAGAGAATCCAGGCTCTTCGCTGCCAGGCGTTTTTTTTATTGTCGGCCAGCGCTTCGCTATCCACAGCCGCCGCCCTTCGTCATTGCGTTCCCGCGCTCGCTTGGCCGGCCGTTGCAGGCTCCACTCCAGTGCGGCAAGAATTTTCCATACATGGCCGGGATGATAGTGAATGCCCGTGACCCGCTCGATCACCGCCGCCACGCGGGGCAACGTCCACAGATTGGTTCCGAAACCGTGAGCTTGTGCGCCTTGACGCAAAGCTTCGTCCACCTGCTTGAGCTGCGCTTCGTCAAGCTTCGGCCGACGGCCTGCCCGTCCTGCCCCGCGAATCCAATCTGGATTATCCTGCCGCCATGCCTCGAACCATCGGCTCGCGCTTTGACGGCTGATGTGGAGTTCACGGGCGATCTCAGCCTGGGAACGCTTGCCGGCGGCAAACTGACGCGCGGCGCGGCTGCGGCGTTCTTGCATGGCTGCGAAGTCACGGCGCGGCGCATTGGATCGTGTCATGCCTTACAGCTTACTGCTTTACGATTAAACGTGTCGCTATATTATGCGAGATTCAGTAGGCTGTTGTGTCTCCGAATTGCTATCAAGGGCAATTGGGAGCACTGCCGTCAAGGATGAGTGTCTGGAGGTTTGCAAAGGACATTTGCGCAAAATCTTCAGGCGATACCGCTTGCTCTGCCCATAAGAAGCCTGGCGCTGAGCGCTCCGTTGGCAAATAGCCGAATCCTTCAATTATGAGAAGGCCATCGTAAGAAATTGCTTGCAAAGCACGATGGATCAACGTGAAATCAATCTGACCAGTTCCAATGATTCCACGATCGTTTTCGCTGAGGTGTATATGCTTCAGTCTCTTGCCAAGTGCGAGAAGAGCCGACGGAGTGCTTTTTTCTTCGATGTTGGCGTGGAATGTATCAATTGTCACGCCAATGCGCTCATTCGGTATGATATCGAAGAGGCCAAGAGCTTCCTGAGCCGTCCGCAGGAAATGTGTCTCTGAGCGATTCACCGGCTCGATTGCCAGCGTTACGTCGTTGGCATCCAGCAGATCTTCAACGGCAAGAAGCGCCTCGATGAACCACTGCCATTCGTCAGTCTGCCGCCGGTGTCCAGGAAGATATCCAATTGGAGCGTAGATGGGGCCAGCCAACACGTGGGCTCCCATGGCCGAGGCAGCTTCGATGCAACGCTTGAGATGGATATGCGACCGTTTACGAGTGTCTGCGTCTGGGCTAATCGGATTGATCTCAGCAGGGAGAATCGAGCATACGGTAGATGCAAGATCGTTTGCGATCAGCGTTCGTCGGATGGCTCTCGTATCCAAAGCGGACGGATCGAACATGGGAATCTCGATTGCAGAAAATCCCTGCTTCCTTAGCGAGGCCAGCAAGTCGAAATGTCGCTTTTGAAACGAAGCTGTCCAGGCGAACGCGCTGATTCCGAGTTTCATTCAATCCTCCAATAAGCCGATGTCTCCAATTCCCTAGGAGCTTTTCTCTCCACAGGAACTGCGTACGATGAGATGGCCGTTGAGCAGAACAGAGCGTGGCGGAAGTTGTGGCTCCTTCAGGCGTTCGAGCATCGCTGACATTGCGACTGCGCCGATCTCCGCGCAAGGCTGATGAAAAGTCGTGAGCGGTACAGGCAGCAGGTTTCCATATCGGACGTCGTCTACCCCAGCGAGTCGTATGTCGTCTGGGATGCGTATGCCAATTCTAAGCAGAGTCTGCATCAGGTCGGCAGCTGTATGATCGTTGGCGCACATAACGGAGTCAACATTCGAGTCGCGGATTGCTGCGCGAACGAATTCGACATCCGTTGCGTCGCCGCGGATGACAAATGTTTTCTGAACCGACAGGTCGTGGTTGTAGAGAGCCTCCCGATATCCCACGATACGATGCTCAACCGTCTCGGCCGAGTTGGGCCGCGCAAAGAAGCCGATGCGCTTGCCACCTTGCTTGATAAGGTGCTCCGTGACGATATAGCCGGCACGCCGATTGTCCAGGCTGATCAAGTCATACTTGCTGCGCTTGGGAAACATAATGTAGTCCCTGTCGAGCAGGACGACAGGCAGGTCAGCGTCACTCAAGATACTGAGGATGCGTTCGTTGATGTCGCTATGCTTCGGAAATTCGAGAGGCGCAAAGAAGATGCCGGAAACCTTCTGTTCGATGTATTGGCGGCATAGGGCCTCTGTTTCGCGCTCCGTTTGCGCGCCGTCGCTCATCACCTGGCCCCAGGACAGAGAATAATTGGCGGACGAAGGAGCCAGCATCATCCCCCGGCAGATTGGTTCGAAAATCTCGGTTTGACCGAGGTCCGGAATGAGCAGGCCGAAAACCTTGCGGCTGCCTTTCCGCTCCGCGGCATACGAACCCGAGCCGACTTTGCGCGTAAGCAGACCGTCCTGTTCCAGAATTTGCATCGCCTTCACTACCGTCATGCGGCTCACGTCGAAACGACGTGTCAATTCAGCCTCGCTCGGCAGTCGCGCTCCAGGAGTATACTGCCCGTTGCGAAGCGCTTCGCGGAAGCGCTCCACGATATCAAGATATTTTGCTTGCCGTGCTGGCTGCGAATCCGTTTTCGATGTCATTGTGACCCTGTCTTTCTGCCACGTGTTAGTAGATTAAGGCTTGTTGGAGTACGTTTCAATGTTTAGCGTTGCAATTCAATTTGAAGCCGCTCAAGACTTTTCCCTTTAGTCTCCGGATACAGGTTGGCAACAACGATAAGCTGGACGAGCATGGCTATTGCAAATAGGTAAAAGGGGATTGCTGGCGAGAGTTGGGCCGCAACGATGGGGAAAAGCCCTGCAATGACTGCGTTCATCAGCCAGTGGGAGAGTGAGCCTAGGCTTTGCCCCTTGGACCGCACGGACGTCGGGAAAACCTCTGAAATGTAGACCCAGATCACGGCTCCTTGCGAGACCGCGAAAAATGCGATGAACCCAATCAAGACCCATACCAGAGAGGCCAGGTAACTCCGCGTTTGAAAAATCACCCCAACAGTGAAGAGGCAACACATCGTCCCTGCCGCACCAATGAGAAGCAGCGTTTTTCGCCCGATCCGATCGATGAGGGACATACCGAGAATGGTCGCAAGAAGATTCGCAACGCCGATGTAGATGGACTGCGAGAATGACGAAAGCCTGCTTAGGCCCGCGGCCGTGAAAATGTCGTTCGCGTAGTAGAGGATCGCGTTGATGCCCGAAAGTTGGTTGAAGACGCCAATTGTGATCGCTAGCATGATGGGCAAACGCAGCGAGCGCTTGAAGAGCCGTTTCTGGCTGTTGGCGGCATCGCCGGCCAGCGAGGCGCGTATGAGTTTCAGCTCGCCATCTGAATCTGTGATGCCCATCTGTTGCAAGACTCTGAGCGCGGGACCAATGTTGTTGCGAGAGATGAGAAAACGTGAGCTGTGCGGAATGGTGTAGAGCATTACGAAGAATAAGCAAGCAGGGAAGCCGGCTGCTCCGAGCTGCCAGCGCCACTCCGCCGCACCGAGCCCAAGGCGAGCGATATGCCAGTTGGCGACATACGCTATCAGGATCCCGGTAACGACCATCATTTGGAACGTGCCTACCAGGCGACCGCGCCAAGCTGCAGGTGCAAGTTCTGAAATGTAGACGGGGCCAAGCACGCTGGATCCGCCAATACCCAAGCCGCCAATCAGACGGAACACAAGCAGCGTGGGCCAGCTCCACGCCAAGGCGCAACCCACTGCGCTGACCACGTAAAGAGTGGCCATTACGCGCAAGGCGTTCCGTCCCCCCAGACGCGTTCCCAACCAGCCTGCGAGCAAACAACCTGCTACCGTACCCCAGAGAGCAATCGAGACGGTGACCCCAAGCGACGCCGGGGAAAGTGAAAAAACTTGAGTGAGCTGGGCTGTCGCTCCGCTGATGACGACCGTGTCGTAGCCGAAGAGAAACCCTCCTAACGCACCTACGATTGTTCCCCGGAGGAGAGCCGCTGTGAACCTTGCCATTGGTGTCCTTTTCCTAGTCCAACGAGTCGCATCTGATGACGAAGAAGACTATACAATACATAATCAACATGTGTCGAACCGTGATGATTTCAGCTTCATTTGATAGACCATACTTAGCGATAATTCCAATTACTAATAGGGGGATGCGTGAAAACATGCTGTTTATTGAGGATTTTAATTGCCTATACAGGTTTCTCGCTAATTGCGGAAAAATGTCTTGACACATGTCTAGCTGACCTTCTAAAAAATTGTAGAACATTTGGAGGCAAGATGTCTGCACCGAGTTTCTTTCGTTTGAAGTATGTGTTGGCAAGCACGCTGTTTGCAATGGCGTTGCTTTGTGGGGGAAGCGCGAAAGCGCAGTTCAGTTCTGAAATCACCGGGCGCGTGACCGACCCCTTTGGCGCGGCCGTGCTGAACGCCAAGCTCGTACTGACCAACACTTCCACGGGTGTCAAAACCGACGCGGTTTCAAACAGCGACGGCTACTACCACTTTCCCGCATTGACTGTGGGCACTTACACGGTAATGGCGACAGCTCCTGGTTTTGACCCCGTCGTCGTGTCCAATGTAGAGCTTACCGGCATGAAAATTCGCGAACTCTCAATCAGTTTCGCGAAAGTATCGGGAATCGAGTCGACGGTTGAAGTACAGGCCACCAGCGCGGCGCTCGATACAACGGAAAGCCAGATTTCGACCGACATCTCCGAACCGGAGATCAGGAATCTTCCCATCGAGGGCCGCAACGTGTTCACGTTCACCGGCCAGGCGCCGGGAGTCCTTGGCGAAGGCTTGATGGGCCGCGAGGTCGACATCTTCAACACCACCATCACGCCCGTCGTCGCGGCCAATGGCGCGCCCAACTACGAGAACCTCTATCTGCTCGATTCGTTCTCACTTCTGGATTCGCCATCAGCTGCGTCGTCCAAGTTGATTCCCAACCCTGACTCCATTGCGGAGGTGGTGGTTTCAACGAGTAACTACTCTGCGCAGTTCGGCCAGGGCGGCGGCCTGGTGACGCAGTTGACAAGTAAGTCGGGGACCGACAAGTGGCACGGGTCGGTGTTTGAGAATCACCAGGACAACGACCTGACAGCGCGCAATTGGTTCCAAAATGTGCCCGATCCTATCACAGGTCGGTACTTCCCTGCGGACCGCCGCAACGAATTCGGTGGATCCGTCGGTGGCCCAATCGTCAAGAATCACACCTACATCTTCGGCAGCTACGATGGTCTGCGCTCCACGCAGTCCAACGCGAACCTCACTGTCGTGGATACACCGCAATGGGATGCCTTCATGAAGGCAAACTATCCCAATGCAATTTCCACGCAGATGCTGACGACCTATCCCTATCGTGCATCGGGCCTTACGAATTTTCAGACTGTGGCATATCGCGAGGCGAATGAATATCTGGCGGGTACGCTTTGCGCCGCCCCCGGGGCGACAGTTGGCCCACTGGGTATGCATTGCGACATGCCTATGCTCGCGACGGCAACACAAACAAACACGCCGTTCCGCAATGGCAACCAGTACAATGTTCGCGTGGATCAGAACTTCCGTGATTCGAGGGACAAGCTCTATGGCAACTTTTACAAGACCCTCAACAGCTACACCAACGTCCAGTACGCTCGTCCTGCCTTCAATGCGCCGGCAAATCAAGCCGCGACGTTTGCTGGTGCTACGTATGTGCATATTTTTTCGCCGTCGATGGTCAATGAAGTAGGCATGGGATACACGCGCATTGCGGCGGACAATCCCTGCTACCAATGCCAGGTACCGTTGCTTCTCACGGGCAGTCTGGCAGCGCTTTTTGGTGATACCTTCGGTCAGCTTTCACCGTTTATCTTCGCACAAAACGATTTCGAATTCCGCGACACACTCCACTTCGACAAGGGTAAGCATGCTGTGGCAGCCGGTGTCGAGATCTTCCACCACCAGGACTTTGCTCATTTTTCGGATGCGTACGCCCGCAACACTGCCTACGGCTACGACAACATTTTCGATTTCGCCGCCGATCATGCCGATCAGCAATATGGCATCTGGTACAACCCGCAAACCGGCGGAGCTCCCATCGCCAACTATTACCACCTGAATACGTTCTACGGCTACTTTGTCCAAGACGACTGGAAGGTTTTGCCGGCACTTACCGTCAACGTAGGCCTTCGCTACCAGTACGGTTCGAATCCCTCGGAAAAATTCAACCACATGTCCGAACTGCAGTTCGGCAATCAGACGACTCTCCGAGACCGTATCGCCAACGTCTCGGTCGGTCCCGCGCTGCATCCGTTTACCAGCACGCCGCGAACAAACTTCTCGCCGCGCCTCGGGTTCTCCTGGCGTCCTTTCAACTCTCAAGTGTGGGTAGTGCGCGGCGCGTTCGGCGTGTTCTACGATCTGGGGGGCAGTGACGTCTGGGGCGATACAGCGTCGGGCAACCCGCCTTTTCTTGCCCAGGCAACCGCGAACATCCATGTGCCATCTGGACCCCAGCCGACCTATGGTCTCTGCACCTCTGCCACCCCACCGTACGGATGCAAACTTCCCGCTGTTACGGCGGGAGCGTTCAACAGCCATGGGGGACCTCAGGGTATTCAGGTTGCCATCGGCGGACCTGACCCAACACTCAAGATGCCTTACACCAGCAATGCATTCTTTGGTGTGCAGCGTTTGATCGGCCACGACATGATCGCCGAGGTGGATTACACACACTCCACTGGCATCGACCTCTTATCCATCATCAACAGGGACCGCTACGACGGAGCAGTGAATCGGTCAAACCAAAACGTCAACTATCTGAACCCATACTTCAACGCGATCAACTACGCGGATAACAGCAACCATTCCAACTACGATGCTGGAACTGCATTTCTCCGCAAGACGTTCAGCAAGGGTTACAGCTTCCAGGTGTCGTACACCTACGGCAAGACGCTCGATGTGATGAGCGGCACGATCGGCACGGCGAAGGGTTCGGAAAACGCCGGTGTCATCGATGTCTGGAACCTCAAAGCACAGCACGGGCTTTCAGATATGAACATCAGGCACCAGGTGACGTTCAACGGGGTCTGGACGATCCCGTCTCCGAAATTCAGCAATGCGTTCCTGACCACAGCGGCCAAAGGATGGGTCTTCAGCGGAATGGGCGTGCTCCACTCTGGCGTGCCCGCAACTGTATTCACCACCAGCGAAACGCATGACTTCAATCTCGATGGCAACGGCTATGACCTGCCGAATGTGCCCTCCTTCGGTCGCAAGCGCAGCGCATCCAGGAGCCAGTACCTGCATGGAACTGTCTTTCCGGGTGCGGCAGGTGCGCAGCAGAAAGCCGATTTCCCGCTGCCGGTCGATGGCAATGGCCAGCCGACGGGCGTGGAAGGCAACCTGGGGCGCAACACCTATACGGCGCCCGGCTTTGCCGAAATCGATTCAACACTCAGCAAGGACACGAGGATTCCCTGGTTTAGGCACAACGCTGCGATGTTGCGTATCACGTTGAACGCCTACAACCTGTTCAACCGGGTCAACATTTCCAACTGGGACACAGACCTGGACGACCTGAACTTCGGCCTTGCGCAAGGCGCTCTGCAACCCCGCACGCTCGAACTCGGCGCAAAGATCACGTTCTAGCGATTCAAGCGGCCGTGCCGCGGAAACATACAGCACTGCACAAGGAGAATCCCGATGATGACGATGGGAAAGGCCAAGGGCCTTCCAGTACGAAACAAGATGCACCAGGCGGCGATATCGCTTGCCTGCATGGCAGCGCTTGGAGCAGTATCGCTATTATTGACGTCCTGCTCCAGCAACACCCTTACCCCCACAGTGTCGCCTGATGTATCCGCGCTTGCGCCGTACCAGACAACCGAGACCGCGCGCGTGACAGGACAGACCGATTCGTACACGGGTGAAACGCTTCCCAACCCCAATCAGACCCAGCCAAAGTACGGCCTCAATGAGACCGACATCGGCACCATGTGGCCGGATCAGAGCGGCAACATGCTGTTCGCGTTCGGCGACAACTTCAACACATCCTCCACGAGCTGCGCGGTTCGCACCAACTGGAGCTCGAATGGCTTGGCTAAATCCACCGACAAGGCGCTGAATGGAGGCCTGCATTTCAGCAGCGTACTGAGCAGCAACGGCCAGATGACGGAGATCATTCACAAAGAGGGTCTCGACGTTACTGAGATTCCGACTGCGGGCATCAATGTTGGATCAAGGCAATATATCAACTTTCAAGCCATTAAACAGTTCAACGTCAACAACGACGCTGACCAATGGACTGACTGGTACTCCGAGATCGCATACTCCGATGACGGTGGAACCACTTGGACGAAGTCCGGAACCATCTGGGGCGGCGGCAGTAACTTCAATCAGGTTGCCTACCTGAAAGGTAGTGGGACGACCGTGTATGTCTTCGGTACGCCATCGGGGCGCCACGGCTCGGTGCATCTGGCCAAGGTAGACAGCGGAAGCCTGCTGAACTATGGTGCCTATCAATATTGGACCGGCACCGGTTGGGTTGCTGGGAACGATTCTGCGGCCGTAGCGATCACGCAGGGAGGCGCCGGCGAAATGTCGGTGATTTACAACACCTATTTCAACCGCTACATCATGGCCTACCTCTCCGTGGATCGTCGGGCCATCGTGATGCGCGACGCTTCTGACCCCACCGGCGACTGGTCGAACGAAAAAGTGTTGTTGGAAGATAGCGGCAACGGCATCTACGCTCCCATGATGCATCCGTGGTTTACGAGCGGCGCAGATGTGAATTTCCTAGTGTCGCAGGCGGTTGGAATTCAGCAGCCGTCTTGCAATAACAATTTTGTTACGAACATCTTTCTGTATCACAGCAATCTTCAGGGGACAACTTTCAACCTAGTCTCCAATCCTGGTTTCGAAGACTTCCCGGGAGCCGCATTGAACTATAAGTCGCACTGGACCGGGAGCGGCTTTCTGACCTCGGATTCGCACAGCGGTCAAAGCGCAGCGGAACTCGACAACTTCGTTGGTGGCCAGTTCCAAGATGACGTCGCTCAGAACGTTGCGGTGAAGCCGAACACGAACTATACGCTGACAGCGTGGGTCAAGATTAACTTGCCGAACTATCCAGCGGTCTATTTCGGAGTGCGCGGAGCTGGAGGAATTCAGCAAATCCAGCCGAGCGTGTCTTCCAACGGCTGGACGCAGTTGACCTTGAAGTTCAACTCTGGAGCTGATACGCAAGAACAAGTCTTCTTCGGTACGTTTGGATCCTACGGTCTAGTGCTGAAGGCTGATGATTTCCAGCTTGCGCCCACACAATAGGTGTATCCAGCGGCCTTCTTGATGTCCAGCCTTTGGTGATGTTTCGAGCGGGCGATGTGATGACGTCGCCCGCTTTCCTCCTCGCCAGTGCATTTACCCAATTACTGATTCAACAAATGCGAAATAGTTCTCAGATGGGGTCGTATGAAAGTTCTTAGCATTGGAGAAGTGCTTTGGGATGTATTCGACGAAATAGAGATGATCGGCGGCGCGCCATTGAATTTTGCTGCTTCCCTCCTCCGGCTCGGAGACTACCCCGAAGTGCTCAGCGCTGTCGGCGCGGACATTCGAGGGGAGCTGGCTGTGGCACAGATCGAAGCTCGTGGCCTGTCGAGCAGGTTCATTCAGTTCACGAAAACAGCGCCGACCGGTGTTGCTTCAGTAACTCTCGATGGTCAGGGCAATTCGACATTCATCATCGACCGGCCGGCCGCCTATGACATGGTCACTCTTACACCGTCCTTGATGGAAACGATTGCCGCGGAGAAGTTTGACTGGGTCTATTACAGCACACTTCTTCACACGGGAAATGGAGCAGAAGATCGGCTCGAGGAAGTATTCGAAGCGCTACCCAGATCCAGGGGATTCTATGATGTCAACCTACGCCGGCATCATTGGAATCTTCCGCTCGTAGAGCGCCTCTCACAGAAGGCGTCGGTGATGAAGGTCAACAGCGATGAAGCAGAGACTCTTTACGCGCTCGAGTGCCCAGCAGCGCTGTACTCTCTCGAAGCTTTCTGCGCATTCTGGTCCGAATCGTTTCAGGTTGATGTGATCTGCGTAACGCGTGGTATCCACGGAGCCGCGATCTGGGAAGGTGGCACGCTCCATCGCTTCGCCGGGTATCCAGTGCAGGTCGCGGACACGGTAGGAGCTGGGGATAGCTTCGCAGCTGTATTCCTTCACGGGCACCATAATCGGTGGCCGACGGCAAGAACAGCACGTTTGGCCAATGCGGTAGGCGCACTCGTCGCGAGCCGTGCTGGAGCGCTTCCAGAATGGTCACTGCAGGAGTGTGAAACACTGATCGCGTCACAGGTTCCTCGATCGGCAGGCTCGACGGAGCATTTGAAATCTTCGTTGGGCGCCAGTACATTGGAGAGTGAATAAAAACTCATGGCAATCTTACCGCATTATCCATCGCGCCGAATCGTACTGCAAGCTGGGATTGGAGCCACAATAGGCTTACTCGGAAAACCTCTGCAGGCCGCCCTCGCGTTCGCGCAGCAACATGCCGAAGCGGTATGGCGTCCGGAGTCCGGTGAGCGCCCTGCGCCGTCGCAGCGCTGCTTTCAGAGCGAAGCGGTCGAAGCATTCCTCAAGCAAACTGCCGCAAGAATTAGTGATCCAGAACTGCGTCGCTTGTTTCTTAACTGTTTTCCGAATACGCTGGACACAATGGTTTTTCCCGGAGAATTTGAAGGCAAGCCCGATACGGCGGTCATCTCCGGCGATATGCCCGCGATGTGGCTGAGAGACAGCTCCGAACAGGTGCGTCCCTATCTCGTGCTTGCAAAGAACGATTTGCCGCTCCGCCGCTTGCTCGAAGGTGTCATTCGTCGACAAACTCGTTGCCTGCTCATTGATCCTTACGCGAATGCGTTTATGGTCGATCTATCCGCGCCGCCGCTCCCATGGGCTCTTCATGACAACACCAAGATGTTGCCCGGTGTGGGCGAGCGTAAGTTTGCACTGGACTCGCTCTGTTTTCCGATACGTCTCGCCCACAGTTATTGGAAAGCCACTGGCGACGTGTCGCCGTTCGATGAGCGCTGGCGAGCAGCGATGAAAGCCGTCATTGCAACCATGCGAGAGCAACAACGCAAAGATGGCCCCGGTCCTTACCGCTTCGAGCATGACGGGCCCAATCCGGAGAATACCCTGGTGGGTGGCGTCGGAAATCCGTGTCGCCCAGTTGGCCTGATCGCATCGTGCTTCCGCCCCTCGGACGATGCATGCTTCTACCCGTTCTTCATTCCGGCTAATCTCTTTGCTGTTACGTCGCTCCGCCAGCTGGCAACGATGTCGACCGCTATCGTGAAAGACACAGCGCTGGCGGCAGATGCTACTGCACTAGCCGATGAGGTTGGCCGCGCGGCCCTCCGCTATGGAACGGTTGCAACAGCCTCGGGAATCATATGGGCGTTCGAGGTAGATGGCTTCGGCGGCCAGGCGATTATGGACGATGCCAATGTGCCCAGTCTTCTTGCGCTTCCCTATCTCGACTCATCGCCTGACGCTGCGCTCTACGCACGCACTCGCAGCTTCTGTTGGAGCAGCTCTAACCCATGGTTCACGCGAGGGAAGGCAGGCGAGGGAATAGGCAGCATCCACAGCGACGTCGGACGAATCTGGCCCATGTCGCTGACTATGTTCGGCCTTACCAGCACCAGCGATGAAGAAATCGCAAGGGTGCTCGATCTCCTTAAGCGCAGCTCTGCCGGCACAGGCTTCATCCATGAAAGCTATGCGGTAAGCGATGCTTCAAAGTACAACCGGCTATGGTTTGGTTGGGGAAATTCACTCTTCGGCGAGTTCGTTGCAAAGGTAGCGCATGATAGACCGGCTTTGTTGAGGCCGTCTTCCTAATGAGTCGATCCTGAAAGTGCGCCACGAAGGCGCTTATGCCTGTCTGCTCGGTCTTGAACTTCGGCCTCGGCGATCAGCTCAAGTCCGTCTATTACGTTCCACGAGAGGGGTGGATTTCGAGAG
>Ga0224535_1000251_pt1 | contig 16013 bp, 20 predicted proteins | sample 714E13034metaG_FD_179898 | JGI IMG/M metagenome (GOLD analysis project Ga0224535, IMG submission 179898) | Peat soil microbial communities from Stordalen Mire, Sweden - 717 E1 30-34 | ecosystem: Environmental > Terrestrial > Soil > Wetlands > Peat | place: Sweden: Norrbotten County, Stordalen... | reverse complement strand
TAACCAGACTTTGGATGCTCGAATCCGGGGAGAAGTATGACCGAAATTAAGAAAAGCTCCCGAAGAGCACATCGCGCCAAAAGTCCCGGTTGTGACAACGTCTATTTTACGGGCCGCTTCAACTGCACCATGCCTTTCCACAACATCAATCATCTCTTCGGCTGTGACAACCACGGCTCGCCCGTCTTTTATCTTTTCGTTAATTTCTTTAAATGATTTTTTAACTTTGAATTTTTTCATATTTTAATTTAGGAATCTGGATTAATTACGTTTCTTTCATACCACTGTTTGATGCCAATTGCAAAAGTTAAGAAACCTTTTACGCGTGCAGTCAAATTTAATTCTTATACCATTTCTAAATCAAAGATGATATCGAGGCGGCTAGGCGGAGGCGACGAGGCGTATTATAAATACGTTGAGGAAACCGACAACGACGCCAACAAAGATAGCACTTTGATTGAGAATCGGTATCAGGTATGGCCAAATCCACCACTACCCCGTGACGTATTATTTAACTCTGCGGTTTCCACCCAATCCACTTGAAAAATTTTTTGCACGACCATTTGCGCTAAACGCATACCTCTTTTAACAACAAAAGTTTCTTCCCCGTGATTAATGACAATTAACGCTATTTCTCCGCGATAATCGGCATCAATTGTGCCCGGTGAATTAAGCAGAGTTACTCCATTATTCAACGCCAGTCCGCTGCGCGGTCTTATCTGCGCTTCATAACCTTCGGGCAGGGCCACTGCAATTCCCGTCGGTACTTTCGACCGTTGGCCGGGTAAAATAATCTCTTCTTCAGGCACCGCTGCAAAGATATCCATCCCGGCAGACTGATTAGTCATGTATTGGGGTAAAGGAATATCTTCGTTACCCGCCAGTCGTTGAATACAAACTTTTATTTTTTCCATTTATATATTCTTATGGTGAGAGCCGTTCTGTATCCATTTAAGTTATGGATACAGAACGGCTGTTTTTTTGAATAATTACTGCGAGTCTTATTACCCTCTGCTTTGCGGGATACTATCCAATAGCCTTCGGCTATTGGATAGTTCGACTAACTCTTCCTATAGTCAGAGAGTCTCACTAAATTTATTTAACTTCCGCGTCCAGAGCTTCTTTTCGGCTAAGACGAATCTTCCCGGACTTGTCCATTTCCAGAACTTTCACCATGACTTCGTCGCCTTCCTGCAATACATCGGTCACTTTATTGATTCTTTCTTTAGCGATTTGCGATATATGCAGAAGTCCTTCCGTTCCGGGCAAAATTTCGACAAACGCACCGAAATCTACAATTTTCTTGACTGTGCCGCGATAAATTTTCCCGACTTCGGCCTCCTCGGTCAGCCATTTGACCATCATGACAGCGCGTGACGCCGCTTCGGCATCACTGGAAGCAATGGTTACAGTTCCATCATCTTCGACATCAATGGTGACTCCGGTTTCACTGATAATCTGACGTATATTTTTACCACCTGATCCGATAACGTTTCTCACCTGATCTACTTTTACTTTTACCGTTGTGATACGAGGAGCATATTGTGATATGTCCGGCCTCGGCGCGGAAATAGTTTCGCGCATCTTACCGATAATGAAAATCCGGCCTTCACGAGCCTGATCCAGAGCTTTTCTTAAAATGTCTTCCGTCAGGCCGTCAATTTTAATATCCATCTGCATTGCCGTGATTCCCTTTTCCGTACCGCAGACTTTGAAATCCATATCACCGGCATGATCTTCATCGCCTAAAATATCCGTCAGGATTACTATATCGTCTCCTTCTTTTAAAAGCCCCATGGCAATTCCGGCAACAAAGTCTTTCATCGGCACGCCGGCGTCCATCATGGAAAGTGTTCCGCCGCAAACCGTGGCCATTGATGACGAACCGTTGGAAGAAAGAATCTCCGAAACAATCCTGATTGTGTAGGGAAATGTTTCCGGTGACGGTAAAACAGGCACCAAAGCTTTGCGCGCCAAAGCGCCGTGACCGATTTCTCTTCTGCCGGGACTGCGCTGACCTTTTGCTTCGCCCACACTGTATGGCGGGAAATTGTAATGAAGCATGAACGATCTCATCTCTTCGCCGCCGATAAAATCTATACGCTGTTCATCTGCGGAAGTCCCCAGAGTAACAACGGCCAGGGCCTGCGTCTCACCCCGGTTAAATAAAGCCGAACCATGAGTGCGGGGCAGAACACCGACTTCGGCGCTGATGGGCCGGATATCTTTCGATGTCCTTCCGTCAATACGCTTTTTCTCATTTATAATCATGCCGCGCAAAATACCGTTTTCTAATTCTTCGATAATTCCGGCTACTTTTTTACAAAGTGCGGAATCGTCTCCGCCGATTGATTTGATAACCTTTTCGCGCACTTCACCAAGCTTGCTATAGCGTTCCAACTTGCGCGGCATACTGTAGCCTTCTTCGAGGCCAGCCAATGCTTCGTTTTTGACACGGGCAGTCAGTTCTTCATCCTTAACTATTTGGGCAACTGGTCTTTTGGTTTTACCAATAGCCTCGCGTATTTTATCCTGAAGATCAATTACCGGACGAATTGCTTCCAAGCCGAATTGAATGGCATCAACGATTACATTTTCGGCGACTTCTTTGGCGTCGCCTTCCATCATAACCAGTTCGACGTCGTAGTCCTTGCCTGATTTGCCCGGCATTACTTTTCGTCCGACCATGAAGATGTTAATTTCACTTTCCAAAATTTTGTCCGAAGACGGATTACAAATGAACTGACCGTTAATCAGGCCTACGCGCACACCGGCAATCGGTCCTTTAAAAGGAACATTCGATATTTCCAAAGCAACCGAAGCTCCGAGCATCGCCGTAACAATGGAATCATTTTCTTTATCCAAGGAAAGTACCGAGGCCACCAACTGCGTTTCCGAATAGTATCCTTTGGGAAACAATGGGCGTATTGCCCGATCGATCAGACGGGACGTCAATATTTCGCGTTCGTTAGGACGGCCTTCGCGCTTAAAAAATCCGCCGGGAATTTTTCCCGCGGCAAAAGTCATTTCTTGATAATCTACGGTTAAAGGCAGAAAGTCCACTCCTTCACGTATGCTTTTTAATGAAACTGCCGTAACCAAAACAACTGTATCACCATAGTGAACCAGTATCGCCCCATCAGCTTGCGCGGCAACATAATCCGCTTTCAGGGAAATATTTCGCCCGGCGAAATCCGCACTAAATATAGTACTCATAAATTTTTCCTCCATCTTATTTTTAAGTGCCAGCCATAGAAATTCAAGGGCGAAACGCAAAAGCTAACAGCCGCAGGCGTGTTATGTATGCCGCTTACGGTCAGGTTAACTTATGTCTTCCGCCCTTGAATGATTTATTTATTTTCTTAGGCCTAGCCGTTTAATAACATTTCTGTATCTTTCTATGTCATTATCTTTAATGTAATTGAGAAGCCTTCTTCTCTGACCGACCAGCTTGAGCAGTCCGCGGCGTGAATGATGATCTTTTTTATGCGCTTTAAAATGCTCCGTCAAATATTCTATTCTGGCGCTTAAAAGAGCAATCTGGACTTCGGGGGAGCCCGTATCCTTTTCATGAAGCCGATAATCTGAAATTACTGTTTTCCTCTTTTCCAAAGTTAACACGCTTTTTCCTCCTTTATAATTAAATCCTTGTTTATCTTAAATTTATTCTCATTTGCTAAAATTGTTAAATACTCTAACAATTTTGGCCGCCTGCCTTTTTCCATCGAATTCAGAAAATTTATTTACAGGAGCCACCATTTCCGCAACAGCCAAAAGATACCCGCTACTACTGATGAATTTTACCATATCTCCGGCTTTAAGAAAAGGGAGATCATGTTCCTTCATCATTTCCACAGAAGGTTGCCATCCATTAAGCAGTTTTGCCGCAGAATGATCTTCCAGTTCAATTGTAGTCAGCAAAGGCAATAATTCCGCCATCGGCAATATTTTTTCTAAAAGTTTATTTTTTTTATTATTATCCTCATAATTGTTCAAGGAAACAGCCATTTCTTCGGAAAAATAACCGCTCTTCAGACGGCGAAGGCTGCATAAACATGCTCCAAGTCCAAGCAGATCACCAACATCGGAACAAAGCGTCCTGATGTAAGTCCCCTTAGAACAGACAACCCGAAAAGTTACGTGGGGGAAAGAAATATCTTCAATAACAATACTATGAATTTTTACCTCTCGTGGCTCCATTTCTAAAAGAACACCTTTTCTCGCCCATTTATACAAAGGTTTGCCGCAATGTTTGACCGCGGAATAGGCAGGAGGAACCTGTTTAATTGTTCCAACCATCTGCGCCATTGCCGCCCTTATTTCTTCTTCCGTCACAAAATTATCGGATTGGCTGATAATTTTTCCTTCGATATCTAAAGTGTCAGTTTTCACACCTAGCAACATTGTCGCCAGATATTCTTTGTCTTCGCCAGTTAGAAAACCGGCCAACTTCGTAGCCTCATTCAAACATACCGGAAGCACTCCCGTAACCATGGGATCAAGCGTTCCGGTGTGGCCCGCTTTCTTTACACCTAATATTTTCTTCACTTCACTGACAACATCATGCGAAGTCTTACCCGCCGGCTTGTCAATGATTATCACTCCATCCATCATAAATATTATAATTCCCTTATCGCTTTAATAATCTGCGATTTAATTGATTCAATGTCACCTTTCATCCAGCAAGCCGAAGCGTGAATATGACCGCCGCCGCCAAACTTTTTTGCTACTTTTTCTACATTGACGTCAGCTTTGGAACGCAAGCTCAGCTTATAATTGTTGTCTCCCCGTTGAGTGTAAAGAACAGATACTTCAATTCCCCTTACTGTGCGGGGAATATCAACAAACCCTTCGGTTAGCTCCCAAGATGCCCCTGTTTCCTGTAAAGCCTTTTGTGTAACAACCAGAGACCCCACCTTGTTTTTCAAATCCAGGGATAAGGTTTCCAGCGCTTTGGCCAGCAATTTTAATCTAGCCGGAGAATCGTTTTCATAAATATATTCTGAAATCCACTGCGGATCAGCGCCGTTTTCCACTAAATCGCCCGCAGCCCAAAATGTTTCCTTGCGAGTATTCGAGTACCGGAAATTGCCGGTATCCGTTATAATTGCTGCATATAAATTAGTGCAAATATCTCTCGACATGTTAACGTGCATTTCCCGCATCAAACGGAATAGCAATTCTCCTGTTGAACTGGCCTGCGCATCCAACATTTTCAGCGAGCAAAAACCGTTGTTGGAAACATGGTGATCAATATTTATCAGTTTCTTGATTTTCCCGATGTTTTCCGCTTCATCTCCAACTCGTGCCAACTCACTGCAATCGAGAACAATGCAGACATCGTATTGTTCAATATTGTTTATATCATGCACTATATTTTGTGCTGCCGGCATAAACCGGTAACGTTCCGGCGTATGATCCTGATTATAAACGACTACATTTTTTCCTAACCCTCTCAACATAAGGTAGAGGGCCAGTTCCGAACCCAAAGCGTCTCCATCCAGTCTTACATGCGCTGTAATTAAAAAGTTTTGCCCTTCATTTATAGCTGTAATAATTTCACTGATCATTTTTTTCTTCCTGTTTAGCTATCTGGACCAATAAGTTTTCGATGCGGTTACCGTATCCAAAAGACTGATCATGGACAAAAGTAAGTTCCGGTACGCAACGCAACTGCACCCGTTTACCAAGCTCCCGGCGTATAAACCCTGCCGCTTTAGTAAGGCCTGCTTTGATTTCGGGAGAGCATTCATCCTTGCCCATTTCGACAAAATAAATCTTGGCGTTACGCAGATCATCAGTTATTTTCACTGATGTTATAGTAACTGAATGCAAGCGAGGGTCTTTCACTTCTTTAATTATAATATCAGCCATCTCCGCCCTGATCAATTCGGCTACCCTGTCCGCTCTTTTAAAGTTCATCGTACTTACTTGCTTTCCAATCAGTCGCTTCCAGAAAGCTGGAAACAACCATAATTTCTATCTTGCTATTTACAATTTCGGCTGCGCGCAGATTATCGACAAACCTAAGCAAATGATCGACCTTTCCATTAATATAGCGCGAATCATTGCCCACAACCGCAAAGCCTATTTCGGCTGCCTTGCAGTTATCCAGATTACCTGTTTCCGCAATAGAGATATTAAACTCATTTTGTGTACGCTTCAAAATTTTGCTCAAAACGCTTCTTTTTTCTTTTAAAGAGCCACTTTCCGGAATTCGTAAATTTATAATTCCGTAGCCGATAACCATAAAACTTTTCCCCGAAACCATACAGCCATGGAAATTTTAAAATAGCTATCTGTTGATACGCAGATGAGTGTATTTCAATCCCGCGTCCATGCCAACTACGTTGGCGGGATTGTTCCTCTTGCGCTTCGAGTTTCACCATGTTCGCTCTCAGTGGGAGTCACAATCGCTTCGCTCTTGGGATAATTCAGCCAACAAGTTTCAGTCGCAGATGACCTTTAGGTTACGCACTTTGTTTCTGAAGCTTGGGTCTAATTACCGGCAAATGCCATTGATTCTACTCGAGTTTCTTTGCCAACGTCTCTGTTATATAAGATTCAATTACATCGCCCAGGTGAATATCGTTAAATCCGTCAATACTGATGCCGCATTCAAAACCAGCCAGCACTTCCCTGGCATCATCTTTAAAACGTTTCAAGGACAGAGCTTTCCCATCGAAAACCACTACACTATCGCGGACAAGTTTCAAATTGCTGCTGCGCATTATTTTTCCGTCGGTCACAAAGCAACCGGCAATCGTGCCGACTTTGGGCACCTTGAAAAGTTCGCGGACTTCCGCCCGGCCCTGAACGATTTCTTTATACTCCGGCTCCAGGAGCCCTTCCATGGCTGCCCGCACATCCGCAATAACATTGTAAATAATGTCATAAAGCTTAATTTCTACGCCTTCTTGCTGGGCAATTTCCACTACTCGCGCATCAGGCCTTACATTAAATCCAATAATAATTGCTCCGGAAGCGGAAGCAAGCATAACATCCGTTTCGCTGATGGCGCCGGTGGAACTATGAATAATTTTGAGTTTTATATCATCAGTCGAAAGTTTATTTAAAGCGTCGGAAATCGCTCCAATCGACCCTTGCACGTCGGCTTTGATAATAACATTGCAGTCTTTTACACCTTCTTTTATTCTTTGATAGAGCTGTTCTAAAGTAACTTTAGAAAAACTGGATATCTCTTTTTCTCTTGTTTTTCTTAACCAATAATCGGCGATGCTTCGTGCCTTCTTTTCATCTTCGACACAGATAAATTCCGCCCCGGTTTGAGGAACACTGGAAAAGCCAATAACTTCTACCGGCATGGAAGGCCCGGCTTCTTTGATGCGCCGGCCCTGATCATCAATCATTGCCCTCACGCGGCCAAATTCGGTTTTGGAAACAAAGGAATCGCCTTCTCTCAGAGTGCCTTCTTGAATTAAAACCGTCGCTACGGGACCACTACCGCGATCCAATTTAGCCTCTATAATAATGCCGCGAGCAGGGAGATCGGGATCGGCCTTTAACTCCATAACATCGGCTTGCAATAAAATCATTTCCAGCAATTCTTCAATATTAATTTTCTTTTTAGCAGACACCTCACAAAAAATTGTTTCGCCACCCCATTGTTCGGATAAAAGACCGTGTTCGGTGAGAGACTGTTTAATCTTCTCTGGATCGGCGCCGGGTTTATCAATTTTATTGATCGCCACGATAATAGGAACTCCGGCAACCTTGGAGTGATTAATGGCTTCAATGGTTTGTCCCATTACGCCATCGTCTGCCGCCACAACCAAAACAACTATGTCAGTTACCTGCGCTCCACGCGCCCGCATCGCCGTAAATGCTTCATGCCCGGGAGTGTCCAGAAAAACTATGTCCCGGCCATTTATATGAACATGATAAGCGCCGATAGCTTGTGTAATTCCACCAGCCTCGCCATCAATAACATTGGACTGCCTGATTACATCTAAAAGTGAGGTTTTACCATGATCAACGTGTCCCATAATAGTAACGACCGGTGCCCGCGGTTTGAGGTTTGTCGGAACGCCCGAAGTCTTTAACATGGATTCGTCAAATTCCATGTCCGCAGGTTCAGCCTGGAAGCTGAATTCATTCGCCACAATCGTGGCAATATCATAATCTATGGCTTGATTAATGGTGGCCATAACATCCATAGACATTAATTTATTGATTACTTCGCTTGCCTTTATGCCCATTCTTTTAGCTAAATCGCCGACTGTGATTGTCTCTCCAACCTTGATACGTCTCTTAATTGCCTTAGGGACAGTAATCTCTGTTTTTTTCATTTTGACAGGAGCAACTTTTTTACTATCCCGCCATTTGGTAAAAATTATTTCCTTTTCTTCATCCTGCTTTTTCAGCCTCTTTTCTATTTTTTTCTCTAAAATCTTGCGGTGAGGTACTGCCTTTTCCTCTTCAATAAATACCTCTACCGGAGCCTTGCCCCTTTTCTTTGGTTTTTCTGCCGGAGGAATGGCTATTTTTTCGCCGGGTCTTAGGGGCACTCTTGGAGGAATTGACGTACTCGTTTCCGGCCGGGTAATTTTATGTTTAGAAATGATTGGTGGCTTTGCAGGAACAACAGAAACAAGGGGCGACTGTTTGATTTTCTCCACCACAGTTGTGTCTGCCACTGGCTGGACATTAATTTTCGCTATTATTTCAGCTTTCGGTATTTTTTCTTTGTGCGAAGTTGTACCTGCCGCAGGCCTAACGTCAGTTTTCACTGTTGTTTCACCCTCCGACATCTTTTCTCTGGGCGAAGCAGGAACGGCCTCGATTCCAGAGGTAGGAGGTTGGGGCGGCTCCTCTTTTTTTTCTTTATCACCTTTTGCTGGCGGCTGTGTTGAAGATACTTTCTTTGGCTTACCTGCTAAATCTTTTTCCAGATGATCTGCTTTTTTCTCCGGGGCTTCTTCGACCGGTATTTCTATGGGAGTGCGGACGGTACGACGTCGAATTACCGTGGATTTTATTCTTTCTTCCACAACTTCACGAGTTTCAGTAGCCAGCAATTCGTTTTTTATTCTTTCCACTTCGCTCTCTTCCAAGGAAGAGGAAGCGGTCTTAACCGGAATGCCAATTTTTTCCAAACGAGCGATCAGTTGTTTATTTTCCCAGCCAAGCTCCTTGGCTAATTCATGAACTCGCTTTTTCGGCATGCGTGAAACTCTCCATATTAAATTTATTGGTTCTAATACTATAAATCATTCTTTATTATTCACTACTTCTTCAGTTAAAATTTTACCTGCCGTTTCAATCCATTGCTGGGCTGTCTTTTCACCTATGCCGGGAATTGAAGATAATAACTCGGGCTCGGTTGCGGCAACCATGGCAATGCTCTTGATGCCTTTACTGAAAAGCTTCTCCGCCATAGCCGGTCCCACGCCTGTGATTTTGGTCAGATTATTTTCTCCTTCCTGTCCTTCTTCTTTAGCAACAGCCATCGTTTCGCTTTTCATATCAATGTTCCATCCCGTCAACTTAACCGCCAGACGGACATTTTGCCCGTTTTTACCGATGGCCAAGGAGAGTTGATCATCAGGAACAATTACCGTCATTGTCCGGTTATCATCATCAACGAACACCCTGTTAACCTTAGCAGGAGACAAGGAACTGCTTACATATTTGGCCGCATCATCGCTATACGGAATAATATCGATCTTCTCGCCACGTAATTCCTGCACCACACTTTGGACCCGAGAACCTCTCATGCCCACGCAAGCGCCCACAGGATCGATATCTTTATCTTTAGATCTGACGGCAATTTTCCCTCTTTTGCCCGGCTCTCGAGCGACATTGACAATGTCAATAAGTCCTTCGGAAATTTCCGGAACTTCCACTTCAAAAAGCGCCCTTAAAAATGACGGATGCGTGCGGGACATGAGTATTTGCGATCCCTTGGCATTTTTCTTTACATCAATAATATAGGAACGGATTCTTTCACCGCGTTTATAAGTTTCGCGATGAATTTGTTCCGCCGGAGGTATAACACCTTCCGCTCGCCCCAGATTGACAATAATGCTGCCGCCTTCAAATCTTTGGACAAAGCCGTTTACTAATTCGCCTTTTCTGTCTTTGTATTCTTCATAAATATTGTCGCATTCCGCGTCCTTAACTCTTTGAATAATTATTTGCTTGGCCATTTGCACGGCAATTCGGCCAAAGGAATTTGTTTCAATTTTAATTCCCAGGCTGTCGCCGGGTTCTGCGCCTTCATCAAGATTTTTTCTCGCTTCTTCTTTGGAGATTTGTGTTTCAGGATCGAGGACTTTATCGACAACGGTTTTGAATTGAAAAACTTCAATTTCTCCCGTTTCATCATTGTAATGAGCTTCAAGATCAACTTTTTGTCCAAGTTTTTTACTTGCAGCCGTAAGCATTGCCGCTTCGAGGGCGTCGGTAATAATTTCTTTATTTATACCTCTGTCCTTACCCATCTGCTCGATCAGACGTTTAAGTTCTGGCAACAACATTTACAAATTCCTCCCTTTTCTTAGCTGATATATATCGTAGAATTTCAGCCAACTGGCGTTAATTCCCCGTTTAATTTATCCTTCATCGGCAAGATTTGCTTTTGCAATATCTTGTTTGGGAATCCGGTGAATTTTCCCGGCGATATCAATCAAAACCAATTTTTGGCCGTCCTCTTCGATGTAACCCAAAAGAATGCCGTGAAAATTCTTAATTCCCTCAATTTTTACGTTTGTTTTAATATTTACCTTAGCGTTCTTATATTTCACAAAATCCTGATCGCGTGATAAAGGCCTATCAAAACCGGGAGAAGAAACCTCCAGCGTATAAGCGCCTTTAATCACTTCACGGATATCAAAAAGGTCACCTAACTGATTGCTAATATTAGCACAATCAGCAAGTGTAACTCCATTTTCTTTATCCAGGAAAAGCCGGATGATCCAGCGTGTATGCATTTTTACACATTCGACATGGATCAACTCTATTCCTTCAGACACAATAACCGGCTCGGCCAACTGCCTGATTTTTTCTTTTACATCATCATCCATAATTGCTCAGAAAATAAAAAAGTGGGCATGGGCCCACTCATCAATACAATCAAATCGATGGTTTGATAATTAGCTAACACATCACAGCGGGCAAAGCAAGTATTATTTCTGCGGCCTGAAAGTTGCTAAGTAGTTAATCACTGGTATAATTCGACTAACGAATTTCAGTCGTAGATGACCCGGCGTGACCCTTAGGTTATTCAGGTTATGCACTTCGTTTCTGAAATTTCTCATGATCCCGCATGCGCGGGATGACCCTATGTCCCTGCCAACTACATTAGGGCGGGATTGTTCCTATTGCGCTTCGCACAAGGGTCAATTTCCAACAGCTTTTGGCTATTGGATAATTCGACTAGCCCATTTCGCTGCGCTTCGCTTCCGGAATGGGAGTCTCATTACAACTAACTAATTTCAATGCGCCTATAGTGACCCTCAGGTTATACGCTTTTGAAATCATTATTCCCCGGTCGCTTCGCTCCTGGGATAATTCGACTAACGAATTTCAGCACACTGCGTTTCTGAAATTCGAGTCTCATTATGGAGCGGGCGACCGGGCTCGAACCGGCGACGTCCAGCTTGGGAAGCTAAAAATAGTATTTATCTCTTATTTTACCTGTTTATACCTTCAATAACATAATCCGCGCAAAATCAATGTTTACAAGGCTTATAAGATTTACCTTGACTTACTTTTATTAATTGCTATATTTGTTTCAAGTGCTGGGGATAGTGCTGGGGAAAATATTTCCGGCCTATACAAAGACAAGGGGGAAATGAAAAATGCCAAAGCAAGGGCGAATAAAGACGAAATATCCGGGTGTTTATTACATAGTCAAAGGGAAAGAAAAAATATTCTATATTTATTACAGAAGCAACGGCAGACAGATTGAAGAAAAAGCTGGCCGCCAATATGCAGCGGATATGTCGCCAGCAAAGGCCGCCGGTATCCGTGCGGATCGTTCAAAGGGGAAAGAACCCTCTAATAAAACCCGGCGTGAACAAATAAAGGCCGCCAAAGAGGCAGAGGCCGGAAAGATTACCTTTGCTCGATTGTGGGATGAGTATGAAGCACAAAGGCCAGATAGTAGGGGACGGCGAAATGACAAGGGACTTTTTCAGAAACACATAGAACCGAAAATTGGCGAAAAGCAACCGCATGAAATCAGGAAATTGGAAATTGACCGCATAAGAATTAATCTCACAAAGACATTAAAACCTCAAACTGTCAAACATGTTTTAGAGTTGATCAAGAGGCTTGGCAATTTCGGAGTAAAAAGAAATTTATGTTTAGGGCTAGACTTTCAAATTGACATGCCAAAGGTTGATAATCAGAAAACGGAAGATTTAACAGCCGAACAATTAAAGAACCTATTAACGGCCATTGACAATTCAACTGATATTGAGGCGGCCAACATTATGCGCCTTGCTCTATATACAGGCATGAGGCGGGGGGAAATGTTCAAGCTGAAATGGAATGACATTGATTTTCAGCGCGGCTTTATTACTATCAGAAACCCAAAGGGCGGCGTTAGTCAGAAAATCCCATTGAATGAACAGGCGCGGCAAATATTAGAAAGACACCCCCGGCAGTCTGAAAACATTTTTGTACGAAAAGACGGCAAGCCTTTTACTGATATACAAAAGCGGGTTAATCGTATTAAAGAAGTTGCAAAACTCCCGGCAGACTTCCGCGCTTTGCATGGATTAAGGCATACATACGCTTCAATGCTTGCTTCATCCGGCAAAGTTGATTTATATACATTGCAAAAGCTATTAACGCATAAATCCCCTGTCATGACTCAAAGATATTCACATTTAAGAGATGAGACATTAAAGAACGCTTCAACATTGGCCGGGCAGATTATAGACGCGGCAACAAATAAAAACGTGATTGAAATATACAAAGAAGAAAAGGCCTAATGATAATCGAGAAAACAAACTTGCTCAATCCATTAAGCCGCGCGATTTTTACAGGCTTCCGCAATCCATGTGTTAATGCTCTTATGTTCGCGCTTTGCGGCAGTGGCTATTTTGCTATGAAGCTCCGGGCTGACACGGACAACAAAACGGCCAGTAAAGGGCTTTTCGGGCGTCTCGTTTCTCTTGGCGCAAGTGTCAAGATAAAAGTCAACGGCTTCTTTAAAAGCTTCTTTGACTTTCTTCACAGAATCACCGTGAAAAGTTATGATATGGCGAATCCCGGAAACCCGGCCAATGAGACATTCGTCTTCTTCACTGTATTCAATCTTTGCCGTATAGCCTTCATATGTTATTGGTTTGTTCATGGCTTTACCTCTAATTGTTCAAGAAATTCACGCGCCGCCCTTACTTGGTACGGTTTGGCTTCTTTGCCGGGGTGTGGCCGGTGGAAATCGGCGCGTAAATCGTCTTTTCTAAAACCGACACGCGACCCCCTGCCTTCTATCAATTCGCACCCTAGCGCAATAAACAAGGCTTCGATCTTTCGCCATTCCAAATTCCGGGGGACGGGTTCGGAAAATATCGCGGCCAGTGTCTTGCGTTGAGTGCTGTTCATAGTTGTATGATACTAAATTATAGTATCACTGTCAATAGTGAAGTAAAAAATTAAAGGATAAAATAAAAGCCGGGGATAGGTAAAGCTAACCGATAAGCAGAGAGAACCCCTTTTCTGTTTTTCCGGCTAAACAAAGGGGTGCTGTGAGAGGGAAGGCAATGAGGATTCCTACAAAAGAAGATGAGGAAAGGCGTGAATATGAAGACAGTGAAAAATTAAATGTCCTAAAGAAACATGCTCAAAAAGAGTTGGATGAAATTAATAAACGGAAACTTTCAACCCCTCATAATGAAACACGCATAAAGGTTCTGACATTAGTCTTGGAATCAGAAAGATTTGCCGGGCTACCTATAGAATCCTTTCCAGATGAAGTAATTGAAGAAATCCAGAATTTACCATTCTTGAAGGTGAAAAGGAGATTGAATCATGAAAAGTTTTAAATTAAATGAGGAATTTCAGGTAGTATGTGAGTTTGTGAAGACGCGGAGCGCATTTAAACATGTGGCAAAGGTATTACAAAATGGTCATCAGGTCTATGAAACTAAAATCTGTTACCAGAATCGAACCTGGGAAGCGTTTGAATTCCAGAGCGTACTTCACAAGGCAATTGATGGGTATTTTGACAAAGATGACGCTCAGAAGTACCGGGATATTGTCGACGGCAAGGGATCCGATGACTCCAAGCATGCCTTTGATCCGGTCAAGGCAATTTGCGCGTTGGGGAATATTATGTGTGAAGGTGCGGATGAAAAAGCAAAATGGAATAAGCGGATGATCGGCACTATCCCGGGGATTGATTTCCCGGAAGGGTTTGATGAGTTGCCGGTGGAAGAGCAGGAAAGAAGATTAAAAGGCGCGCTGGGGGTGTTATAGAACAAGTGTTGGTTGAAAAGGAAATGTCAATGACGCTCCTTTACGGCGATTATCAGCTTTCCATAGTGGTTGAAGATTTGATAATGCCCAAGCTCTTTGAAAATCAAGGAGGAATATTTTGAAACATAAATATGATTTTTTCAACAGTTCAAAAAAAGAAAATATGAAAAAAGCTGGTTATAAATATATGAAATATACTGGATATAAAACTCATATTTTACAAGACTTAGAAACCGGCGAGAATGAAGTTTGGGTTGCAAATAAAAACCATGCTTCTTATGGAATTGTTTACAAAAATACACATTTAGAATTTATGAATTCATTACCTATAAATTGGAAATATTTATAGAAAGGCGGTGTGATATGGAACGCATAGACGTATTGGTGCCCGGAGCCCGGGTTAAATTTGAAGACTGGATTGTGAACCGCGGCGGGGTACAGATTTGGGAAAATGTGAATCTTTCTACTCCCAGAGCAGGCCAGTGGTTTACGCCAGCTTTAACAAATGGCCAGCCAACTCCAACTCCTCACTGGAGCACTGTAGTAGGGGAAAGGGTAATAGATATTGACCGCTTCCGGTTTGTTAAGGAGATGAAAGAGGTCAAACGCTTTCATGTGGCTACCCGCATATCCGGCAGTGGCATAATGCTGAAGTGCACGGATGCCTCTTCTCGGAAAATTGAGAAGGCACTGGAGAAGTTTCTGGGTACTTGCTACCACTTTGATTACGACACTCAAGAGGCTATTATTGAAATGCCAATATTTGAATAGAACGGGGGAGTTATGAAAAGTTATCACTGTATGTTTTGCGGGGAAAAGATAGTGCCCGAGGCCTCCATGGTTGGATCCGAAGGCACCGACGGGTGGTTGTTTCAATGCGAGAATCCGGCTTGTGGGGCGATTTACGAATCGGCTGGGAGCGTCATTCCCAGAATTAAGATCACATATGTGCCGGGAACCAGGATTAAAGAATTAGACTTTGAGGAGGGATAAATGGACAGAAGAATTGAGGAAATAATCAAGAAAGCGCGGGAAGGGACTAAGGAAAAGGTAAAAGAGCCGGAGCTGGATCCTATAGTAAAAGAATTTTTAAATCCGGTGAAATCAGTTTCGGCTGCGGAAATCGGCAGGCGGGGGGGATTAAGTCGGTCGGAGGCGAAGAAGGCAGCAAGTAGAGAAAATGGGAAGAAGGGAGGGAGACCGAAGAAAAAGGAGGTGAAGGTATGAACTTCTTTGACAAACATGCACATGTATTTATAAGTATCGGAATAATTGCGTGGTGGCTATGCTCCTTTGAACCTGATTACAACGGTGGAAAAACTTCTAATTATATATCGGTAGCGGTGGGATTTATCGCAGGATTTATTTTTCTTCTGCCCCACTGTTCGTCAAAGGAATGAAATAACCGGATCCGACGGGTTTAAATGGCCCAGGTTGAATTTGGGGGTAGAATGACACTAGGTTTTATTTTAAACGTCACCTACCCCTAGAGATTAAAGCCGGAAGTATCAAAATGGCACATCCAAAATGGCACATCGTAGAGGTCTAAACTTCTTGGATCG